>Ga0209353_10000977_pt1 | contig 16581 bp, 14 predicted proteins | sample LauGreSpBDMM15SD_2_FD_187561 | JGI IMG/M metagenome (GOLD analysis project Ga0209353, IMG submission 187561) | Freshwater lake microbial communities from Lake Michigan, USA - Sp13.BD.MM15.SD (SPAdes) (version 2) | ecosystem: Environmental > Aquatic > Freshwater > Lake | place: Lake Michigan...
ATTCGTAAAGATTCTGGTCATAATCACCCAAAATCTTATTGTTTTCTTCTAAATGAATTTCATAAAACATAGTTTTTTCAGCTATGTTTTCTAGTTCTATAAATGCAGTAACCTTAAAGTGCTCTAAAAGACCTTTAGGGAAAATATGGGATAAATATTCTGATTCCAAGACAATATTATTTTCCTCAAAGATAGCTTACTCCCCACAATATACAAGTGAGCCCAATGTTCCTCCAATTGATAATCCTTATTCCATCACTTCTTTTTTGGTCTAATTCTCCACCATATAAAAGGAGCCCTTCATTTTTATTGCGAAGTCGATTATAATAAAATAAATTTTTAAAAAATTCTTTTTGAATCGTTTTTCCAGATTTAATTTCAATCGGTAAAATGGAATCTATATTATCTACAATGATATCTACTTCGTATCCGCTTTTATCTCTCCAATAATATAAATTGTTTGGCAAACCCAAATTGTTCCTTTTTTTAATCATTTCAGCAATTACCATTGTTTCAAATATGGCTCCTTCTAATGGATAATTTACCAATTGATGGTGATGTGTAATTCCTAATAATGAACAAACTAAACCTGTATCGTAGAAATATATTTTAGGTCTTTTTATAATCGTTTTATTAAAGTTATTAAAATGAGGTTTAAGCAGAAAAATAATAAAGCTACTTTCTAAAATACCTATCCACGATTGTATCGTTTTAAGATCTACACCTAATTCAACTGAAATACCACTTAAATTTAATTCTTGTCCAGTTCTTCCTGCCATAATTCGCATGAATTTTTCAAAAATAATTAAATCATTGATATTCTTAATTTGTCTTACATCTCGTTCTATATAGGTTCTTATATAATTTGGGCACCAATCGCTAGCTAGAATCTGTTGGTCATATATGGGAGGATAGCACCCCTGAAACATGAGTTGATTGTCATTTTCTGGCATCAAAGAGGCACTTTGTAATTCTTGTATAGAAAAGGGTAATAAATTAAGGTAACCAATTCTTCCTGCCAAAGTTTGTGAGATGTTTTGCTGAAGCAAAAAGTTATTAGAACCGGTTAGTATAAACAGCCCTTTTTCAGTACTGTTATCTAGTATTTCTTGTAGATAGGAGAATAATTCAGGAGTACGTTGTACTTCATCTAATATGCCACCATGAGGCATATTTTTCAAAAAACCACGAGGGTCTTCTAAAGCAAATCTTCTTATATCAGGATTTTCAAGTGAAAAATATGGTTTATCAGGAAAAACAAGATTAACCAAAGTCGTTTTCCCCGATTGGCGAGGACCAATAACAGCCACTCCCTTGAAGGAATTACCCAGTTGTTCTATATATATACTTATCTGTGAGGAACATAAGTCAATATAATGGAAAAATATGGAATCAGATTCCATATTTTTCCATTATACTAAAAATTTCAATAGAAAATTTGAACGAAAGCACTTCCTGTTTTAAATTTACAAGCCTACATCGAACTGGCAAGTCCTCAAAAAACACGAACAATACAATGCTGTGAAAGGTATTTGGGCCTACCTAAAAACATTCATTATCCCATACAAAGGGATATTGGTCAGCCAACTTTCTTGTCTGTACTTGCTCATTGAAGTTCGGATGACAAGCTTCGGGGCAAATTTATCCATGTAAACTTTCAGGCTTTTTGATTTTAGGTTTTCCGCTGCTTTTACTTCAATGGGTATAATTTCATTTTGATGTTGTACCACAAAATCTATTTCAGCGGTGGCATTTTCGGCTGTCCAATAGTAAATTTCATAATGTGATTTCAATTGTTGACAAACAAATTGTTCTGTTAAAGCACCTTTGAACTCTTGTAAAATGGCATTTTTTTCAAGGAGGATTTTAGGGGCTAAATTCCCTATCGCATTCAACAATCCTATATCTACCAAAAACAATTTGAAGGCATCGTAATCCATATAGGCATTTAAGGGTAAAACAGGTTTTTCAATGCGGTTCACTTTTAGTACCAAACCAGTATCTACCAACCAATTGATGGCTGCTTCAAAGTCTTTTGCCCTTGCGCCATTTTTAATTTGGCCGTATATAAATTTCCTGTTTTCTTTGGCCAATTGACTCATTAATGAGTGCCAAACCATTCTGATTTTAGGTACAATGGCATGAGGAGCATATTTGGCAAAATCATTTTCGTAGCCTATGATTATTTTCTGTTGAATGTCTCTTGCCGTATTCAAATCTTTATATTGAATATAATTAGCCACCACTTCAGGCATTCCTCCAATAAAATAATACAGGCTAAGCAATTCCACTAATTTCTCATGAAACAAATCCAGCACAGGCCAGTTTGCATTGGTTAATGCGATGGTTAATTTATCCTCGCCTATACTCTCCATAAATTCCATAAAACTTAATGGAAACAACCTTAAAAAATCGACTTTACCTACAGGGAAAGAATTGTTTTTTTGTAAAGAGATGCCCAATAATGAGCCTGCTGCAATGATATAATATTCAGGTGCTTGTTCAAAAAAATATTTCAACGCAGTCAATCCTTTTTCCGCCTCTTGAATTTCATCAAATATCAGTAAGGTATTGCTCGCCTCAATTTTTGTGTTCGTCTCAATTTCAATGACCGAAATAATTCTTTGTATGTTGAAATCCTCGATAAAAAGTTCTTTTAACCTAGCGCTGCTTTCAAAATTCAAATAGACCATTTGAGCAAATTCATTACGCCCAAATTCTTTCATCAACCAGGTTTTGCCTACCTGCCTTGCTCCTTGTATAATCAAAGGTTTACGACCAATAGAGGCTTTCCAAGTGTTAAGATCAGCGATAAGAATCCTTTTCATCTGTATATTATTTATACAAATATACATTTATTCCTTAGGAAAAGTGTTAATATTCACACTTTTCTGTACGAAAAAGTGTAAGATTCAACACTTTTCCTAAGGAAAGTCGGAGATAAACAGTGGTTTTAAGCTACTTGATATTCAAAAAAATGCTTATCAATTACAAAAAAATCAATTTAATTTACTGAAAAACAGGCATCTAATTCAATTGCCCAATCCCAAAACTAAGTACAAACAACAATGTCGTCAATGCCATTTGTTTTAAGTAAGGATCTAAGGCGGCTGGATCTTCTTTTTGAACTACAGCTTTGAGGTTGATGATGAGTAAAGGCAATACGATTAAGAACAACCAATTCCACATACTTTGGTAAGTGAACATGACATACATGATGGCGGATAAAAATCCTGTCATCAACAATACAGCGTGGTAAATTACAGCTTTGGGTCTGCCTAACCTTGCGGGGATGGACATTTTTCCAGCTTTCAAATCAGAGGTAATGTCCCTGATATTGTTTACGTTCAAGACTGCGGTGGCAAATAAGCCACAAGAAATCGCAGGTAAAATTAACAAAGGTGCAAAGGTTTTGGTATGCAAATAATAGCTTCCCAAAACGCCCACCAAACCAAAAAAGACAAACACCGAAATATCACCCAAACCGGCATAACCATAAGGATTTTTGCCTGCAGTATATTTGATGGCCGCCACAATAGCAAGAATGCCCAATACAAAGAAAAACAAGAATTTGGGATTGAGGTCGCCAAAGGAAACATACAGCAAGGCAAGTCCTGATACCAAAGACAATACCGTGAACAAGATCAAGGCATTGAACATGGCTTTGGATGAAATGGCTCCGGAAGAAACTGCCCTTTTTGGTCCTTTTCTACCGGAATCTTCATGGTCAGCCCCGTGAATGAAATCGCCGTAATCGTTGGCCAGGTTGGAAAGTACCTGCAATAAAATGGTGGTGAGTACGCTGAATGCGAATACTTTTCCAGAAAACTGATGCACCACGCCCGCCATAAAAGCAGCCATCCCAATACTTGACAAAGCCAAAGGCAAAGTGCGGAGGCGAAAGGCGGATAACCAGCTTTTTAGTGTTGAGTTTTTAGTGTTGAGTGTTGAATTATCCATTATGCGATTTTGAATTCTTCAATGCAATTATTTAAGCTCGTTCAGAATTTCTTCTCCCATTGGTTTTACGCCTGCCGAGAAGTATTTGATTAATTCCCCTTTTTCATTTACCAAATACTTGCAAAAATTCCAGCTTGGCGTTTGGTCGTTCCAGCCATTTTGGGATTTGTCACTCAGCCATTTGTACAAAGGCGCTTGGTCATCGCCTTTCACGGATATTTTGGAAAACAGTTGAAACGTGACCCCATAATTTCTCTTGCAAAAGGCCCCAATTTCTTCTTCGGTTCCAGGTTCTTGTGAAGCAAAATTATTGGCAGGAAAGCCCAATACCACCAGCTTGTCGCCATATTGCTCATGGAGTTTTTGCAAATCTTCGTATTGAGGCGTGTAGCCACATTTGGATGCCACATTCACCAACAATACCTTTTTGCCTTTGAAACTGGCAAAGTCTATCATTTCACCTGTAAGGCTTTTCATCTTGAAATCATAAAATGCGGACGTTGTCTCTGTTGTGGTCATGGTAGCAGGTTTAGATTTGATGTCTTTGCCAAAGCAAGAGGACAATAACATTAAAGCGAAGTAATTAAATTTTTTCATTTTACGATATGTTTAAAATATTGAAACTGACTTCTAATGCGTGAGGGATTGAGGCTTTGTTTGAGCTCTTTTGCATTGTTGTCAAATGTTTGTTGTAAAACAATTTGTATCACAACAATGCAAAAAGCGAGTGCCGAAAGCCCGACCCTTTTGGGGCACGCCCAACTTAACAAATTAAACATTAATATGTTAATAAATCACCAATTGCTTATTAAAAATTAACAAAGCCTACATCTTCTCCGGTACATCAATTCCCAACAACAACATTCCTTTTTTGATGACACTTGCCACCGCCCCAGAAAATGCGATTCTGAACATGAATACTTCTTGGTCAGGTTCATTGAAGACCGATACCTCGTTGTAAAAACGGTTGTAATCTTTCGCCAATTCAAAGATATAATTCGCAATCACAGAAGGTGCATATTCGTCTCCCGCTTCTTTGATTTTGTCAGGAAACTGAGACAAAGCAATGATAACCTCTTTTTCGCAATTTTCTAATTTGTTGATATTGAAAGTCAGGGAAGTGAAATCTTGGTGTCCCATAGAGGCCGCTTTGCGCAAGATGGCGCAAATACGTGCGTGGGTATATTGTATAAACGGGCCAGTATGCCCTTGAAATTCAATCGATTCCTGAGGATTGAACAGCATTCGTTTTTTTGGATCCACTTTTAATAAGAAATATTTCAAAGCGCCCATGCCCAAAGTAGTGTACAGTTGTTGCGCTTGTTCAGGCGTGAAGTCGTCAATTTTCCCCAACGCGGCAGTGTGTTCGCCGGCAGTGGTAATCATTTCTTGCATCAAGTCATCGGCATCCACCACCGTTCCTTCACGGGATTTCATTTTACCCGAAGGCAAATCTACCATGCCATAAGACAAATGGTAAATACCATCGGCATACGGACGACCCAATTTTTTCATGATGTGTTTCAAGACCACAAAATGGTAATCTTGTTCGTTTCCAACCACATACACCGACTTGTTGATGCCGAACTCTTTGTATTTCAATTCGGCCGTTCCCATGTCTTGGGTGATGTACACCGAAGTGCCGTCGCCTCTTAAAACCAGTTTTTCGTCTAAGCCCTCAGCGGTCAAATCGATCCAAACCGAACCATTGTCTTTTTTGAAAAATACACCACTTTTCAATCCCTCTTCAACTACTTCTTTACCCAATAAATAGGTATCAGATTCGTAGTAGAATTTATCAAAACTCACACCCATGGTTTTGTAGGTTTTGTTGAAACCATCATACACCCAAGCGTTCATTTTTTTCCATAAGTCCACCACTTCTTTGTCGCCTTGTTCCCATTTTAAGAGCATGTCTTGGGCTTCGAGCAACATGGGATTTTTCTTTTCTATGTCTTCCGCAGACCAACCCGCAGTTTCTAAAGTAGCATTTTGGGCTTTCAGCGCTTTGTCAAATTCAACATAATATTTCCCAGCCAAGTGATCACCTTTTAAGCCACTGGATTCAGGCGTTTCGCCATTACCGAACTTTTGGTAAGCCAACATGGATTTACAAATATGAACACCTCTATCATTGACCAAATTGGCTTTGATGACTTCATAACCATTGGCTTGTAAAATGTTCGCTACTGAAAACCCTAAAAAGTTATTTCTTAAATGGCCCAAGTGCAAAGGTTTGTTGGTGTTGGGAGAAGAATATTCTACCATCACTTTTTGTCCATTCGCGGCATGGTTTCCAAATGTTTTGTCGAGGACAATGTCTTGCAAAGTATTGATCCAGAAGCTGTCTTTGATTACAAAATTCAAGAAGCCTTTGACCACATTATAAGAAGCAACTTGCGGTACCGTTTGGAGTAAATGCTCTCCAATTATTTTACCTGTTTCTTCAGGAGATACTTTGGAAAGTTTTGTATAAGGGAATACCACAAACGTGTGTGATCCGTCGAATTCTTTGCGAGTGGGTTGTAATAAAACGGCAGAAGTGGCTAAATCGAAGTCAAACAATGCTTTTAGGGTATCGCAAATAGCTTTTTCTAGTAGAATATTGATGGTCATTTTTACGGAGGTTCTGTATGAATTATAGCTTTAGGAGGTCTTATTCCTATTGTATTGTACTTGCTACAAACTTAGTGATTTTTTTGATTTATTAGGTGTGTTTTCATGACGTTATCCTGGTTGTTTCCTAGGACGTTGTCCTAGGTTAGGATGTTTAGGGCTTTCAGCCCTTTTTGTGAACAGGGCTGAAAGCCCAACACAAAACAGCATGGGACAACGTCCCATGTATTCGTAATATATCGCACGTAAACAGGGCTGAAAGCCCAAAACAAACCAGCATGGGACAACGTCCTATGTATTTGTAATATCGCACGTAAACAGGGCTGAAAGCCCAACACAAAACAGCATGGGACAACGTCCCATGTATTCGTAATATATCGCACGTAAACAGGGCTGAAAGCCCAAAACAAAACAGCATGGGACACCGTCCCATGTATTCGTAAATGATATACACGTAAAAATTGAATTTATGAATTACAAATTCATTGACCCCAACATTACCCCAAAAACAAATTTTAATCCCAAAAATATTTCATGTCAAAATCAAGAACGCCGGCACCTTTCATCATGGTTTCAATTTCTGCTTGGAATGTATTGATTTTATGGTGTTCTTTTTGACGAGCGATGTACCTTGTAACCGTGTCAACTTTATAATGGCTAACTGAAAAAGCACCGTATCCTCTTTGCCAATTGAAATTTGGAACATCTTGGCATTTCATCCATTTGGAAGATGATTGTTTGACTTCTTGAATCACATTTGAGAGCGCTTGTGTTTTAGACAACATGAAAAGTATATGAATATGGTCTGGTACAGAATTGATGATGATTGCTGGGCTATCGTGGTTATTTAAAATCCCTGAAATGTAAGCGTGAAGTTGATTTTCAATATTTTCCCGAATATAAGTACAACGATATTTGGTCCCGAAAACCAAATGAATATACATTTGTGAAAGTGATTGTGCCATTTGAAAAGAGTTAAAATTAAGTTTAAAATTTTGGTTTAATTTTCAGAATATTATTTCGAAAAAATATCAGTACTTTCATGAAACGGATTTATATTTCAACTATTGTTTCAACTAAAAAAAGTTAAGAAAAACTATAAGCCACATACCAAAAAAGAGGAACATCGTCCCTCGTTTTAGCATATAAAGTATGCAGTAACCGAAAACTAAAACCCTACAGACTTCAGTTTCAATCCTGTGGTTTCTTCTAAACCAAAAATGAGGTTCATGTTTTGTACCGCTTGGCCTGAGGCACCTTTGGTAAGGTTGTCAATCATGCTGATAATCATCAGTTTGTTGCCGTGTTTTTCAAGGTAAATGATACACTTATTGGTATTTACCACCTGTTTTAAATCAGGATTTTGATCAGTAATGGTTACAAATGGATGGCTTGCATAATAGTCACTGTACAATTGGTAAGCTTCTTCCATACTCAAATTTGAATTGGTATACAGCGAAGCCAAAATACCTCTTGGGTAAGCACCTCTGTAAGGAATAAAATTAATGTCTTTATTGAAAGAAGGCATCAATTGTTTTACAGATTGGTTGATTTCTTTTAGGTGTTGGTGTCCAAAAGCTTTGTATACAGACAGGTTATTGCTTCTCCAGCTGAAATGTGTTGTTGGTGAAGGATTTTGTCCCGCACCGGTAGAACCTGTCGTAGCAGAAATATGAATTTCATCATTTAATAAACCAGCTTTTGCCAAAGGAAGCAAAGCTAATTCTATCGAAGTAGCGAAACAACCAGGATTGGCAATTTTAGTGGCTGTTTTAATGGTTTCACGTTTCAATTCAGGCAATCCGTACACAAAACCATTGGTTTCGGGTCTAAAATCCTGACTTAAATCAATGATTTTAACATTTTCAGGAATAGCATTTTCATTGACGAATTTTACCGCATCGCCATGACCAAGACATAAAAACAACACGTCGATATTGTAATGTAATGCTGACGCAAATTTCAAATCAGTATCGCCCAATAAATCATTGTGAACGGCATATACATAATTTCCTGCATTGCTTTTACTGTGTACATAAGCAATGTCTACTTCAGGATGATGAATCAATATGCGTAACAATTCACCTCCAGTATATCCCGCACCACCTGCGATTCCTGCTTTTATTTTCATGTTTTTAAGTTGTCAAGTTTTCGGTTATCGAGTTGTCAAGTCTTAAGTTTACAAGTTATATAAGTTAAAACTTGTAAACCGAAAACTGTAAACTTGATTACTTATTATTCGCTTCCTGTACTTTATGATAAATCATCGTTTGGTTACCAAATATTTTGGAGAAACCTTTCACATCTTCACCGCTCCAGGCATTGTTCATTTCACCGTAGGTGCCAAATTTAGCTGACATCATATCGAAATCAGATTGGATACCGATAACATGAAAACGGTATGGCGCTAAGAAAACCGTTACCGTTCCTGTTACATTTTGTTGTGTATCTTCTAGGAAAGTTTCGATGTTACGCATTACTGGATCAAGGAATTGACCTTCGTGCACAAAGTTTCCGTACCAGCCAGACAATTGTTCTTTCCAGTACATTTGCCATTTGGTAAGGGTATGTTTTTCCAGGGCGTGATGTGCTTTGATGATCATTACTGGAGCAGCGGCTTCAAATCCAACCCTGCCTTTGATACCGATAATCGTATCTCCCACATGAATATCTCTTCCCACCCCATAAGGTCCGGCAATGGCTTGCAGTTTGATGATGGCATCTACCGATTTGGCAAATTTTTCACCATTCACCGCTACCAATTGTCCTTTTATAAATTCCAATGTCACTTCCTCTTCACCCGTTTTAGTCACTTGTGTTGGGAAAGCTGATTCTGGCAATGTTTTGTCTGAAGTCAAGGTTTCTTTTCCGCCCACGCTTGTTCCCCAAATGCCGACATTGATGGAATAGGCCGCTTTGGTCCAATCGCGAACCACCCCTTTGGCTTTGAGGTAATCAATTTCTTCTTCGCGAGACAATTTCATGTCCCTGATAGGGGTGATTACCCCCGCAGAAGGAAAAATAATATTAAAAATCATGTCGAAACGTACCTGGTCATTTCCTGCACCGGTTGATCCGTGCGCCACAAAATCAGCGCCGATTTCTTTCGCATATTCAGCGATAGCCATGGCCTGGAAAACACGTTCGGCACTTACAGAAAGTGGGTAGGTATTGTTTTTAAGGATGTTTCCGTAAATCAAAAAACGCACACATTCCTGGTAATATTTATCTGTCAAATCAAGTGTTACATGTTTGATGACCCCCAATTCGTACGCTTTTTTTTCAATGTCAGCAAGTTCTGCTTTGCTAAAACCACCTGTATTGACAATGGCTGAATATACATCCATCCCCTTGTCTTCCGCGAGGTATTTTACACAATAGGTGGTATCAAGACCGCCACTAAATGCTAAAACTACTTTGTTATTCATTTTTTTTTGAGTTTTCAAGTTTTCAAGTTCTCGGTTTTCAAGTTTACGGTTTACAAGTTATTGAACTTGTAAACCGTAAACTGATAACTCGAAAACTATTTTTCAGGATCAAACAACATGCCGGTACACATACAATGTTTTCGGCCTGTTGCGGTTAAAATATCGTAATTGGCACAACTCGAACAGCCTTTCCAGAAGTCTTCATCATCAGTAAGGGCTTCCAGATTTGCTTCTTCATAACCCAATTGTTTATTGATTTTCATCACAGGCATGCTTGTCGTGATACCGAACAATTTGGCACCGGGAAATTTAGACATCGACAGCTCAAATGCTTTTTCTTTGATGCGAGTTGCCAATCCGCCTTTTCTGTATTCTGGTATAACAATAAGTCCTGAGTTGGCAACAAAACGGTTATGTCCCCATGATTCTACATAACAAAAGCCCATAAAACGGTCGTCTTCTAAAGCAATTACCGCTTTACCTTCAATCATTTTAGACTTGATGTATTCAGGATCTCGTTTGGCTATACCGGTGCCGCGTGCTTTGGCACTTTCTTCTATTTCTTTGCAAATGATTGCTGCAAATTTGATGTCGTCTTCGGTGGCGTATCGAACAATGATGTTGTCCATCTAATATTTTGAATCTGAGGTTAATGAATAAATCTTAAATGCTTTGTGGTACTGATTTCCGCATGGGAATTCAACTTAAAATGCCACTAGGGCCTAGGATTGAATGACCTTGCAACGGGCTCGTTCACAGAGAAATAAGGCTGTATTTGAAAATATGGATTCATTAATTCAGGATCAATTTTATTAAATCAATTTGAAATGGTCACAAAAGTAGCTAAATCTCCATCGTTGACAAAAGTTTTGTCCATTCTTTTTCAATATTTGTAGAATTGTAAATAACAATTTTTAAAGTGGATGGGGAATAATTTTAAGTGTTCATCAGATGAATTGTACATATCTTAAAAAAATAGGCGAATTTTTAGTTTGTAAATTGTTAACATCCCCAAGGACCTTTTTCTACTGATTTGATTTCACTTCCGAAAATTACGATAAAAAATATAGCCAATAATAATACGCCAATGGCAACTGGGCCAAAAGTTAATTTTAGTTTTTTTGACGTTACTTTATTTTGTTTAGAAACGTTTTTTTTAAAACTTTCAATGGTTGGTGTTGCAGTAGTTGCAGCATTTTGTTCGTCAGAAAGTATGATGGTGTTTTTGGGAGAATTTGTATTGGGTGCATCAACCTTGGCGTGTTTGATTTTATATTGAATTGGGGAAGCTAAATGAATAGTGTCAGCATCCCTTTGGGCAATCATGCTGGTGGTGTTTTTCCACATGATTTGCTGATTGGTCGAATTTAATGCTGCATTTTTTCTTGTGCATGAAAACGTTACGAATAGGCCAATTGAAAACAAGGTGTAAATGAATTTCATAAAAGGAAATTTAAATTTGAAAAAGTCAAAAATGACCGTTGATTTTTGTAAAAGAGAATTATGAAACCATAACTTCAAAAGCGCCATAATTATTATATTGGTAAAATATTATATTGGTAAAATGAATTTGAAAAATGACTCAATTGGATTGTTTTTAGTAATCTCCAAATTTGAATGCAGAACCTTTTTTATTAAACTGATCCTTATTGCTTTCATCCATTGATAAAATTCTATATTTGTAAACTTAAAAATATCCCATGCTGAATACGTACCATTTTTTGAAATACCTTTCTCTGGCTTTATCAGAGCCACTTTTAGGGGCCGAATTGGCGGAGTGTTTTACGCAAAGCAAGGATGAGTTGGTATTGGGTTTTGCAAAACCCAATAAGGATTTTTATATCAAGGCGCATTTGAGAAATTTTTTAACCTGCCTGTCATTTACAGAAGAATTTCACCGGGCCAAACGAAACAGTGCTGATTTGTTTAAAAATGCCATTGGTTGTAAAGTAATGAAAGTGGTGCAACACACCAATGAAAGAAGTTTTCACCTAGAGTTGAGCGACAACAAACAATTGCTTTTTAAAATGCATGGGAGCAGGGCAAATATTGTTTTGTTTGAAAATGGTATTGCTACTGAATTGTTACACCACAGTATGCCCAATGATTTGACCATCAAGTTGAAAGAGTTGTCTAAAACGTATGACTTGTCTAAAACGCATTTTGAATTGTTAAATGGGGATTTGAAACGATTTATTCCCACCTTCGACAAACAAATAGTAAACTACTTTGACGGACTGGGTTATCAGTCACTTGATTTGGCTGCCAAATGGGAAATGTTTCAATTGAAGTTGCAAGAAATGGATCAGGGTATTTTTTATATCCATGCGACTGAGGCTGCCCCTGAATTTTCACTTTTCAAAACGGAAACGACCCATGTTGAATCGTCAGATGCATTGGCCATTTGCTCGGCTTATATGGCTGAGTTTGGTAATTATTATCATTTTCACGAAGAGAAAAATAACCTCTTGAAAATGATTCAAAAAAAAATCAACCAGCTGCAAAAGTTTATTACCCAAAACACCGACAAGTATTTTGAACTGTGCAACGCAACTTCTCCCGATACGATTGCGAATGTAATCATGGCAAATTTGCATGCCATTCCTGAAAAGAGTTTGACCGTTACTTTGTTTAATTTTTATACAGAAACAGAAGAATTGATTAATTTTAAACCCAATGTTACACCTCAAAAACATGCCGAACAGCTTTATAGAAAAGCTAAAAACAGGAAAATTGAATTGGGTAAATTACAGGAAAACATTGAGGTGAAAGAAAAGGACTTGCATAAATTCCAAGACCTGAAAGACAAATTAAGCGCCTTAGAAAATTTGAAAGAAGTAAGGTTATTTGCTACCCAGCAAGGTTTTAGTAAAGTGGAGATTGAAAAAGAAAGCAAAACTCCGGATGCATTATTTAAAACATATTTGTTTGAAGGCTATAAAATATTGGTGGGCAGAAATGCCAAAAACAATGATGTGCTTACCAAAGAATATGCACATAAAGATGACCTTTGGTTGCATGCCAAAGATGTGAGCGGGTCACATGTGGTCATTAAAAATCAATCGGGGAAAAACTTTCCCAAATCAGTGATTGAATATGCCGCAACTTTAGCCGCCTGGAACTCTAAACGACGAACGGACAGTTTGTGTCCGGTAACGGTGACACTCAAAAAATTTGTTCGTAAACCCAAAGGTTTTGCTGCCGGTAAAGTTAGGGTAGAAAAAGAAGATGTAGTGTTGGTGGTGCCGAAGGAATTGACTTAGTTTTAGAAGTATTGGCATTTAGGCCGCATTGTTTTTCTCTATTTCGTGGAATAAGAGTTTATCAATATTTTATGACTCCTAAGATATTATAATCGTTGGTTTTGAATTGTTCGTATTGAACATAAAAAAAGCGGTGTCATTTTTCAAAATGACACCGCTTTTTTTATGAATGTAGAGGTATAGGTATTATTTATTGAAAAGAGACTTCATTTTGTCTATATGTTTTTGGAAAAATGTTTCTGCTTTTTCTGTTGATTGGTCATTAAATACAATGTAAAGTTCATTAGATTTAATTGTAGTTAGTGAATCTGTCGTCTCAATCATAGAAAACGTACCAAGTTTGTTTCCTGTAGTATTATTGAATAATCCTGCAGTAATATTTCTGTTAAATTGTTCATTCATGGTTAAAAGTGAATCACTCTCAAAGTCTTTTAAATTAGCAGTACCTGCCACTTTTAAATCTCTAAATTGTACGTAAGCATTATTCACCGTTTGTGGATTCTTAAGGTTTTCAATATCACCAAAGGTTACACTTATTCCTTCTGACATGACGTGTGAATTTTCTCCATCTTTGTCTATGTAAGAATTAACCGTCACCACTGAACCTGAAATAGAATAATTTGAAATTAAAGTAAATGGTTTTAAGTAAACGTTTGCATTCAAACTAGTTGGATTTCCTGAATTTGAATATGTTGCTGTTAAATTTATTCCTGCTTGTTTAATGGCATTAACGGTTAATGCTGCTGTTATTAATGTTGGCATATATTCGGTATTTCCATCTTTAACTACTGCCATGTCTGTATATGCACTCACTGTCAATTTTGCATCATTAACGTTAGAAAGTGTATCGCTTGGGAAGTTTAAGATTATTGAAGAAGTATTGCTTCCATTTACTGTATCCCATTTTTTATCAGTACTATTCCAATTGTAAGTTCCTAAATTAGAACTGAAATTAAACCTGTTTTCTTCTGCTCCAATTCTTCCAAAACCAATTGTTGTTTTGTTTGGAAGGAAAAAATCTCTAAACTGGATTATTTTTGATTTCATTTGATCAGGAATTGATGCTTCCTCCATTCTTATAAAAGGATTGTTGCTATCATCTCCCGTCATAATTTTGTTCATTGATTCAAATGAACTAGCTCCCTGAGATTGCGTTAAAGCAACGATGTCATCATACATTTTATCTGCAGAGGTATTGATAGTTGTAGTGGCTTCAGTTTTTGAAACTACTACAGGCAATGCTGCTACTTCGTCTTTCTTTTTACAAGAAGTAATGGATAAGGCTACTACTAATGCTAAACTTGAGGCTAAATAAACTTTTTTCATGTTTGGTTTTTGGGATAAATTTAAATAATTAATGATTTTTACTTTGTTGTTTTACTGTTTGTTATGGATAAATTGTACGTGTTAAAATTACAGAAATACACATTTCAGTTGATAAAGATAGAATATTTATCATTGTTGTCTTATAAAAAGTGCAGAAAATTTATTTTTTTAACGTAATTAAATACAGTTGTTTTACAAATTAAGAGAGTGATACAAATCAACCTATACTAAAATTTGTATGCTCTCTTATTTTATAGGATACTATGAGTTATATTTTTTAATATGGAGTACAAAGAAGTGTCAACTATTGAATTGTCGAATGAGTTTGGATTGAGGCAAAAAAACATGTTGGGATTTCAAAACCCTACCTACGCCCTGGAAGATTCCAGTATACTATTATCCAAAGATGAATATATTCGGCTCACTCCTCTTCAGATTACATAAGCTTTTTGCTTAGTCCCCACTAAATTAATGTGACCCGAACATTGCCACAATGACGATATAGGAAGGTTTGTCATTCATGGCACTGTAGAATAGCCACAAAACTTAAAACCTTAACACCAAATTAGATTTTAATTTTTGCTATTAAACCAAATAAATAAAGGAAATAAACCTATGATGAAAGCTATTGTCAATGCAATAAATCCATCATGCCACGAATAATTATTGCCATAATATTGACTTGTTGAAGATAAATAATACGCATTCCATTCACCTCTCCATGCACCAATTGCATATTCTTTGGACCAATTAACATTTCGTAATACATCTTGAATTTTTAAGCCATTATTATTTACCCCCTTCGGGTTGGCTCAACACATTCAACGCGCAAGTGTTGAACTACAATAGTCCCGTATGAAATGCGGGACTATTACCCCCTAAAAACTCCTTCCCTGCAAACCACCGGTATGTACCGCCACAATCGTACTTCCTTTTTTGAAATAACCTTGGGCTATTAATTCCAAAATGCCGAACAGCATTTTGCCGGTGTATACTTGCTCTAAAGGAATTCCAAAATCTGCTTCAAAGGTTTTGATAAATGCTATGAGTTCAGGCGTTGTTTTGGCGTATCCTCCAAAATGATAATCGGTTTGAAGGGTAAAACTTTCGGGCAAACTGGTGCCATTGTATTCTTTTAAAAGCTGGGCAATGTCGTCTTTTAAAAATCCGCCATTTTTTAAGGCCGGAAAAGCTATCACTTCAATATTTTGATCCTGTACACTGGCTACTATTCCAGCCAGGGTGCCACCAGTTCCGGCGGCACAACAAATATGGGTATAGGGAATATCTATAAAAGAAGTAATTTTTGCCGTACCTTTTACCGCCAAGGCATTACTCCCTCCTTCCGGAATTAGGTAGGCCTTTCCAAACTGCTCGGCTAAACCTTGCAAAAATGTGGGTTCCGTTTTTAACCTATAATCATCCCTGCTTACAAAATGCAATTGCATGCCGGCATCTTGGGCAAACTTTAGTGTATCACTCCAAACTTTTGGTTCTTCTCCCCTGATGACACCAATCGCTTTTAGTCCATACACTTTTGCGGCAGCGGCAGTAGCATAGATATGGTTCGAGTACGCGCCTCCAAAAGTAAGCACGGTATCGAAACCTTGTTTAACTGCAGCTTCTAAATTATATTTTAACTTGAACCATTTGTTTCCTGAAACTTCCGGATGTGTCAAATCAGTTCTCAGCACCATGAATTGCACCCCGAATTGTTCGGCAAGAGGATGCTTCACTTCCTGTAAGGGCACATTTGTCGGAGAACTTTGTAGTAACATAAACGCAAGTAAGGAAAATCCAGCAAATTATGGTACTTTTGATGTCACTGTAATTTTTATTGCGGTGATTCACGGTACAAAACCAATAGCAATGTTAGCCAACGAAGATATCATTTTTAATGAAGCAGAAGACGAGGACGATGAAGTTCAAAGCTTATTTGAACACCACCGCATAGAAGTTGACCCTGGACAAAGTTTACAAAGGGTTGA
>Ga0209353_10000980_pt1 | contig 16567 bp, 18 predicted proteins | sample LauGreSpBDMM15SD_2_FD_187561 | JGI IMG/M metagenome (GOLD analysis project Ga0209353, IMG submission 187561) | Freshwater lake microbial communities from Lake Michigan, USA - Sp13.BD.MM15.SD (SPAdes) (version 2) | ecosystem: Environmental > Aquatic > Freshwater > Lake | place: Lake Michigan...
GCCACCAAAGCACCTGTACCATTAGGAGCGATTACTAAGTTAGCGTTGGTAGTAGTTGCTTGGATTATAGAGGAAACTTGTGTAGTTACAGAAGAGTCTGAGGTAATGCCTACTCTTTGGGTAGATAAATACAATGGAGAACCTGTACCGGTACCATCCTGTACTTGTCTTAATGTAGCATCTAATATAGTACCTACGGGTAACTGTAAATTATTTGTACCTCCTCCTCCGGCACCTACAGAAAAAAATTTAGCATATCTAGCCATGATTTATTTTTATTTTTATTTATTATCCTACTCTATCTACTGTTAAAATAACAGAGGGTATTCCTGGTAATCCTAATGGTGCTGCATTATGATGTAATTCAATATGAAGATCTGTAGCATACCATACAATTTCCATGTATTGACCGGCAGTCATTGACTCTATAAAATTCCAAGCTGGCACAATAAGGTCATTGTTATTAGCTAATGTAATTGCTGTATTACTATTAGGAATATCTACACCATTTTTTCTAAACCAGATATATAATGTTTGTTGTGATCCCCCGGAAGTTTTCCAAACCTGTGCAGAGAATTGAAAATTATATATTCCGGAGTTTGCTACAGTTATTCTAGAAGCTTTACCACCAGATGTTACAACTGATACACCACTAGAAAGAGCTGTGTTATTAAATGTCATTACTTCTGCAGTACTTCCTAATGTATTCTGCGTAAGGGTAGAATAAAAACTACCGTAGTAGTTTGTTACTCCTCCACCAGAACCAGCAGAACCAAATTGAAAATACTTAAAGTAACGCATTACTTACTTACTACGTATGACAATGTTCCTACACCAGATACAGAGATACTTGCAGGATCAATTGTATCTACAGTTATTCCAGCTTTATCTGGAATAATGATAGATGCACCACCATTTACTGATAAATTTACATTAGACCCAGTAGTATTAATGATAGTTACATATACTGCTGATTCAGAAACTAATGGTGTAAGAGCACCACTTAAAACAACTGATCTAGTAATATCATTACCACGTCTTACAGCATTGTATAACCTCTCAATGAGGGATCTGGTCCAAACTTCAAAACTTTTAGTTAACATCTTTTTATTATTTTAAATTATTTATGGGGTACAGGCAGGTCCTAAAATTACTGTTAATCCACCCGGATTACTATAAGGTCCACCAAAACCATTACTTAAACATAATGTTCCTTCTGTATCACCATTAGCTACACTAATAGTAACTGTATTTAATGGGTCACTACATAATATGTATTGTAATGTTTGTGCGCTACCTGTAGAATTTGTAAAAGTATATTCTTGACAATCATTTAAATCTGATTGTACTTCATTACCGGCAGCATATACACCGTCACCACAGTAAGATTGTACTTCTACATCATATGTAACACCACTAGTTAAACCAGTAATACTAAATTCTTCAGGAGATAATCCCGTAGTAGGATATATTATTTCTATAAAGCTAATAGCTGTACTTTCCTTATACCTAATTTTATATTGTAATGGTACAGGAATTGGGGGTGTAAATGTTATAAATAAAGTGCTCATACTGTTAATGTTTTAAAGCTTAAAGTAATAGATGTACAACAATCTGGTGAGGCTACTGTACTTGATTTAATTCTTACATAGTAAGTTGTATTAGCTAGTAAGTTAATAATTGTCCATTGAGTGTAAGTACTAGCTAATGCTACCTGTACAACTCCTGATGCAAATGTTGGACTAGTACTATACTCTAACTTAACTGCAGTAATAGCAGCCGGAGCAGGAGGATAAGACCAGAATACAGTTCCTTCAGTAGTTTTAATATCTAAGATTTCAAAATCTTTAATACTTTGACAAGCAGCTGTAGGATCATAACAACTAGGATTGGTTAAATACAAAGCCATCTTTTTGATGACTGTATCTAATCTATCATTTGTATTAATACCTAAAGTATAAATATCATTACCGGTATACTTAACGCATTCAAAAGCGGTTATCTCTTCACAGGGTTCTGCATTATTACATACAGTGGTTACCGGTGACGTAAGTGCGGTTTCAGTACATCCGCACGGGGTTGCTATACAATTGCAGCTCATAGTTTTAGTTAATTAAATATGCTTCTACGCCAGTTGGAGATACACAACCAGTATTAATAATTGAAATCAATTGCTTAGGACAAGTACGTACAACTACTGGAATACGATCTACTAAAGCAGTATTAATTATCTGTATTTCAAAATAATAGTTACCCAAAGTTAATCCACTTACTATACCAGTTACAGGATTTGGTAATAATGTTGCTGCATTAGTATCAAAAGTAGACACTAAAGCTAATGTAGCGTCATATACATTTAACCTATAAGAAGTTGTAGGACTAGCAATAAAGAGGTTTGTAAATGAGTATTGAATTTCTCCAATACCAAATACATAACTAGAGGTAAGAGTTACAGTAGGACATCCTACAGTATTAATTACCGGGAATATAATACTATTCTGACAAGTTAAATCATTTGTAGCATTGAAGAAACAATAGCTAACTGATACAGTAAAGTCTTCAGCTAAGTTCAAAGAAGAACTAGAGAGATCAAAATCTCTAGAAGAACTACCATCTAAAATACCAAGAATATTTGAGAAGACATAAGTAGCACTATTAAAACTAGTATCTGTAATCATTATAGTAGAACTCGGTGATGCACATTGTACAAACTGAGTAGGTACTACACTTCCAGGACTTACAAAAATACTCAAGGTACTACCATCTAATACACCAAAGAATCCTAAGTCAATATCAGCACATGTCTTATTGCAGCAATCTTGTAACTGAGTTACTAAACCACGCATATCACAAAGGGTGATCCAAATATTATTAATTGTATCTGCTAATGTACTTACAGTTACTTTCCAATCTGGATAGGCAGAAGCCATTGTACCGGGTAAAGAAAGTGCTGGTTGATTAGTAATATCACAGAAAGGAACAATCTCTGCTGCTAATTCTGCAGGTGTTCCGGTAATTGATTCTAAATCACATAACTCTTGTTCTACTGTTGCAAGTATAGTTGCTAAACTAGCAGTACCTACACCAAGACAAACATAAGCAGAATTTATAGGAGCGTAAGTTGCCGGTAATGTAGCTAGAGTATTATTAATTGTAGTAATACTTGTAGCTTGTGAAGAAACAACACTTGATAAAGTTCCTACAGTTCCCTCTAAGTCACATAGCTCCAAACCAATTAACTCTGCATAACTTACTACATCTAAAGTAGTACCCCCGGCTTCAGCTTGTAAACAAGGAGCCACATCACAGATAAGACTGATAGGGGATGGGATAACTATATCATTTACAATAGTATAGAGATCACATAGTTTAGTGGTAATAAATTGGATTAAATCATTGTAATTATCATACGTTCCACCACCTAAACATGCAACATTTACAGTTACTTCAGCGGCTCTAGTATCAATATCACATACCAACTCTCCAAGTTTAGCTATTACGTCAGTAACAGTATCCCCTTTACATAATCCAATACATGGAATATCCGGGCCTTGCCAAGATACACAGTTTGAAGATACTACACTACAAGGTGTACTTTTGTTGTTTGATCCTACAGGTAACATAGTTATATAAAAAATATAGTGCACACTGGTATAGTGTACACTATAATATAAGAAAAGTTTCTAACAAAATCAAAACTATTAATTGCTTATTCAGCAACTAATAACTTTAAAAACACTGGGCAGTTACCTGCAGTCTCAATACTCTCTACATCAGAAAGAGTTAAAGGCTTGTAACTAAACTCTTTTTCTTGATCTAATAATGCACCAAATTCATTTTGAAACTCAATAAACTTTGGGTTCATCTTCTGAATCTTTTGACCATCTACCTCTTCTTCTACATAAGCCATCAACTGGATATTACCATCTTCAGTGGCTTCACCATACTTACCTACTAACTCATCACGCAATTTGTCAATTGCAGTTTTTTCCTCAGCGGCTTGTTTACCAATGTGGTTTAACCAATACCTAGTGGTTAATGACATTTTTTCATTAAGAATACCTTTGTACTCAGACTCAGGATTTTGGGCGTTACCATATAATTCAATGGCAAGGCTTAAGAATTCAGCTAATTTAAGATTAATTTTTTCCATGATAGCAAATATAACACAATGTATACCAATATAACAATACTGTCAGATTGACATTTTATGCTAATAATATTTTATAGTCTACACCATTAATCTTAACATTCCAAACCTTAGTAGAAGTATTTGCTTCTGTTGTTACAGCACCTGCGTTTGTTCCTACTGAACCAACTACAAATTGGTTGTTTCCTGTGGCAGTTGCTTGAAATCCTAAAATAACGCTACCACTAAAATCTGAATTGTTTGTAGCGTAACCTAATGCTGAGTTATAGTTTCCTGTTGTAGATGCTTCTAAAGAACTCCTACCAATAGCAGTATTTCCTTCTCCATTTACGCTATTTTTAAATGCTTGTAATCCTAAAGCAGTGTTATTGCTTGTGTTTGTCAAGAAAAAACCCGAATAAAAACCAATCATAGTGTTGTTATTACCCGTCTGATTAGAATATAGTGAATTGCTGCCAATACCTGTATTTCCACCTCCACTTGTATTTGCACGTACTGCAGCATTTCCAATGGCAATATTTGTCGTACCTGTACTATTAGTTACTAAAGCAGAATTACCAATAGCGATATTATCAGTACCTGTCGTATTTACTTGTCCTGCTAATTGACCAATAGCAATTATATCTCCCGTTGTGTTGCTAAAACCTGCTCTATAACCCAAAGCGGTAACGATACCACTCGTATTACTATACCCTGCTTGATACCCAACTGCGGTGTTGTTTGCCGCTGTGTTAGAATATAATGCTTCCCTACCTACTGCTACGTTGGCATTTGAAGTGTTGTTTGAATAAAGAGAACGGAAACCTACGGCTGTATTACTTTGACCATACGTATTAGTTAACAATGATTGAGAACCAATAGCCGTATTTGCAGAAGCATCAATCGTATTAGTTGCTGCTAATGCACCAACAGCAACGCAATCACTTGCTGTTGTTACATTTTTTAATGTCTGATAACCTAAAGCAGTATTTTGATAACCACTTGTCGAAGTTTGAAGTGCTTGATATCCTATTGCTGTTATACTAAAACCTGCTACGTTGCTGTATAACGCTTGGTAGCCCATAGCAACTTGACCTGCCCCACTCGTATTACTCAACCCTGCTTGATACCCGACAGCTACATTGTTGGATGCGGTGTTGTAGCGTAATGCTTCAACTCCTAATGCTGTATTATTTGCACCCGAAACGTTGGTATATAAGGATAAGTTTCCAACTGCTACGTTACTACTTCCATTATTATTTAAAGCAGCATACTGACCAATAGCCACGTTACCCGAACCTGTTGTATTTAGTTGCAACGTTTGAGAACCAATTGCTGTATTACCACCACCTGTAGTATTATTTAGCAAAGAGTAGTAACCCATCGCTGTATTTGCACCGCCTGTAGTATTATTATTAAGTGTCAAAGAACCTACTGCTGTACTCTGACTTCCTGTAGTATTGTTCCTCAATACTTGATTACCTATTGCAGTTATGTCCGTTCCACTCGTATTGCTATACCCTGCTTGAGACCCTACTGCCGTATTGTTGGAAACTTGGTTTTGAAACAAAGCGTTAGTTCCAATGGCAGTATTGTTTGAACCTGTTGAATTAACAATTAAAGTTTGCGTACCCATAGCAACGTTATTTGCACCTGTGGTGTTGCTAATTGCTGTTTCCCATCCAACAAACGTATTTCCCGTTCCTGTTGTATTTGCACGACCTGCTTTGTTTCCTAATAAAACCAATTGTTGCCCACTCGTATTACTATAACCAGCTTGATATCCTACTGCCGTGTTGTTGGAGGCTAAGTTTAAAAGCAATGCAGAAAAACCTAAAGCAGTATTGTTAGAACCTGTTAAATTTTCACGTAATGATTCTCTACCAATTGCTGCGTTATTAGTACCAGAAGTATTATTTAACATTGATTGAATACCAATTGCGGTATTATCAGTTCCTGTAGTATTTGAAAACAAAGTTCTATAACCAACTGCTGTATTAAAGTTTCCGTTATTAGCATTTAACGCTTGGTAACCTATAGCAACACTACCTGTACCAGTTGTATTTTCAAAACTTGCACTACTACCTATAGCTGTATTAAAACTACCGGTAGTATTTTTATGTAAAGCACCTTGACCATTTGCTGTATTATTAGCACCCGTAGTATTAGTGTACAATGCAATAGCACCTATAGCGGTATTACTACTACCTGTGGTATTAAAATATAATGCTACTCTACCTATAGCTGTATTTTCTGTTCCTGTTGTATTACTATATAATGTTTGAATACCCAAAGCAGTAATTGTTCCACTCGTATTACTTAGCCCTGCTTGATAGCCTACTGCTGTATTGTTGGAAGCGGTGTTGGACAATAACGCTTCAAAACCAAATGCACTATTATTACTACCCGTATTTAATACCAACGCATTTTTACCAAAAGCAGAATTTGCACTCCCTGTCTGATTATCCCTTAACGATTGATACCCTACTGCTGTGTTATTTACCCCCGTTGTATTTGCATTTAGAGAAACGTAACCTATGGCAGTATTAAAATCTCCTGTATTTTGTTGTAAAGCATTTGTACCAATAGCAACCAAAAAACTCCTTGTAGTATTTGTTGCTAAAGTATTTACTCCCAATGCAACGTTTCCGCCACCCGTTGTATTATTTACCAAAGAACCATTACCAATAGATACGTTACTGCCTCCTGTTGTGTTTGCAAATAAAGCAGAACGACCTAATGCAGTATTTTGAGTTCCTGTAGTATTGGTGTTTAACGCTTGATAACCAACAGCAGTATTCTCTGTACCTGTCGTATTACTCAAAAGTGCATCTACACCTACTGCTACGTTCAAACTTCCGCTTGTATTAGCCCTCAAAGCACGATAACCCACAGCCGTATTGTTAGAGTTGGTGTTGTTTTCAAGGGCAACGTAACCGACTGCGGTGTTACCTGTACCTATACTATTCAAACGTAACGTATATGTTCCAATAGCTGTATTACCTCCACCTGTAGTATTTGCATATAAAGAATTATCACCTATAGAAGTATTATTAGCACCGGTAGTATTATTATATCCTGATTGATATCCTACTGCAGTAATAGCACCAGTTGTATTAAGAAATGCAGCTCTATATCCAACAGCAGTATTATTAGATGCAGTATTAGAAAAAAGAGCAGAACGTCCTATTGCAGTATTTTGATTACCTACAATATTGTTTCTTAATGTTTGTCTACCAATAGCAATATTTTCAGAACCTGTAGTATTTAATTCTGCAGAACTTCTTCCAATTGCAATATTAGCACCACCAGTAGTATTAAAAGCTAATGCACCTTGTCCAACAGCTGTATTCCAATTTCCTGTTGTATTTGATAATAATGCATTAGTACCTATAGCATTATTATTACTACCTGTAGTATTTGCTAATAATGCTTGATAACCAATTGCCTCATTAAAGCTACCTGTGGTATTAAAAGATAATGCTAAATAACCAATGCCTGTATTTAATGCACCAGTAGTATTTGCTATTAAAACACCATCACCAAAAGCAGTGTTAGTAGCAATATTACCGGCACCCGTATTTGTAACTGAAGTAGTGGATATCTGTAATGCAGAACTTGTATTAGCACCATCCTTTACAAATTGTAATGTGCTAGATAATGGATTGTCTACTTTTAATAATCCAACCGGAGGTGTATATGTATTAGAGATAGTAAGAAGATCATTTAGATCATCATATACTATAGCAATACCTGTACCGGCAACTAAAAATGCTGCAACAGTATCCATAATAATCTCTGGATTAATACTAGAGCCTATTACGTATGCTAAGTTCTCTACGGTGATTTTACGGGTTACTCCTAAAGAACCGTTAGGGGCTATCTCTCCTACTGAAACAATAGGGATTACATCATACTGTCCATCTACACCTGCTGGAAGTAATGCATTTAATTGGGTTATTGAACTGCTCATATCAAGATTCTATTACCATCCTCTAGTAAGAGGTAGTTGTCAGGAATAATTACTGAATTACCTAAAAGGTTAGGTTGTAATAGGGCATTCATATCACACAACTCTTTGTTGTAGATATCAATCTCCCAGTTTTCATCACAGCATGTTGCAATGCCGTATTTCATTCTCTTAAATAATGTGTAGATAGCCTCAGCGTATTTTACGTTGATAGATTCTGATCCACAGGTGTAACAACTGCTACATGCTTCCATTCTATTTTTTGTTTAAGTTGTTGTTCATAGTTAGTAATACAAGTACTACAAACTCTTGTTCCATTACTTGCGGTTCTTAATTGGCATCCACAGGATAACTGGGTGCCGCAACTTGGACATTTCATATTAGATCTTACAGCCATTGGTTTAGTGACAATATGCGCAAGAGAGTTTATCTAGTTGGGCTAATGCATAATTGTAGATTGCCATACCTTGATCGTTGTTATGACAAAACTCTACTTTTGCTTTTGCACCATCCAACATAGATCTTAATAACCTTAATCTAGTAAGCTTATCTCTCTCTGGTTGCAGGGGTTCACAGCCGGATAAATTAACATTACAATAGATATTATAATATTTATTTACAGCAACTGTAATACGAAGATAATTATATTCTACGAAAACTTTATCATTTGGTGCTACACTATAACGAATTACATATATACCATCTGGTAATGCTGTAAGAGCAGTATCACAGTTAGTAGTTTGAATACCTAATGAGCATGCTGTTACTAGTGTCTCTCCACCTTGCACCATAGTAAGCGTCACAGGCTCTGTAAAGCCGGGAACTAGGATTTGTAGAGTAGGACATGCTACAGCTAATTCAGTGCTGTATACACTTGTATCTACAACTCTTAATACATTAACATTAAGGGTGTCAGGAATATCTAAACTAAGAATGTGTTTGTTTGCCATAATTGTGTAAGTAAGAATAACTACTCATATATAATTTAGTCATTATTTCCAAATAAAAAAAGGGGAAGATTTCTCCTCCCCTTCTTTTTTATGATACGCTTAAATTATTTTACGAAAAGTAAGCCGTTATTTACTAAATCAGCACGACCACTAGCAGCTAAAATTTCAGCTAAATCAGCTTCAAATCCACCAGCAGCATTCTGACGAGCAGAAGTAATGATGTGTAAAGTGTACTGATCGTTATCAAATGTACCAGTTGGGTTGTTGAAACGAGGTACACTGTGTTGGATAACATATCTCCAGTAGCTAGCAGTACGGCTGATAGCAGTTAAAGGAGCATCACCCAAAGTAATCTCACGGATACGTGGATCATCATTCCAGTTGTTTTGACGGTATCTTTCAGATAAGATCAAGTCACGTACTACAGTTTCTCCGTAGCCTTCACCTTGAATACCTAAAACAGGACCTAAACCAGCAGTTGCAGGATCATTAGTAAGACCAGAACCACGCTTAACACACAAACTTTGGAAGATACAAGGATCACCAGACTCATCTACTTCAGAAGCAAAAACCTGAATAGGCTCTTTTTCAAAGTAGTCAGTAGGCTCAAATGAACAATCTCCAAAACGAGTGTCAACATAAGCACCAGCTAAAATCAAACCAGCACATACATCACCAGCAGTAACACCAGCAGGAGTTACATAAGTATCCCAAGCAGAAGTAGTAATAACAACACCGTTGATAGTTACGTTACCACCAGCTTTACTCCAATAAGTCCAAACAGAAGTTGTTGGATTTAAAATTTGAACAACAGGTTGTACAAAAGGAGAGAGAATTGGGTTAGCATTATCAAAAGGAAGAGTTTGAGTTCCGGCAATTTGTTTAGCCCAACCAATGAATACAAAAGCAGGATTTACTTGGTTAGGAGTGGTGCTAGAGCAACATCCAGTGTAGTAAGATAATACTTGGTAAGCATTGTGGTTCAAGAAACGCAAAGCAGGACTTCCTTTAATATCTACACGCAAATAGTAAGTTTCGCCACACAAAAAGTCTGGACAAATACAGCTATAAGGAGCAGCAGCAGTAGTAGAAGTTTGACCTACATAAGTAACAGCTTGGCTAGCAGTCTTAGGAGCAACAACATAAGCATCTTTAATGTACTTAGGGTTAATTACTTTAGACTTGTTAGATTCAGCGTAGCCACCATGAAAAGGTCCAACCTTATCAGTAGTAGGAGTTAAACTAGAGCTTGCAAAGATGAAAGGCTTACCGGTTTCAGAACCAATGATACCACTAGCAGAAGTAATGTTTTTGAAAGTCTTAGCATCATACAAACCGTAGTTACCTAAAGTACCAGCACCAGTTAATTGAGCATAAGTGTCAACACCAGAAGTAGTAGGAGTAATAACTACAGTAGGAGCTACTGAGTAACCACTTCCACCAGCAGTAAGAGCAATACCTCCAGCAGTAATTGCACCAGCAACTACAGTTACAGCACCAGCAATTGCACCAGTACCATTACCACCAGCTAAGGTTACATTTACTTGACCACTAACATAGTTAGTACCTCCAGCAATTCTAGTAAATCCAGTTACTGCACCAGTAACAGGATCAAGAGTAGCAATAAACACGGCTCCACTACCAGTAGCAGAACCCGATTGATAAGTGCCTGTAGCAACAAACACTTTCTGAAATGAATGATTAAAATACATAATTTTTTTTATTTTATAAAGTTATACAAATAGATACACTAATATTATAATGAATTATTTTAAGAAAAGCAACTTATATTTTGTAGAATTTATCAAAGATTTGATTTCATCCATAGTATTAATGATACTTGAGCAGGTCATCATACCTTGTACATAACCAATTTTATCATATAATGTACGTAAATAATTAATAGCTGCATCTGTAGTTTTAATAGCCGGAATAGACATTTCATCAGGATATGGTAAAAGCATCTCTTCTTTACCTTGATACTGTTCAGCTAAACCATCAGCTACTTCAATAATACTATCATAGAATTCACCCATAGTTACATGAGCAGAATAACTAGTACTTAGTAAGTGAGCAATATGAATCTTAGTAGATGAATGTAACATCTCATAAATAAGATCTGCCATTGCTTTATGTGCACCACCAGAAGGGCGTTGTAATTTTTGTATCATTATAGACTAGCTAAAAATAATGAGGTTAAATCAACCCAACCACCTACAGAGTTATATTTCTTAAATGAAGTAACAGTAATATAAGCATTGTATTGATCATCTGTATTAATAAAGATACCACTACAATAAAACACATCTGTATTAGCTGGAACATTTGGGGTAACAATACCACTAGCACCAGTTAAAAATGCATCTCCAGCTAATCTAATCTTTTCTGTAGCAAAAACCATTTGATTTCCATATAATGGAATAGCTGCTAAAGCTGCTTTAAATGGAAATAATATACTACATAAAACATAATTCTGATAGTCATTTGGAAAATTTGCAGCTACTGGAGCAACAGCATTAGCAGCAACCCACCCAATAGCTGTTGCTACTGCACCACAAGTATTGTCTCCGGCATTACCAGATTTACCTCTACGTATGATTCTTCCTACAGTACCATCTTGTGAAATACAATGTGTGGTGTATTGATTAAAAATAAAGCGCCATTAGTTGTTGTTGTAGCATGACTACCCCAAGCTTGTAATCCCAATACTCCTGTATGAGGATATCCAGATAAACCACCAGACATAAAAGCTCCTAAGAACTGATTTACTGATGCTGGGTTTTGACCAATATTATTAATATCAACATACACCGGACCATCTACATCATCAGAACAAATAGAGTTTGATAATACAATGTTAGAAGGTTGATAACCGTATCTCTGAAAAATAAAATCTTTAGCAGAATTACCAAATCTTTCTGCAGATACTGCACCAGAATATGTAATTCTTACCGTTCTATCATAACTTTCAGGATTTGTTGGAAAAGGTTTTTGTACACCTTCAGCAACTAAAAACCAATTTCCTGGTGAAGGAAGTTCTGAAGATAAAATTAAAGAGCCGGGGGTAATATTACCAGCAGCATCTTTTAAAGCAAAGGGTGATAATTTTGTCATGTTATTATTTTTTAATTATTTCTTTCGGCATTTTGTGTACCACGAGCAAACTGGTTAACAGATTCAATGTCTCCAGCAAGAATACTTGCCGCTTCATCTATTAATAATTCTACTATGTCATCTTTAAACTCACAGGTAACATCTGCTGTAGATGTTAAACCAGTGTAAGGATCTACTACACCAGTAATTTGGATATACCTGGGTTTTCTATAATAGGTGAGGGTAGGATTATATACATCAAAATCATTTGCTGTATATATCCGGACCTTATTACCCATTAATGTACAAAAGGTTTCACCCCACTCATAACTAGGTTTTCTAAACTGATCATCTAATAACTCATCTACGTTAGCTTCTTCAGCTAAGTATACAGTCATAGTTTCCGGTTTACAACACTTAGTTTCAGCAAATGTGCTAACCCTTTTATATTCTAAATAATCTGCTGGAAGATCTACGCTTTCAAAATACAAAGTATTCTGTGTACCAAGTAAAGGGATCTGTAGAAGTAATAATTGTAAATCATCAATCCTTCTTTTAGATCCTTCATCTCCCTCTCTATAAACATTACCGGCATGTAATTGTCTTCTAACCCACTCCATCTGAGCCTTATTAAAAGCTTCAATAATTTGCCATCCCTCTAGATTATCATAATCATTAGAGGCCAGTTTATTAAGTCTTTGCTTAATTTTTAGTTGTAGTATAGAATTATTCATAGATAAATTGTAGGGGGATTATTAGTCCCCCTATAAATTAAGGTTTTTTCTTAACAGTCATTTTCTTAACTGTTCCACCCATTTTCATGTAACCACCCATCATAGATGATTCACGTCCAGTTGGGCTACCTTTAGATACAGGTTTAGAAAAATTAGGCTTGCTTGCTTTTTTTGTTGCCATGATTGTTTATATTATTTCCAGTGTTGTTCTACTTTATTAATAATTGCATCAGCTACATCTTGATTAAGAGGGTTCTTTAAGAACTCTACAATATCACTAGATGTCTTACCTAACATAGTACTGCTTGATAAGTGATAGATAAATCCATCAGACTTAGTAACAATATACTTATAAGTACCGGCATCTCTTACAATAGCCCGCAATTTTAAAGTGGTCAAATCATTCTCAGAAACATCTAAGAATCTTTCTGCACACTTTTTCTTATCTCTATCTACAGTTTCTCCGTTGATATATTTATCCATGTTATCATAGATAATATCATTAGGTGTACTTTTCTTATACTGTGCACTATCAATATCAATAATTTTAGCAACATAAAATAATTTAGTTTGATTTTTATCAAACATTTTCTGTAATTCAGAAAGGGCTTTGTTCCTAATTTTCTTAGTCTCTGTTTTAATAGTAACAGTTTCCTCCATTTTATCTAAATAAAATTTAGGAGCTTTTGACATTTTTCTAGCTGCATCATAAGATTTAGCAATGATACTAAAACCACCGGCTTCAATAGCATATAACTTAATAAGATCATAAGGATCTACAGAAGGATCTAAATAAAGTGGATCATTACCCACCCTAATTACAATCTTACTCCAGAACTCATCATTATCTGGTCTAAGTAATTTAATTTTATTCCAGAATTCTGCATCATCAGGACTAACAACATTAGCCGCTAAATCTTTTTCTAATTGAGATACAACCTTCCGGATTTCTTTAATCTTAGCCTCTCTATCTACATCAGGTAAAAACTTTACATCTGGGGCAAATTCATTAAGCCCGGTAAGGTAACGTTTAATACCATTAATTTCTAGACAAGCTAGCTGCTCTTCATGGAATACACCATCAAAGAGAGAAAGACCATAAGACTCTAATCCCATGTTACTCACATTGGAATCAAAGTAAGATTTAATACTCAATGTACCCTTTTTGTTTTGGGGATACATGTCTACAATTGTTACACTCATTTGGTTTATATTATTATTTGGTTGGTTTTTATTATTCAAATATAGTTATTATACTGCAGCAAATGTTGCTTGTACCCAAACACCATCTCTATAGTAACATAAGTTCTGTATAGTAGTGTCAAATACAATCAAACTAGCTGCAGGGCTTGTAATAGCAACACGCTGTGCTGTTGTCATTCGGGGTGGTAGGAAACCTTTGGTAGTAGATTCTACGTTTAATACAGCAGAAGCGACTTCAGTAAATCCATTTATGTGTACGCTTTTTGATTGATAAACATAAACTGCAATATCTGTATTACTTATAGAACCTGCATTATTAGTTGTAATAACTAATCCACTTGGCGCTTGCATAAGGACTTTACCCAAAACAGCACTTGGAACACCCGCTGTTGTCGGCCCATATGCTCTTAAATATAATTGAGCAGCAAATTGTCCACCTACTAAATCAATACCAACAGAAGTACTATTGTTTAAAGACCCAGCGTTTATTACTAAATTAGAAATACTTGAAAGGTTTATAGGAGGAATTGAAACCTGCCCATTATCAGTTATTTTGAATAAATCGTTTGCTGCACTATTCTGCACCAAAAGCGATGTCGTGGCGGATGTTGAGCCGGAACCACGAATTTCAAGTTTTGCAGTAGGAGTAGCAATAGTACTATACCCTATACGTAATGCACCCGATTCGCTAAATAATTGAAAAGGAAATTGACCACCCGCACCATTTTCCAAAATCAACGATAATCTCTGAGTACCCGTAAAACCACCCGTATTTAATACTCCCCTATCCCTTAAACGCATTAAAGATACGACTTGGTTGTTTGCACCCGCAGTAATGTTTGGGTTGATGTCGCTATAAAAAAAATCAGAACCCGTACCTGCACTTTGAACGGAATAAAAACTACTTTGACCTCCAACAGTAAGTAATGCAAATGGGTTCGTAGTACCAATACCTACATTACCACTTGTTGTAGCAAGAAGAACATTACCTCTTACTGTTTCAATTGCTCTAAAATCTGTACTTGCATTTAATGTTGGATTAATAAATAAACCTCTAATAGTGCCTGTAGTTTGAGTAATTGTAGAAGTGAAAGCAAACCCATTTAATGTATTAAAAGCAGCAGGTGTTGATGATACCAAGTTATTAACATTAATAATACTTTTAGTTTGATTATCAGTTGTAGTTATGTCACCAGTAGTACGCAAAGAACCACTACCACTTGTTGGGTTGTTTGATTGAATTTCAATTTCAAAAGAACCAGAATATAATACTAAATTTCCACTTTGATTACGAATAAAAGGTGTTTGTATACGATAAGGTACTTCTACAATCCTATCATCATAAACTCTTAAAGAATCAGAACCTATACTATTTTGAACTAACAAGGAAGTAGTACCTGAAGTTTGACCGCTACCTTTGATTTGGACTCTTGCAGTAGGGGTACTTCCGTAAGCACTTGGACCAAAGTAACTATTACCATTTACCATTTCGTAATAGTAGTCATTACCACTACCGCTATCACCCATACCAATTGATAATCTTTGAGTTTGTGCAAGACCACCTACAAAATTTTCTGCTCTTGCTATAAGTAAAACATTACGATTAAATGCAGTTCCGCTATATGACCACCATCCTATATTGCCTAATTCTCCAACTTGTGTAGTTGGTGAAGCAATAGTTCCGCCTGCTGCACGAAAATTAAAATGAGGTGCTCCTGTAAATCTATCTAAAGCAATAGAAGTTGCACCATTTCTTACTATGTTAAATATAGAGTATAATGGATAACCAGTTAAATCTGCATTTGTAAGAGCTTGAACTCCATTAACTTGAAATGTTGTAGCCGGAATAACTGTACCTACACCTAACCTCTTGTTTACATTATCCCAGAATAATCCAGCATCTCCTCCTAGTGCATTGTTATTATTAAATTGTACATAGCCATTAAGCCCAGCAGGTTGAACCGTATTATTGTTTATGTACTCTACAATAGTATTTAAATGCCCAAACTTTGCTACTTCAAAGTCTTGAGAATTCCGGATAAATATATCCGGTGATTTTGGTATAAATCTTTCTAATGCCATTATCTTATTATTTGTACCCGGTAAGAGTTACGAGCTCTATTTGCAGGCGTACCACCGGATTAGTTAAATTACTCAGCAGATTCAGTTGGAGCTACATAAGGAGTAACATCCACTTCTTCTACATTACCAGGATAAATTGCTTCCAACTGAGCCTGTACAGTATCAATCAAAAGAGCTTCAGCAGGTTTAGTGCTGTAGTCTTCTACTGATAAAGAAAGACCATACATTGCTGGATTAAAATCAGCAACACCAGATACGGCAGCTTTACCTGATTCAAATGCTTCTACACTAGTGTATACAGCGTTAACAATTTGAGCATTCATGCTACCTTCTTTGGTAGTGAATACTTGAGCCAATCCTTCAGTAATAACTACTAAAGAACCAGAAGATAAAACAGCACCAGTGT
>Ga0209353_10000981_pt1 | contig 16566 bp, 12 predicted proteins | sample LauGreSpBDMM15SD_2_FD_187561 | JGI IMG/M metagenome (GOLD analysis project Ga0209353, IMG submission 187561) | Freshwater lake microbial communities from Lake Michigan, USA - Sp13.BD.MM15.SD (SPAdes) (version 2) | ecosystem: Environmental > Aquatic > Freshwater > Lake | place: Lake Michigan...
TACAGGAATATATTGTACTTCTATTCCGTACAATCCCATAACTGGACTAAGTACTGTTGATTACAAATCAGCAGAGGATAGGGGATATTTCAAGATAGACTTGTTGAATGTGAGTGTGTATGAAGGTGTACGAAGCAAAGAGCACTTGACACAATTAATGGAGACTGAACCGTTATGGGATTTACTGTTACAGGACGACTTTACAAATTTACTATTCCACGTAAATGGGCATGGCTACTTGATGAGACAGATGAAACCTACAAGTATCGAAGAGCTTGCAATGTGTCTGGCTTTGATCCGACCAGCAAAGAAAAATCTGATTGGACAGACCTGGATAGAAATTGGCCAGACAATTTGGACCAAACCTGAGAACGGTGATTATTATTTTAAGAAGGCACATGCCATTGCCTATGCACATGTGATTGTTGTGCAGATGAACCTAATCTGCGAAGGCATTAGTTACGGATTTAGTTAACGGACTTTTCGTACCAGTTGAACACTTTTACGTTTCACACGTTTTAACGTTAGATTCATCAAATTAACAACCGGACCCAGTACTATGCGGGTGTCTTTGCTGTTGAATGTTTTAATGGCATAAGAAAACACATATATTTGATCTTTGCAAAATATATTGATGGGAAATTGACGGTTGCTTTCCCACCACCAAATCTCGCCTATTTCTAAAAATAAAGTTCTTTCTTCGGGTGTTTTGATAGCATTTAAATCGTAAAAACTTGTGACAAATTGATCTTGATTTATAATGATGCCTACATATTCTTCTTCGCCGTAGTTAATTACACTGATAAAAGGTAAGTTTTGTTCTATATTGTCGCGTAGTTTTGCCATAAATACTATTAAAGGACTCCTGTGAGATGCAAAAAATTTCAAGTTATTTATATCCAAATAGAATTGAACTATTAGCCAATCTGGCAGGATTTACAACGGAGTATACAAACGTGTATCAACGACAAATAAAAATTTACAATGGTATAGATAATACCCTAGAGTTTGACATCAAGAACGCTGATCAAAAGAGAATTGACTTGACAACACTGTCTAACATCAGTTTAAATGTTATGGACATGGCTGGCAATGCCTTGCCTAACAGTCCTTATAGAATTACTCCAATGTTGCCGCAAACAACCTATAAAGGCATTGCCAGTACTGTTATTCCTGAAGATGATCTACTGGATTTGAACCATCAGTTTTTGACATATAGTGTGACTGCTGTAAAAAATGGTGCGGATGTGATGCTGTATGCAGACAGTAGATTTGGTGCAAAAGGCAAAATAGAAGTGGTAGGTGATGCATTACCAACATTTAGAGATGACGTGGTTTATGACAGATTTAGCGGAGAAATTGATCTTCAAGGTAATGTTAAAAATCATACCAGTGCAATACCATGTAAATTTTACGAAGCAGTGGCCACAACTGAAATGGGTTTTGAAGTAGCTATGACCAATTATATTGGAACCATTCACATAGAAGGCACCAGAGACAGCACTATCAGTGTGGAGTCTTTTAAAAATGCCACACCGTTGCAATCTTTCACTACCAGTGTGGCTACCACTACCACACGCAGTTTTAACAATGTTCCAGTTGGTGATTACAATTATTTCCGTGTGGTTTGGACATATATTGATCCGGTATTGATTGGTGTTAACAATACATATCCAACCGGAACTGTTGACAAAGTAACTGCATATTAAGTATAATGTGCTATGAGCCTCATAGCCGATACACTAAGACAATATCTTCCAGGAAAGCGTAAAACCACTCCCAGTGGTTGGATCAGCTTCAATGCAGTTTGTTGTGACGACAAACGACAACGTGGTGGTTTTATTGTCAACGCTGGTGATGCTGTCAGCTATCATTGTTTCAATTGTGGATTCAAATGCAGTTGGCAACCGGGCAGACATATCAGTCAAAAAATGAATAAATTCATGCGGGATTTAAATATTCCAGATGAAACTATCTCACAACTTAGACTAGAAGCACTTAGACTAGACGACTCTAGTACAACAGAAATTCGAACTATTATTCCAAAGTTTGATGTAAGAGCATTGCCACTAGATGCTATTAGTTTTGAAGAATTAGACACGTTCTTAAAACTTCCAGATGGTGACTATGCAGTTCCAACAAAATTTACCGAAGCATACGCATACCTAGTTGAAAGAAAAATAGATCCGTGGGCATATCCATTCTACTGGACTCCGAAGATAGGGTTTAGCAACAGGCTTATAATTCCATTTTTATACAAAGGTGCAGTAGTAGGTTGGACTGCCCGTGCTATAAATGATGCTAAACCTAAATATCTAAGCGAGCAACAGCCTGGGTATGTGTTTAACTTAGATGCACAATCCAATGATAGAGAATTCGTAATTGTCAGCGAAGGGCCCTTTGACGCACTAAGTATTAATGGCTGTGCTTTGTTAGGTGCAGAAATAAAAGACAGTCAAAACTGGTTATTAAAGCAGTTAGGCAAAGAACTTGTGTTAGTACCTGATAGAGACGAGGCAGGCAAATTAACAGTAGAACAAGCAATGGAATACGGGTGGAGTGTCAGTATGCCCGACTGGCCCACAGGCATTAAAGATATAAATGATGCTGTAATAAAATTAGGTAAACTAGCCACGTTGTATCTAATTGTATCAGCAAAAGAATCAAACAGTCTTAAGATACAACTTAAGGCAAAAAAATGGTTTAAGGAAGAACATGAACACAATACTTAATTTTTTATTATGGCCTTGGCACAAATGGCAAGAGAAAAAACGTTTTAAAAAACGTCTAGCTGAATTACGCAAACGCGATCCATTTATCTACAAATGATTAGCTGGGGAATATCAGCCAACAGTCACGATGCGGCATTGGCAGTGTTCTGTGACGAAAAATTAGTCTTTGCTAGTCACAGCGAACGATTCAGCGGCATAAAAAATGATAAAAATTTATCTCCCAGCTTATTAAATCATGCTATGAGTTTTGGTGAACCTTCTTGTGTGTATTGGTATGAGAATCCTTATCTTAAAACTGCAAGACAACTATTTGCTGGTCAAGGATGGAAATGGAAAGACAACAATATTAAGAAGTATTTAAAGAACTATAGAATTACTTGTCCCATAACCTACGTGAATCATCATAAAAGCCATGCGGCCGCCGGATATTACACAAGTGGGTTGGACAATGCCGCAGTTGTTGTATTAGATGCCATTGGAGAGTTTGCCACATGTACCTTGTGGGAAGGTAATGGTAATGTGTTAAGAAAGCTATCTAGTTTAGATTATCCTAACAGTTTGGGATTATTTTATAGTGCAATGACGCAACGTTGTCATTTAAAACCCAACGAAGAAGAGTATATCCTAATGGGCATGAGTGCTTACGGTAATCCTAATAAACTCACTAGAGACATACTTGACGACTTTGTGAGTTTGCCAAACGATGACTATCAACACGCATTTAGAATCAAGAAAAATTTACATCGTGGATGCCAATCGTGGCGCCCTGATTTAATTATTAACGACACATTTGATATTGCCGCGGCAACTCAAGCTGTGTATGAAATGGCGTTTGAAAGAGTATTACAACAAGCCGCTAGCATGACTGGGTCGCGTAATCTAGTACTAATGGGCGGGTGTGCATTGAATTGTTTGGCCAATAGAATTACTGGAAAATACTTTGATAAAACATGGATATACCCTAATCCAGGTGATGCAGGCAGTGCAATAGGAGCAGTGTTGGCAAAACACCCCAACTGGAAACAGCATACTGATTGGACTAATCCATTTTTAGGCTTCAACATGAAGACCAGTAACACTAATGAAGAAATTGTAGAATATATTGTACAAAATAAAATATGTGGACTAGCCCGCGGGCCAGCAGAGTTTGGGCCTCGTGCATTGGGCAATCGAAGTTTATTGGCAGACCCCAGAGGCAACGATATTAAAGATCAAGTAAATGCCATCAAACAACGCCAGGAATTTAGACCTTTTGCACCAGCAATACTCGAAGAACTTGTTGATCAGTATTTTGAGATGCCTGCTGGTTGGGATAACAGTAGGTATATGCAAGTGGTTGCTCGTTGCAAACATCCCGACTTATATCCTGCTATCGTACATCGTGATGGAACTAGCCGTGTACAAACTGTGCCAGATGACGGAAGCCCATTTAGAAAGCTCTTAGAACTATGGTATGCAAAAACTGGATGCCCTATGTTGCTCAATACCAGTTTGAATATCAAAGGCAAGCCCATAGTAAATGACCATGCAGATGCACGGAACTTCGAGAGCCAATACGGTGTTAAAGTGTTTAATTAAAGTGTATAATATAGTATGAGTGAAAATAAAGATAAAGCAAGACAAAATGTTGATTACGGATACGATATTCAGCGTGTGTATTTAGAAATGATGTTGGCAGATGCTGGTACGTTTGTACGTTGCCAAAGTATCTTTGACAGTAAACTGTTTGATAGAAAACTACAAGAGCCAGCAGAATTTCTAACCAAGTATGTAACTGAAAACAATGTGTTGCCTACGCCGGATATTTTAAATGCGGCCACAGGCAGTAATTTAAAAGCAGCCACGGATTTACGAGAAGAACATTTTGAATGGCTGATGAATGACTTTGAAACATTTACTCGACACAAAGGTCTTGAACGTGCTATTCTAGAAAGTGCAGACTTGTTAGAAAAAGGCGAGTACGGTCCAGTTGAAGAAAAGATCAAACAGGCAGTACAAATTGGTTTACAACGCGACATGGGCACAGATTATTTTAAAGATCCCCGTGCTCGGTTAATGGCTATTAAGGATAAAAATGGACAAATTTCTACAGGTTGGAAAGCTGTTGATGACAAGTTGTTTGGAGGTTTTAACCGCGGTGAACTCAACATTTGGGCGGGCGGTAGCGGTGCTGGTAAATCCTTATTCTTGGCTAATCTTGGTGTCAACTATGCTCTTGCTGGATATAATGTAATCTATCTAACACTTGAATTGAGTGAAGAATTGGTTAGTATGCGAGTGGATGCAATGGTGACTGGTATACCCACTAGAGAGATTTTTAAGAATCTTGATGATGTGGAAATGAAAGTTAAGATGATTGGCAAGAAGTCGGGACAGTTGCAAGTCAAGTACATGCCCAGTGGCAAAACAGCCAACGACATTCGTGCATATTTGAAAGAGTATGAAATCAAAATGGATCGCAAGGTTGATGTGTTGTTAGTGGACTACATGGACTTGTTGATGCCATTAAGTAAACGTATTTCAGCTGAAAACTTGTTTGTCAAGGACAAGTATGTATCGGAAGAATTACGTAATCTAGCAGTGGAAAAGAACTGTGTGTTTGTGACAGCGGCACAGTTGAATCGTGGAGCAGTTGAAGAAGTAGAGTTTGACCACAGTCATATCAGTGGCGGACTGAGTAAAATCCAAACTGCGGATAACGTGTTTGGTATCTTTACAAGTCGTGCCATGCGTGAACGTGGTCGCTATCAAATCCAGCTGATGAAGACACGTAGTTCAAGTGGTGTTGGTATGAAGATTGATTTAGAATTTAATATCGACACGCTACGTATTACAGATCTTGAACAAGAAGATACTTATGGTAGTGGACAAGCCAGTGCTGGATCAAGTTTACTCAACAGTATCAAACAACGACAAACTGTGGCAGCGGATGACACTGGAGGAACCAGTGCTCCGTGGGAACGTGCTAGTCCTGTAGAAGGATTTGACCTGGCCAAGCCAAAGATCAAAGCTGAAGTTGCTGGCAGTAAATTGAGAGAACTGTTGAACAACTTGCCCGGAGATGATGTGTAATCTCTATGTAATTGTATTTTTATAATATTATAATAAATACGCATATAATACAAAGGTAGCAAGCCATGGAATTACATCACATCACTGACATTACTGATCCGTTAACCAGACTAATCAAGGACGATCCAGTACGTCCGCATATTCCACTTGAGCAACGTATTAACGAAGCCGCAGAAATATTAATCCTCAAAGCAGGAGAAGAAATACTGGCCGCTACTTGTATGCAATGGTTAAGCACAGTTCCGGAATGTGAAGAAGATTTGATTAGCATGGGCAAGGACAAACAGGTTGCTGTGTTTTATACCATTTGGAGTTATAGTCCGGGTGCTGGTGCAACTCTACTACAACAGGCCGCAAGTTGGTTAAAAAGTGAATTCAAAGACTTAAAAGGCATAGTTACACTAAGTCCGCAAACAGAAATGGCAAAAAGATTTCATCTTAAAAACGGTGCTAAAATCCGTAAAGAAAATCCAACCAGCGTTAATTACGAATATTATTTCAAAGAGTAAAACGGGTAAATACTAGTTAACGGGAACTAGTATTATGAAAACCGAGCATAGCGTTAAATTAGAAGCAAAGAATGCTGTTGATTTAGACAGACTATCCTATAGCTCTGGGATGATTGTCTATGACGTAGACTTAGGAAGTTTACGAATAATGGACGGGGTTAACCAGGGCGGAAGTACCCTTGCCACCCGAACATGGACTTTAGACACCATAAGTTTGTTAAGTGGTAATGCTGTTTTATCAGATACTCCGCCAGTAGCACCTACAGCAAAAAACGGCACACTGTGGTTCAATACCAGCACAGGTAAACTCTACATCTATTACAATGACGGCACTAGCCTACAATGGGTGCAACCCATGGCTCCTAGTTTCAGTGCCGGCGGTAGTGGCGGTAGTGGAAGCGGTACAGTAAATTCTGGTCTAGCAGGTAAACTTGCTTATTATTCTAGTGCTGGAACAACAGTAGATGACTTGTCTAGCGTTGGATGGTCTGGCAGCACACTCAGTGTCACCGGTAGTATTAATGTAACTGCTCAAAAAAACTATGTGAGGTTTCATTGGGAAACTCTGTCAGATTTAAATACCGAAGCACCTGCGGCCACATGGCACGGCATGGTAGCACACGTACACGAAACTGGAAGATTGTATGTGGCGCATTCTGCTAGTTGGTTACCACTGGCTCTATTATCAGACGTTGGAGTCTCTGGACTCCTAGCTGGTACTAACGTAACTATATCAAATAATAATGGTGTATACACCATAAATGCTATAACTGGTAGCGGCGGCGGCGGCATCACTTTGGACGACTCGCAGGACGGCACTGCTTCGTTATTTGCAACTGGTTCGCATACTGGTATTTCTTTTAGTTATAACGACACAAATAATTCTATTTCTGCAACAGTTGGCGCAATTACTTTAGGAACAGGCACCTCGGGTAACTATGTTGCCAGTGTACAAACTGGCAGTGGTATTACAGGCGGATCAGCTGGATCAGCAAACACGGCTATTACACTGGGCATTGATACCGCAGTAGTCAGCACATTAACAGGCATCCAGACGTTAACCAACAAGACTATAAGCGGCGCATCAAATACCATATCTAATATTGGCAACAGTGCATTAACCAATAGTAGTATCACAATAAATGGTACTAGTGTCAGTCTCGGCGGCACTATCACCGTTTCTTCTGCGTCTAATTTAGACGGGTTGACTGATGTAACTATTACTACTCCAAGTACTGGACAAGTACTGAAATACAACGGCTCGCAATGGATCAATGATGCTGATGCCACAGCCGGAGGTGCTGGCGCTGGCACAGTTACTACTGTAAGTGTTGCTTCTGCAAATGGATTTACCGGCACTGTGGCCACTGCCAGCTCAACTCCTGCAATCACAATCACCACCAGCATCACTGGTGTGTTGAAAGGCAATGGCACTGCCATATCAGCCGCTACTGCTGGCACTGATTACCAAGCACCAATTGGCACTATCAGTGGGTTAGTCAAAGGCAATGGAGCAAATGCTCTTGCCGCTGCCATAGCTGGCACTGATTACCAAGCACCAATTGGCACTATCAGTGGGTTAGTCAAAGGCAATGGAGCAAATGCTCTTGCCGCTGCCACAGCTGGAAGTGACTATCAAGCACCTATCACATTAACTACTACTGGATCAAACGGTGCGGCCACTTTCTCTGGTGGTATTTTAAATATACCACAGTATACCACAAGCGGCGGTGCTACAACATTTAGCGGACTATCAGATGTTGCAGGACTGACTATAGATAAAATTTACCTGCCTGCAATTACAATGTTAACGGTTTCCGCCAGCGGTACATCAGCATATTTGTTTGACCAATACAGTGGGAATAATCCTACAATCTATGCTATCAGCGGAACCACTATAGCATTTGATTTAACAGGATCGTCAAGTCACCCATTCTTGATCCGTTTTTCAGGAGCAAATTACAACACTGGTTTGGTACATGTCACAACCAGTGGCACAGTGACCACAGGGTCAAGTGCCCAGGGCAAGCAAAGTGGCACACTGTACTGGAAAATTCCAGCTGGCATCAGCGGCACCTACGGCTATCTCTGTGCTAGTCACGGCGGAATGATTGGCAATATTACCATTAAAGATATCAGTGCTATATAATATGAAACTGGTATATCAAACAGTGAGCCTTGCTCCAGCACCCTTGTTCTTGCTGGGATTTGTGTTTAGCTTGATCAATCCCATGCCCATATGTGGATCATGGCCCTACGAAATGTCAGCAATGTGGGCAGTGATGGCACTAGCTCATACTACACCGTGGATCATCTGGTGGCAGCAACGAAACTTTTCCAGGAATTGAAAAACAGCAGTGATATGCTCCCATGAGCACAGCCCAACTCTCCCAATAGTAAATCTCCAGCAGATCCCACCGATCCTTAGGACACCACATGAGATCCTGTAGCAGTATGTAACCCTTTGGCCCAGATAAAATTGTAGTGCCTTGATCCTGTATAGGATCTGAGATGCTAACACGAGTTATAGTCATCAGATGAAATTATAATGTGCTAGTATTTAGTTTGCCAAACTATTTAACTAAATATAACAAATAGGATAAATCATGGCAATAAATTTTCCCAGCAACCCTGTAATAAATGATACTGTTATAGTAGGTATAGACACTTGGTTTTGGAACGGTATAACATGGGAAGTAAAACCCGTAACCCTTGAAAGCAAAGCTGAAATGTTTACAAATCCAGTGTTTACTGGCACGGTAACAGGTGTTACTGCTGTAATGGTAGGACTAGGCAATGTAACCAATGAATCAAAGGCCATAATGTTTGCAAGTCCCACATTTACCGGAACAGTAAGTGGTATAACAAAGACCATGGTGGCATTAGGCAATGTAACCAATGAATCAAAGGCCACAATGTTTGCAAGCCCTGCATTCACTGGAACGGTAACTAGTGATTCAATAACCACTAATAATGTAACAGCCAGTGGTAATATAAGCATAAGTAATACACCCACTAGTACTGTACATGCGGCCAATAAGAAATATGTAGACGCAAGATCAGTTGCTATGTCTATAGCACTAAGCTAATTGAGGATTAATTTAAATGGCAAAGAAACAAATATCGAATTATAAATTTACACCCGGAAATGTTATTCCGGATACTAATTTATTTCCAAATGCAGCCTATCTATTGGAAGTAAACAAAAAATTTATTCAAGAAGAAACCATTGCATACATAGAGTACAACGCATCAAACAATATTTCACCATATGCTTACTATACATATAATGCAGAAAAATGTCGCCGAGATGTTAGTTATGTGTTAGAAGGATATCTATCAGACCTCAAACACGGCGGCAATAGACAAACAGTTTTCAATGCTCAGTATTATTGGTTAGGTGGGTATCCGCAAGTAGACGGTGATCGTCAGCCTGAAGTTTATGCACACACGTTTATTAAAAATTTAATTCAAAATTATATTTTAACCAATGCGGCATTTACTTTTAGACAAACCACATTTACACAGATTAGAGACAATGCCTATGTTGCAGAAACTGCTGGCAAAGCCAAACTGGCAACTCTTGCTGATATTGTTATCACAGTAATTGATATTGGGCTATCGGTATTGCCTGCGGTTGTTTCTAATAGAGGCGCTGTTAAATTTCCTGGATTTTATAAACTTAAAGATGTATTGTTAATTACAAATACCAGCCGAAACATTATATATTATAATTTTGCAGATCCTTCTTATAAAGCAGAACTAACGTATACTGAAACCTATGACAACGATTTTGCCGGCGCATTATACGGCAATGATCGGGTAACTACTATTACGTTTGATATTGACACCAGTACACACATGGTAACTGACAGTATACAAATTTTCGTAGAAGCCAAAGAACAAACAGTAAGACTCAACAGTATTGCAACAGATGCCATGGAACGTCAGAAAGTTGGTATTCCACAGTCCATGTTAGACGCTGACTTTGAATACGGACTACAGCCAACCAAATGGCAAACAATTTCAACAATGCGTAATTATCCCAGTGTGTACGAAATACCAGGTAGTGATAAATTCGTAGTATCAGTAACATCAGATGCCAGTGCAACAAATACACCAACCGGCACTGGATCAAGCACTATCACAGTAGTGACTGTGGCCGCTCATGGATTTCTTGTAGGCGATGTTTTTACCATTAAGGCGTTATCAAGCAGTGTACTTGGCTTTGGTCGTGCTGAAGGAACTTTTATTGTTGCGGCGATTCCAACGTCAACTTCTTTTACCTATTATGCAAAAAATAAAGTAGGAACAGTTAATCCTACACTGCTAAGTTCCAGTTATACACAACTGAGAGCAGGTGGATTTTATACTGGATCAAGTGTGGGACAACCTGTATTTACTGTTTACTCTAACGGTCAAAGTGGAACTGTAACAACCTCACTTGCAGTTCCCGCTGGGAGTTCGTTTGTTGGATTTACCGGCGCATCTCCCTTGATAGGAAGCCCAGTATCAGGAACTGGTATACAATCTGGTGCACAGATATCTGGAATAACTGGAACTGGCGGAACAGTAGTTAGTGTTAAATTAAATGCCACAGCCAACATTGGGGATACTAGTATAATTGTAACAAGCACCGAGGGAATAATTCCAGGCCTATTATTAAATAGAGGAGACGGAGTAGCGGTACAAGTTACAAATATTGTTCAAAATACACTAACACTATCAGGCGCATTGACATCTGCAATTGAAGGAACCACAGGAACATATACCAGTATCGTACCTAATAGCACAAACGGCTCTGGTGCTGGCGCAACATTCAATGTTTCTAGAATAGACACAATTTATTCAGTAGCAACCGGCAGTTCAGTTGGCGGAGGCTATGTTGTGGGTGAAGTTATCACAATATCAGGCACAAGTCTCGGCGGCAATCAACCTGGTAATAATATAGATATCACAGTGACCGGAGCAACGGGTATAAATTCAGTTGCCACGTTTGATGATGCAACATTAGAGTATGGATCTGGATATTCGTCTGGTACAGGTGTAGCTACAACTGTTTCTCCCGCAGGCGGCACAGGATTAACTGTTAATACAGTTGCACTGGGTGGTGGCGTTCAAGAAATCACAGTGGACGCAACAGGCAGTGGGTATGCAATAGGTGATGTAATTACTGTACAAGGCGGAAATTTAGGAGCTAAAATTACGGTATTGACGGTGACGTCAGGCGGAGCAATTACAGCAATATCACATGCAGGCACTCCTGTAGCAACTGGCACTGTTAGTTTTATTGGTTCAGTAACACTCAGTGAAGTTACTACCGGTACTGTGGCTAATGGTGCAACGTTAACTTATACCTCAATTGCAACTATTGAAATACAGTTTGCAACCCCGCACGGATTTATTCCTGGTGATAGTATCACAGTTACCATAAGCAGTACTGGTTCAAATGCACAGTTGGCTGCTGGCGCATATTATGTTGAACAAGTGCCTACATCAACTTCTATAAGATACACTGCACGAGCACCGGGCATATTGGCAAACACACTGGTTGGTATTGTTTACAGTAGACCAGACAGTTACTATGTGCATAGACCGTTGGATGGCGGTGTGCAATTAGGAACCGGTGGTCCAGCCCATGGTGCTCAAGCAATTCGTATGAGTAAGAAATATATTCGTTACCAATCAGGTAAAGGTATCATGTACAACACCGGTGCATTATTTGCACCTAGCTATGATATTTTAAGCATATCGGCTTCTGGAACAACTGTTGGGTCAGTAATTACAATATCTATAGATGATGTGGATCACGGCTGTCAAATTGGTGCGCAGGTACAACTTAATAACGTTACTACTGCCGGGTATAACGGAGTATATGTGGTAAGCAATATCGTTAATGAAAGAGTATTACGAGTTGTTGCAACAACTACACTGGGATCAACTTCTGGAGTATTAGGTAGTCCGTGTAATATGAGTATCCGTGGATGGCACGGCGCAACTGTTCGATCGGGCACATTTGATGATCAAAACGGAATGTTCTGGCAGTACGACGGCCTTCAAATGAGTCTAGTAAAACGATCAAGCACATTTCAAATTGCGGGAACTATCAATTTAGGAATAAATTCTAACGCAATATCTGGAACAAATACTAGATTTACACAACAGTTGGCAGCAGGGGATCGCATTGTTATAAGAGGCATGAGTCACGTGGTATCTAATGTTATCAGTGATACCAGCATGTCGGTTACTCCAGATTATAGAGGCGTAAGTTCGTTAGTAAATGCTAAAATATGTAAAACAATAGATTTAATTGTTACTCAGAATGAATGGAATTTAGATACACTAAATGGTTCCGGCCAAAGCGGCTACACTTTAGACGTAACCAAAATGCAGATGATTGGTATGCAGTGGACATGGTACGGAGCTGGATTTATTGATTTCATGCTTCGAGGATCTGACGGCAACTATTGTTTTGCACACAGATTCCGTAACAGCAACGTGAATACCGAAGCGTATATGAGAACTGGTAATATGCCAGTACGCTACGAAGTTGTTAACGAAGGTGCCAAAGACAAGTTGTCTGTTGCAATTAACAGTACCACAACTATTTTACAGTTAACAAACACTACATTTTTCCCCACAGCAGGAACTGTGATGGTCGAAAACGAAATAATTCGATACACCAATAAAAGCAGTACTAGTTTACTAAACTGTGTTAGGGGCAGTTCATTAACACAGTTTGTAGCAGGATCAAATAAGTCATTCACAGCTGGACCAGCTGCCAGTCATGATATAAACAAGGGTGTGATACTGATATCAAATACAATTACTCCAATTATCAGTCACTGGGGTAGTGCGTTTATGATTGACGGACAGTTTGATGCAGACCGTGGTTATTTGTTCAACTATGCATCTACTGGTGTTGCGGCCAGCGTGGATCCAGTCACATCGTTCTTGATACGGTTAGCACCCAGTGTATCAAATGCACAAACAGGAGACCTTGGAGAACGAGAATTATTGAATCGAGCTCAAATTCTTCTAGATGCTATTGCAATTTCATCCAACGCAGTTAGTTCAGAAGATCCATTCACAGGAAATGAATGGTCGTCAGGCGGAACTGCAACCAGCGGATTATACTATAATTATACATCTGGTGGTGTTAAGAATTGGTATCAGGCAACCAGTACTGGAACATTTAGTTCAACTGCGCCAACATTTACCAGCGGCACTGGTGCTAGCGGAACGTATGGTGTTAATCTAACATGGGCCGGTGAAAAACCAAACAATGCGGGCGGTATTGTTATTCAGGGAATATTAAACCCTATCAACTATCCAACTGACCCAACCAAGATATCATGGAACGGATTAAGTTCTAGTGCGGCTGGTGGTCAGCCAAGTTTTGCACAAATTGCGGCTGGTGGATCAGTAACATGGGGCGGAGGTGCGAGTACTAGCTCTGCCGTAGTTGCTGGAAAAATTTCAACTTCAATTACTGCTAGATCGTTTGCTCCGGTATCAGTTTCACTTACTGCGTTCAGCTTTAATATTATCACAGCCACAGTGCAGGCCGCAAGTTTTGGCAATGCTTCAAACAGCCTAATTGCCCTGGCATTTGCCAGTAACCTTGCCAGTGCAAGTGTCAATAATAATGTAACTATAACTGCTCGCGGTTTCAGCGGTACTCAACCCTACGGCAACACAAACTACAGATATGCTGTGCTGTCTGGAAGAATTGATATTTTGATTACCAATGTGCAGTATAACACATTGCAGGCTTCAGCCGCAACAGCAATTGGTGCAGGTGACAATGTGCAAATTGCTGTGGGACAACTGCGTGTTATCAGCAGTATTACTCCCAGTTACCTTGGTGGAATTTACACTAGGATTGTGTTCACTGCTACTCCGTCAAGTACTCTTGGAGATCAGACCACAGCCAATCTTACTGCAATCACTGGTTACAGATATACAAGAGCCACTACCCTAGGACGTAATGATATTGTTGTGTCAACTGCAACCCTGGCAGCACTTTTGCCACTACCCACTGTGGGAAATGCTGTATCTGGAAGTGGTGTTCCCAACGGAACTACAATTACGGCCATAACCACTGACTTTGCACTCAATGAACCTAAATCAACTTCCAACGGTGCATACACACGTATTGTGCTGAGTCAGAACTTGACAGTTACTTCAGCGGCCGGCACTGATATTACTCTGGGTGTTACAACTCCATGGTTGCCTGCTTATACCCAGGCATTTAGCACTAGCCGTAACGATTTCTTGGTCACCACCAGCAGTTACGACACCGCAGTGGCTCAAACTCCATGGATAAACGGAGATCCATTAAGCACTGCCACATATCTCAGTGGGCAAACCATATCCACTGTCACAAGAGACTATGTCACAGTCAACGCTGTTGCATACACAAGAATCATTATGAATGCTGTGGCCACTGTGAGCAGTCCAGCGGCCGCAACCAATGGTGCGCAAAACATCAGCACAGTGGTTACCAGCAGTGTGGCCACCCTGTACAATCGTGCGCTGAATTCCACTAGATTTGACTTTTTGACCACCAGCACCACTGGCGCCAGTGTGTCTGACTTGTTGAGTGTGGCCACTTATCTCACCAGCAGCCAGACGATTTCCAGCATCACTCCCAACTACACCACCATTGCTGGAGTCTCATACATCAGAGTGCTGATGAGCAGTGCGGCCAACAGCAACAGTGCGGCCAACAGCGGCAACAACATAGCCAGTATACAAGCAGCCAGCCAAGCGTCATTGACCTACGGTTCAGCCATTAGTTCAAACCGCAGTGACATATTGGTGTACGATTCAGACTGGACAGTGAGTGGATTGGCAGTGGGTGATGTGCTGACCAATGGTTCATTCCTAACTGGCGGGCAGACTATTTTAAGTGTCACAGTGGGCTCTATCACCCTGAACAGCATCAGTTGCACCAGGATAATTATGAGTGCCAATGCCAACGCAACCAGTACAGCCATGACGGGCAGCAACGGCAATCAGTTCATCACAGTGGTGGTGGATGCGGCAGGTTCAGCTGATGCATATGTGAACAAGAACTTTTTGTTCTTCAACAACACAGTGTGGACAGCCAGTGGAGCCACAGTGGGTACCAAAATCAACACCACATACACACAATTTCCAGCGGGTACTGGTGTGGGCGCTTTGACCACTAGACAGTTGGGCAACAACATAGTCAGTGTGTTGACCAATGCCACATCAACCAGCGGTGGCTCAAGAGTAACATTTGCTCTAACGGGCACACAAATATATCCAGTGGGATCCAGTGTCACAGTGACGGGAATAACTGGAGTTACTGGGTACAACGGCACTTGGTTGGTTTCTGCCAGCTCAGCAGGCAGTTTGGAAGTGATCAGCACCGTAACTGGCACAGCCACTTGGCCCAACACCAATGCCACGGTGACCACCACTGTGTTTCAACGTGTGGCATTTACTCAAAGTGCCAACACCACTATTGCCAAAGACACGTCTGTGGAGTTCAAATTTGGTGCGCAGTATGCACTGCCAGGCGAACAGGTGTTCTCCTTTATCACCAACCCAGGCGAAACTACCACACTGCCATTGAACTCATTGAAAGAATTGACCAGCACCAGTATTGGTGGACGTGGCACATTCCCCAATGGTCCAGATGTATTGGCCATCAATGTGTACAAGGTGAGTGGATCCAACACTGACACCAACATTATTCTACGTTGGGGTGAAGCGCAGGCATAACTCACGCGAAGCGGCGCGGAAAAAATTTTAGCATATAACTATGCTACGAAGTAGCAAGCGGTAAAACGCAGATAGCAACTGTGTTTCTGCTTGCAGTAGGAATAAATATTCACATGCCCAGAACGTTCTATCTACCAGATGCGCACTCGTTTGAACACATTGCTGTTGCACACTGGCCTTTGATATTCAATCAGCATGATCAGTTGGATTGGGTTTCAGCTGTGGATCAAATGGAAACATGGCTGAACACGCACATAGGCAGTCACTACAGTGCGTGGGCGTATCACAATGGAACCAGCATAGACTATTGGCAAGCCTGCGTAGCGTTTCGTAAACCCACGTACAAAACCTTATTCTTGCTACAATGGAGTTAAACAAATAAATATTCTAACTTAGGAAAACTATTATGCGTATGGATGAATTATTACCAGAAGGTTGGAATCCAACCAAAGGCCAAATTCCAGAATTAGAACTTGTGCCCAATACTGGCACAGCCC
>Ga0209353_10000982_pt1 | contig 16532 bp, 19 predicted proteins | sample LauGreSpBDMM15SD_2_FD_187561 | JGI IMG/M metagenome (GOLD analysis project Ga0209353, IMG submission 187561) | Freshwater lake microbial communities from Lake Michigan, USA - Sp13.BD.MM15.SD (SPAdes) (version 2) | ecosystem: Environmental > Aquatic > Freshwater > Lake | place: Lake Michigan...
CGCGGGGTACTTCTTTGTAGGTGTAGGGCCCCGAAAAAAATGGGGCTTGTTCACGCATCAATTCGGCTCTCAAATCGTCTGCTCCACACAGCGCCAAAGTGGGTACTGTGATGATGCGTTGCATGGCTTCTTGCAAACCCAACAGTGCGGGATCGGCTGGGCCCGAATTAAACATGGCGCGGTAATAGGCCAAAGCGGTTTGAAGCACGCCCGGTTCACGCAAACAAGATTTCACCTTCGCAATGTGTTCATTGTCTTGATGGCCAGGAACACACCAATGCTGCCAAAGGTAATCAATGAACGCCATGTCATTGGCCATCAATGCCTGCTCGGGTAGCGCTGCTTGCTGAAAAAACCACCAATGAAAAGAGCGTTGTATATGTTTAGGTTCCAACAAATGCGCAGCCACTGCTTGCGGATGCGGCACCGCCATCAACACGGCGCTGTGCAACAGATCAGGACGCGCCGCACACAGTGCATAGCCAATGATGGCGCCCCAGTCTTGGCCGACGTAATACAGTTTTTGCTGAGGTGAAATAAGCTGTATCAAGCCGGCGATGGTATTGACCAAGCTTGCTTTATCAAAGGAAGCATTGGCTGCTAAGCGTGAGGGCAGGTAGCCCGGTAAATAAGGTGCCACGACTTGGTAGCCCGCATCAGCCAATGCCTGCATTTGCGCAGCCCATGTTTGCGGTATATCCGGAAAACCATGGACCATCAACACAATGGGGCCACGGCCTTGGGTTAGGCAAACAAAATCAATGCCGTCACCCTGAACTTCAATCTCTTTGGTTTTATTCACAAGGGTAAACACCTATTAAGAAATTTGATTTTCAGAATCATCATGGGGAAAAGTACTCAAATTATTTAATTTGTTATTTTCATTTATGAAAATCGATTTTAGCAATCCACCTGCAAGTTCAAAAAAAGTCAGCAATCCTGTGCGCGCTGCTTTAAACGAACTGAATGCATCCAGAGCCAAATCCACGGTGTCTAAAGCCACGATCTCTGCAGCCCTGAGTGGGCCCAGATTCAAGCCCGCTGAAAAAACCGTTGAACTTTATGCGCCTGTTCGCATCAAAAAGCCTATAGCACCCATTGAGCCGAACGCCAACGCAGGCGCGGCATCTGCCAGCGCAAGCTCAAAAATGGCTAATCTTCAAAAATTGTTCATGGTTTAGAGCAAATCAATTTAAATTAAAACTGCTCTATCTGGCTATGCTTTTGACACTTTGTTGACGCTAAAAGGGGTACTGTTGGCGGGCGTGAAGCACATTGAGAATCTCAATGGATAGCACGGTATGACGATAGACCAAAATGTAATTGGGATGGCTCACCAATTCATGAGTGCCAGCGACGCGCCCGCGTCGATATTGGACAGGCAGAATGCCCAAGCTGTCTGCATCCTGTATCAGTCGATCAACCAAATGTTGGGCTGCAGCCGGGTTCGACTCAGCGATGAATTCGGTTATGGCTTGTAAGTCTTGGAGAGCGCATTCAAGCCAGACGACTGGGAGCATGCTTCGCTTCTGCGGCATTTATCACTTGGCCCATGCGTCTTACCACTTCATCGGTACTGTGACGAGGTGTGCTGGGATCGTCTGCCAGACGCAATGATGCCTCGACTCTAGCCCTAAACCACTGGTCATGGCTTTCTGCTGCTTCCTGAGTGTCGAACTCAGAAACAATGGGGGATAAGATCGAATTCATAGAAATATATTAGCACAATCGCCCAGAAATGCTGATCATGACGCGCAATGAGAGGCAACGGAGGAGAACAGTCAACGCAGCACAGGTTATCTGTCAGTTGAAATCAATTAGGGGGCTAAGTCCTTGATTTAACTGGAGGCGCGAGCCGGAGTCGAACCGACCTACACGGATTTGCAACGTTTAGGTGGTCTAAATTATCTATACAAATCAATAGCTTACAATAACTAAGACGTTTGTGCAACGATTTGTGCAATAAAATCAAAGCTGCAAGCATTACTTAAGTAACACTTGCGAAATGCATTTTAGCTATACCAAATCACACACACTCGCTACTCTACGCATACACACGCAAAAGTACCAAAACCATGCGCTTTTGAGCTAAACGGTGGATTTAACTGCATTGAGTTTTTGTATACGCTGCTGTGCACGTGCTATCTGCTGTGCTTTACGCTCTGCAGCAACTGCTTGTTTAGCCGTCTCTGCACGCTGCTGTAGGCTGCGCAGTCGAGCTTGTTGTGGTGTGGGTGGTTTGGTGGGTGCAAATTCAAAATATCTCATACATGTATTTACACCCACTCAGTCATGCAGAGTAAATTGTGTTGCCGTTTTTATCAACAACTCTGACCATAAAAGCACCACTGCTTTTCTTTTTAGCAGCAACATTAAGTGCATCACTTTCGCTGCCGTAAGAGCCAATAGTTATCCACGATTCGTGCGAATTATTGGGTTTATACATTGCTTTGTACATGATTAAATACCGCCGTTATTCCTACAAAATAAAGCATTATGGATTATGAATCGCAAAAATCTGCGACAGATTAGCACTCACCTAAGACTCGCAAGTCCGCAGTGAGTGCACCGTGTTATTTTACGAAAGCAGAGCGAAGCTGTCCACTTGCTGCTTCAATCTGTGCGTCAAGCTCACCCGCAATCACAGCTGCATTAACAGCTTCAAGTGCATCAATCAAAGCTGCACCACTTGCAACTTCAATAGCGGTTTTGCCCTTAGTAAGCTCGAGCACTTTGCTTCCGTATCGAATGGCAACACAACACTTGCCATTTTCTGCAACAAACCACCACGCTTTGACACGTTTTGGTTGTGTGATCTGCACACGATTGCCTTCTGTGTTTGTCACAGTCTTAGTGCGTGTGGGTGCAAACACAGTGCCATCATTTTGAGCGCGAGCAAGTGCAATCTGCTCTACAACTTTGACACTGAGTTTGTTGCGACGATGTACAACAGGGGGTTGTTGTGTAGGTTTTTTAGCTGTGACCAATTTCAGCGATGCAAGTGTTGCCATTGTTTTCTCCTTCGTGTTTAACAGGGCAACACAACTTTATTGTCGAGCAACACGGTTCTGCAACCGAAATCTCGCAACTGAGCATAAGAGATTCAGAAATAACAGTGATTCATATCAATCAACATAAATAAAAGCATCAAGTAAGGTTAAGGTTAGCACGCCGAATGTAATAGTGCTGCGAAATCCGTTCTGATGTGTGACGGTAAGCAATCGAAGCTCTTACTCTTCGCTGTATCGCACTACCCAATGTCACAGTTGGATGCCTTAAACGCTGCACCTATGTGTAATGACGTTTGCGATGCCGTAATGGTTGGTAACGCAGTGATGCGTGAACGTAGGCACGTATAAATTTATATAGGCTGAAAGTGAGTGGGAAATGCCAAATTAACCCACAAGCAACCCACAAGCTGCTGATATAGGCTGTGGTGCGTTGCGTACGGCAAGCACGTAGAAGGTGATCGCAATACCTACCTTATCTTGTTAATCAAGTTGTGTGTATATCAGTTGTTCAAAGACCTCAGCAAAAGTATTGAACAAAGCTCAGCCACTTAACATGGCTGGGCTTGATATTCCTAGCAAAAGAGAAAAAATACGATTCATGTTTTGAGACGAACGCAAGTGAGATCGAAAAACATGATGAAGTTGAACACACGCAGTGTGTTCATTAACATTAACTTTTATCGACTCATAAAAGAAAATAATGTTAGTTTTGTGATTTGCTCATATAGCTCATTAAGCTCACACAGCGGCCGTCGCAAATTCATTACAAACTTAGCTAATAAGGGGATTAGTGTGCGATTGTTGGCGAGCTTAGCAGGTCATCGCAACATCAGTACAACGCAATGCTACATAGATGTTAATGACGATATGAAATGTAAGGCAGTAGAGTTGTTTAGTTAATCTTAAGTTGAGTGTTTGGAAACTCCACGCCCTTAATTTCTAAGTTTCCTTTTACACCCATAACTTTCAGTATTGGTTTGCAATAGTCAAGTACCTTAGTAATATTTTCATCGGTCCACTCATGCTTGTAATTATCCAAAGCATTTACTGTGTAATCAATCATACAAAATTCATATTTGTTTACTTCAACACACAGCGTGTGAACAACAACAGACGTTGGTTTTTTACCCCATCTTGTATCTTGTAAATGCCACATACATACTTTATCCGTCATAATTTTCTCCAAAAATATTAATACACAATATTTTAAATATATCCTACAGCTTACATTAAGCCACTTTTCAGTTTTTTTCTATCTTTTACCAATTTAGCAAACTCGTATTGGTCTTCAGCTAATGCGGCCTGTTGCCTATTAGACCAATGCTCTTTGTTTTTTTCGACTTCAGCATCACAGCTTGAAACCAATCGCTCCCAAACATCCTCAGCCCATTGCTGCTCTTCAGCATCCGTAATATCAGCTTCATATTTTTCAACATCTCTAATTATGTAGCGTGCCAACTTATCGACAATAAGTATTTCAAAATCTAAACTTGGTGGTAGCAAAAAATTAAGATTAATGTCTACGTCTAAAGCATCATCGCCTCTTCCAAATTTACGATAGGCATAACCTAACATCACACACAAACCCAACTCTCTACCTAACAGCCGACGCTCCGCTGTGTGCTCTGTTGTTGTGAATTTAACAATAGGACTTGTTTTACGTATCTCTAACATTCGCAGCACTACTCTACGTGCTCTATCTAATCGCTCTGCGGGTGTTTCTATTTCTCGCTTAATAGCTCGTTGCTCTTCGATTACTTTGGTTATGGTCTTGCGCTCTAACCATTCTGCAAACTTATCTGCGTCAACACTGTCATACTGTGCACCATCTAAGGCTCTGCTGTAATCGTGCACTGTCTTAGTTTGTGTATTAATACCAAATATGAAGCGAATGATTAGTGCTGAATCTGTAGTGTTGCTCTGTATCTTAAATCCCTGTGCATACATTGCTCCTCTCAAATTTGCAAAAAAATCATCGCAATATTCGCTACGTAAAACGTTATCGTAGATTTCGTATGCAACTTGTAATTGCTTGTAGAGTATTTTGTGATACTGCTGCTCTAAATCTCGCACTTTTCTTGCTGTAGCAGTTAATTTATTTGCCCAAACAGTAATAAAACCCTCTTTCGCTAATTCTTGTGCTCGCCACTCTGCTACACGTGCTTCATGCTCTGCATTTAATTGAATAGGTTTTGGAATAACAGCTGTAGATGGCACTTTGCTTTTTGGAACAACAGTTTTACGCTTTACAGAATCGATAATCTGTTTTGTAGTTTTCTTTTTGGCTACCGTTGATTTTGGTTTTTTAAGAGTCATATCAACAAACCTATGCAACAGCTCGTTGCCTAATGTCCTCTATCACCGCAAACAACTCGGTGACCTTAGCAGATGCAAACACACTCTCAGGTCCTGCAGCAGCAAGATCAATAAATGGACTTTGATACAGCCTAATATTTGCCATCGCTCCATCATGCGTAAGCTGCTCAACAATCAAGCGCACAAATGCAATCTGATTCTTAGTTGCACTTGAGTCGCTTAGGAACTTGCTCATCGCAGCATTAGCAGCTTCAAGTTCGAGTCCAACAAGACTGCGCACAAATAGTCCCAAACCATGTGTTTCCGTTTTCAACTGCTCTACCAATACATGATCACCACCTGCCTGCTCAAGCATGATGCGCTCAAGCTCAGCTAGGTCTGCAGCAGTGATTGGTAGATTCTTTCGCAGTTTGGCAATCACAATATGATCTTTGTGCTGCTTGAGATATTCTTCACTTTTCTGTTTGAATCTTGCATAGTCAATACCACTTACGGCAGTTGGCATTGGCACGGTTGTAGGTTCGCCGATCTCATCTTCAAAGTTTGTGTAGATGATGCTGCGTTTGCGTTTCTCAATCAGCTTTACCAACATACGCAGTTGTTTACGCACATGTTCCAACATGCCAACAGTAACGTCAGCCCACCATTCTTCGCCTACTAATGCCTGTATCAGTGGCAACTGCAGTCTTATTGCAGGAATGCTTGGCTGCTCTTCAAGTGCAGACATTATCTTTTGTACAGCTAACTTGGTTTTCTCTTCCACTGCTATTGTCTGCAGCACACTGATCTGAGCACTCAGTATCAAGTAGTCAAAGTGCTTAGCTTCTTCCTCTGCGTCAATACGCTGCGAAGGTAGTTCCGCTAACTTATCAGCAGCTTCAGCTGTTTCTGTTGTTGATATACGCTTCCATATATCTTTAACACTGTACTTCTCTACATAAAGCCGTTGTGGTCTAACTGAGATGTTGTCTAAGGTCATGTTACTGACAATGTCATGCAAGAGGTCAGCGGTATAAGTCCTCAACTCTACTTCCTCTGCTTGTGCAGGCGCTGCAGGCTTTGGTCGCACTGTATTGTCAATTTCATCTAACAAAATTAAACGTTTTTTGAACAAGCGAGTATCTAAGCTGTCTGTTTTAGTGCTGTCAACGACATTGGGATTTTGACTAAAGTATTCGAAGTTCTGACAAAAATCAAAGATGTTGAAAAACTTTTTATTTTTGTTTGGTGCATACAGGTTTTCACATAAACGTGTACCTCTACCAATCATTTGCCAAAATTTGGTCTTGCTGTGCACCTGTTTAAAGAAAACAAGATTCAGCACTTCAGGCACATCAATTCCCGTGTCCATCATGTCTACGCTGATGGCAATGTGTGGCTCGTCATCTCTAATTGAAAAAGAATCAATCAGGCTTTGCGCATAGTTAACTTTATAAGTGATAACACGAGCAAATTTGCCGTTGTATTGCGGATAGTTGACGTTGAAGCGTTTTTCAATAAATTCAGCATGGTCGTTATTTTTAGCAAAGATGATGGTTTTGCCTAACCTATCACCACTTGCCACCTTCTCACCCTGTGTCATCACATGCTCTAAAACTTTATCAACCGTGTCCTCGTTAAATAGCCATTTATTCAAAGCACCTGCAGCTATTTGATCAGGTGCGCCTTCTTCTCCCCAATCTTTTTCATCCCACTGCTGCTTTTCTTCTTCACTTAAATCATCGTATTTGATGCCTTCGCGTTGAAACTTTAACGGAACTGAGATAGCTTTGTATGGAACGAGATGATGCTCACGTATGGCTTCATCCAAGCTGTAGTTGAATGTCGGCACACCACGCTCAAGCTGAAACAGTTGATAGGTGTTATGGTCAACTTCGTTTTTAGGTGTTGCAGTCAAGCCAACCAAGTAGCTGTCAAAGTAGTTAAACAGTGCGCCGTACTTTGAGTAGATGCTGCGGTGAGCTTCATCGACGATAACAAGATCAAAGTAGCCAATACCAAACTTTCGCACAACATCTGAATTGTTATTGATTAAGTTAAGCATGGTTGGATAGGTGCTGACATAGACCCTACCTGTTGCGTCACTGTTGTCCCGCAAGTTAACAACTCCTACGCTTGCAAGATTCTTGCCAAACTCACGTGCTGCTTGATTAACTAACGACACACGATCAGCTAGAAACAATACACGCTTCACATAGTTGCAGCGCATCATCAAATCAACCAATGCAATCACTGTACGAGTTTTACCTGAACCTGTTGCCATTACTAACAGGCTTCTGCGAACATTATGCTGTTCAATAGCTTCTGCAACACTGCGTATAGCCTGCTGCTGATATGCACGACCTGCAATGTCAGCATTAATGTTTTCTGTAGTCAGCGAAAGTTTTGCTGTTCGACGCTGCATCAACAGTTCAAGTTCATCACGTTTGTGAAAACCTGACACTTTGCGCATTGGTGCTGCTGTGTCATCCCAAAAGTAATGTTCATAGCCGTTGGTGAGATAGATAACAGGTCTACGACCAAACTTGGCTTCTAAACAGTCAGCATAGAGTTTTGCCTGTTGCTGACCTTCGAGCGGGTTGCGTTTTGTACGTTTGGCCTCAACAACAGCAAGTGGCTTTCTATCAGAACCCCACAGCACATAGTCTGCATAGCCAACTTTTTCATTGTTAGGCATGCCTTCAACTTTGTACTCTTTGTCATCTGCATGATCTAGTGCAAAGCCTGCTTCATTCAATAGCAGATCAATAAAGTAGTCGCGTGTCTGTGCTTCGTTGTAATTGTGTGTATCAACAGTCTGCAAATTAATAGCTCGCACACGTGCGTACTGTTGTTTAAGCTGCTCAAGCTCTGTTCGCAGTGTTTGGTTCTCAGCCTGCTGCGTTTTCAAATCAGTTTCAACACGCTCAAGCTGCGCTATTGGTATGGCAGGCTCTGTACGATTCGCAGGTATTAGTGTTGAGTCGAATTGCAGCGCAGGATCAGGTCGCGCACGTTCACCATACGTACGAGCAAGCCAATAAGCAACATGAAAGAGTTCTGTTATTGCTGTTACAGCGTCAGCAGGCTTAGTTGATTTACCGTGTGCGGCACGATTACCGACAGTTACTAAGATTGTGGCTTTGGTGAAAATGATTTCACCTGCAGAGTCGCGAAAACTTGGATCGTAGACACGTGCGCCTAAATTCTCGTCATAGCATCTGTAGTTTCTGTCGTACTTGTAGAGCCAACCAACTATTTGCTCTAATGCAATACGAGTATAGAAGCAGGCTGCACGTGCATCACTATTTACATAGCTCTCTGCCTTCACACATGTGTCGTGTATGGCAAACCACTCACGCTGTAAGAAGTCAAAGTTGCTCATGTCAATTCACCGCAAATGATTGATGTTGGAGAGACGTTAAAAGATTTTTAATTTCTTCAATAGCATTAAGATTTTTAATTTTTAAATTTCTAATAACACCAATCGTATTTGCGAATTTCTTTTGCTCATCAATACTTGGAAGTTTTATTTTTACAGCAGAAATAATACTTTTTGAGAGCTCTTTAAAAGTTGCGCCAACACCCATACTTTGGAGCAATAATTTATTTTGACTTAACCAATAATAAAGATAAAGAGGTTCAATAAGTTGTTTATCCACTATAAAACTTTTAAACCCCTGATTAGTTGCCATCGGAACAGTATTGATAGCTATATGGCCGATAGGGGCACGAGAACTAAACAAAATAGAGTTGATTGGGAGAAGTGTTGCTGCGCAACTTGCTAACCCTTCATTAGTTATTCTTCTTACTGTTTGATTAATAAAAATATCATTGAGCTTTCCAAGTTCGGCAGGAGTAGCCCAGTGAACATCCCCATTCCAATAATCTTTAATTTCTGATTTTGGAGTTGCGCCGCTTACAATTTCGCTTATGTCACTTAATTTGTAATGCTTTGATGCAGTTTCATCAATTTGAAAAAACAAGCTCTGTGCAAGTTGATCCAACTTGGCAATAGCTGACTCACGCAGCTTAAGGATGCGATCTGCTGTGTCTAACAGTGCTGCTATACGCTGCTGTTCTGCAAGTGGTGGGAGTGGGATAGTTAATTGTTTTGCACGACTAAGGCTCAAATTTGAAATATTCGTAGTCTTATTGCTAAAGCTTCTAAGTAAACTTTGTATACGATCAGAAACAAACCAATAATAAAGATATCTACGATCTATAAGTTTTTTATTGCCTCTTAAAACAGTTACAAATCCGCCAAAACTTGACTCGTAATTTAAAAGTGGAATCCAACTAGCTTTACCAACTAAATTCCAACTGTTTGCGCTAGAAACTAGCAAGTCACCTTCTTCTAAATATTGATTTTTATTTTTTACAAATTTTCGATCAATTTGCCAAACATCATTTAAATCTAGTTGTTCTTGTACATTTTTTGTGCGCATAACACCTACTGTGGTTGCAGACGCAACTTCTTCAACATCATTCGGAGTGAATGTTATGCCACGTATAAATTCAGATACTTCGCCTAATGCTGCAAAACCTGCTTTCATTTAAGCATTCCCTCTAACTGCTTTAGACCTGCTTGTATGTCAGTTTCAATAGCATTTAACTCTGCAATCAGCTGCAATGGTGCTACATGCTCAACTTGCTCATGTACCACCTCTTTGTATCTGTTCAAACTCAAGTCGTAGTCAGCTGCTTCAATCTCTTCACGCTTCACTGCAAAGCTCTGCTCTGTACGTACACGATCTCGTTCTGCGCCTTCACGCTTGTGCCAACGTTCGAGCACATCAGGCAGATTATTTTTTTCATGTTCTTCTGCAGTTAGCTTTACGCTTGGATGAGTTCCGAGCTTGTCTGCATCTAAAAGTGGCTGTCGTTTGTCGTCCAAACTCCATCCATCTGCAGTCATGTCGTAGAACCATACCGTGTCTGTACCGCCACTGTTGGTTTTTGTAAAGAACAGCACAGCTGTACTAACACCTGCATACGGCTTGAAAACACCCGAAGGCAGTGACACCACAGCATCTAACTTCTGCTCTTCAACAAGCATGCGACGTATTTCTTTATTGGCTTTGCTGCTTTTAAACAAGACACCGTCAGGCACGATCACAGCTGCACGACCGCCTGGCTTAAGTAATTTCAAAAACAGCGCAATAAACAGCAGCTCTGTACTTTTAGTGTCAACAACTTTAAGCAAGTCTTTGGCAACATCATCTTTGTTCAAGCTGCCTGCAAATGGTGGGTTAGCAAGAATCAAACTGTACTTTTCATCTTCAACAGCGTAGTCTTGCGACAAGCTGTCTCTGTACTGTATGTCTGCGTTCTCAACTCCGTGCAGCAACATGTTCATGCTGCCAATACGCAGCATGGTTGTGTCAAAGTCATAGCCGTTGAACATGCCGTTGTGAAAATGCTCGCGTGCTTTGGCATCTGCTAACAGTTCAGGTTTGTTATCACGCAGATACTCACCTGCTACCACTAAGAATCCACACGTACCACTTGCGGGGTCGCAGATAGTGTCTTTAGCTGTGGGCTCAACCATCTCCACCATCAACTTAATAATATGACGAGGTGTGCGGAATTGACCGTTTTGACCTGCACTTGCAATCTTGCCTAACATGTACTCGTACAAGTCGCCCTTAGTGTCTCTGTCTTCCATCGGTATTTGATCTAACAAATCAACGATGTTGGTTAACAGTGCAGCTTTGGGAATTTCAAAGCGAGCGTCAGCCATCAGCTTTGAATATGTGCCGTTAGTGCCCCCCATTTCGCGCAGAAATGGAAACACGTGATCGCTGACTAAAGTGAACAGGCGATCAGGCGATTGGTTCTTTAACCTGCTCCATCGCATGTCTTCATAGCTGCAACCTCTCGCATCTGCGTCTGCAGGAAATATTTCACGTTCGATGGGCTTGCCTAATCGTTGGCTCTTGTTTTCTTCTAGTGTTTGTAGATCATCTAAGCGTTTGAGAAACAGCAGGTATGTGATCTGCTCAACTACTTTTAGTGGATTGGAAATGCCACCTGTCCAAAAGCTGTCCCACAATCTATCTACTTGACTGCGTAATTCACCTGTCAACATGCCAAAGCCTTCACGTTATTTGTTTTCATATTGGTTAAGCCGTCTCAGACTTGGATTTAGGTTTACGCACTTTAGGCTGTGACTTAACAAACTCGCGCATGTATTCGCGCAGAACCTGTGCTGCAGGCACATGCTGCCGTTTACATGCTTCTGTAAATTCTTCGCGCAATTCAGGTTCAACCCTTATGCGCATGCCTGCTTCTTTCATCTCAACTCCGGTTACACAATGTGTATCCACACTCTAACATGTAGCTGTGATGGTGAGAATAGGTGTAAATCGGTGATTTATGTGAATTTATCGATTTGAAGCGTTCTAAAGCTGCAAAGTGTTACTTAAGTAATGCTTGTAGTGGTCAAAATCACCACCTCAAACAGAATCGGGCATACAGCGAAATTTGCGCAGCAATTTTTTAGGCTGCAGAACCCATTTGCTTACAGCTACACAAGCATGTCAAAACAGCCCTACAACAGCAGCACACGAGCAACCTACAGTCTACGTACTTCGCACCTGCGCAACAGCTTGTAGGGCTTGCATTCAAATCTGTGTCATTTTGTGGCTTCAGTGCCACATCTTGCAGCTAAATACGACTGAGCATAAATTACACAAAACATGCACAGTGTTGCTAAGTCGTTGATTTTGTTGAAATCAACTTAGGGGCAAAAAGAGGTAGGAATTTTGAACATACGAAAACATACTTGTAGCACTTTATCCACAACAGTGAGGAATGTGCAAATGACCAAGCAAGCAAAAACACTAAATGAGCGCGAGCTGCAACGCTTGCTAGATTTTGTCAAAACTACGAAGAGCGCAACACGTAACCGCGCAATCATCCTGCTCACGCATCTAGCGGGCATGCGCATAGGCGAAGTTGCTGCTGTACGTGTTTGCGATGTTTTAGCAAGCGATGGCACAGTACGTGATGAAATTAATTTGAGTGCAGCGCAGACTAAGGGCAATCGCAGTCGCAGTGTTTTGCTCAACGAGCGAGTACAGGGCGAGTTAGCCGCTTACATTCGCACAGTGCGTGTGCGTGACACAAAGCAGGCAATGTTCAGCACACAGCGCTCTGCAGCATTCACTGCCAACTCACTTACACAAGTGGTCAATGGCATTTATAGAAATGCAGGCTTTGATGGTGCAAGTTCGCACAGTGGACGCAGAGGATTTTTAACTAACTTGGCTGAGAAGGGAGTGAGTGTGCGTGTGATGATGGCACTTGCAGGTCACGCCAACATGGCAACAACACAACGCTACATTGATTTGAGACCGGGCGTGCTACGTAATGCAGTTGAATTGGTTTAATTAATTTTTACTGCTCAGTCAGTAAACAATTTCTTTTGATGCAGTCAATGAAGAGTACACATTTGTTAATCTTTTCTTCTATTTTCATCTTTATTCACTCATACAAGTGAAGGTACTGAAGCAAGACCTTTGAGTTCCGCAAGCAGTGGATTCATGTTTGATTCCCTTTTTTACGCTTTGGCATTGCGCTCGCGCTTGAATCATTGCACCTGCGAAATCACTATTGTCGTGCGTGTATGTTGCTGACTTACCATCGAAGTGAACTGATTTAGTTGATTCACACCCCACCAGTAAAAACACGATTGATCCGATGATTAACGTAGTTTTAATTTTCATTTTTTGTTTATACACAGTTGTTCCTTTCGTGGGTATCTTTAGATAAGTCAACAGTCATTTTTTTAAGTATTTTTTAATGTACCAAACATCAATTCTTGTTTTATTTGAACAAGCACTTTATTCCAGCAATCATCATCATATTCCTCCAACATATCAATCATCCCTTGTGTATAAAAAGTTATGTCTTTACCAACTAGACCAAAATCGAGAAGGTCACCATCATAATTTTCATCAAGAAAATCAGGGTAGGATTGAAATGAATACTCGATTTGCTTTTGATCAGTTACTGCAATATGTACAAGTTCAAAGCCGCCAAATTTAATATTGATGTTTTTATCAAAATGTTGCTTTGCTTGCACAGCAAACTTTGTGATTCCATAGTCACCATCTTCTACATGCGGACAAATAATGAATTCGTTTAGGAATGCAAATTCATTTCCATTACGATGCTTTCGAATGTATTCAGCAACTCTCAGTGATAACAACACACCAAGCTCAACCGCAAAGCTCTCAACTAACTTGTTTTTATAAATGTTTGTAGACATGATTTAAACAAGTTTAGTTAGTTGCTTTATTTCTTTGCTGCACGTGTCTTTTTAGCTGCTGTTTTACGAGTAGTACGTGGTTTTTTAGCAGCAGGTTTTGCTGATTCAGCACGAGGTCTACGTGCCAACACATAGGCTTTGATTTCACGATTTGTGATGCCGTACTGTCTGCACAATGCACGCACAGTTGCAAGTGCATCAACTCTTCCCTTGTTTTTCTCTGCAGCAATAGCCTCATCCATTGCAGCACGTTGAGCTAACAGTTGGTCTAATTTATTCATAGCAAGTTCTTTCAGTTTGTTTAGTTAAATGAATTTCACATGCAGCAGCAAGTATCAGATTGATTGACTACAACTCTAATCTTTTTGCTATTGCAGTTGGGTTTGTACACAATTATCAACAGTTCTGCAAGTGTTTTATCAAATACCAATACTGTGCCGTCAGCCTCTTAACTGTGCTGTTACGAATTCTTTGTGTAACTGCTCTGCTGCGGAATCACTGCCTATGACCTTAACAGTTATATTTCGTCTGTGTGTTTTGATATTGATAGATGCTTGCACATGCTTGGCTTTGTATTCCACTTCGAAACACGCAAGTAGACTCTGCGGTGTTTTTACCTTGCGAATAGTGGTTGTAAAGAGACTTTTCGTATTAGCAGCAAGCTGCCACACTTGTGCTGCGGATATGGCAGCTTGTTGTGCCATTTGTTCACAGACTCGCACAGCAGCAGATTTGGTCAGTTTTTTTAATTCTGGTAATTCAGCATTTAGGTCTTTGTCTTGTTTTAGTTTTTCTAATACATGCAGATAAAACTGCTGTTCATTTTGCTGTTGTATAAACACATCAAATGCTGCCACAGCATTTGCATGAAAGTGCTGCTCAAGTGCATGACGAGCTTGAAATTCGGTCGTGGTAGTGGCAGCGTTCATTGTGCGATTTCTTTTAACCTACAGCAGCTGTGGCAGCTGCATTGAGTGCACTGCGCAGCTTGGAAGTAGCTACAGGATTTATGTATGCTAACTCAACGGTTAGACCTGTGACCATCTCTGCTAGACCAATAGTGTCTGTGCGTGCACTGCTGTTTAACACTTCGAGTAGATTGCGATCACTGTTTTCACTGTAGCCACTACGACCTGCAAATAGGTCAATGTTCATTTCACTTTCAAAATGGTTGTAGTAGTCAGTCAGCATCTTTGCACTGGTTCTAAAGTAATTTTCTAGCTGCTGCTGTGTCATACCTTTTTTAATTGCTTGACTCACTGCATAGTGTCGCAGGCTGTACAAACTTCGCGGTAGGTCAGTGACTGCACAATTAAGCAGATTCATTTCTTTTAACAGCTGCTTGAATTGAATAGGAGGTTTTTCAGGTACAGAACCTGTGCGTGTTCTAAATAATGGCAGTGGATGTTGTTCTGCCAAAACTTCATGTAGTGTTTTACCTTCAAATTCGGGTTGGATTTCTACCAGCTTGCTAAGCAATGGTGCACACGCATCATCCATCACAAAGCCCATACGCTTGCCCTTCTTTGCCGTCTTACCTCGCAGCACATTACAGTAGAGATATTTTTTATCTCCACTGTCTCTAAGTTCGATATGTCGCCACTCTAAGTATTGAGTTTCAGTACCTGGTCGCATGCCTGTTATTGCCACAAATGGCACATATATGGCCAACAGTTCACGCAGATTTCTTGTCTGTCCTTTGTGTCCACGTTTGACCCAACTTGGCAGATATGCAATTATTGCTTTGATTTCTTTGTCAGTAAAGTCTGGTCTTCTTCCACTTTGCTCACCTGTGTTCTGCATTATGGGTCGCTGCGACTGCAACATATAACCCTGCAAAACTGCAGAATCTAGCACTAAATTCATTGCTGCATTGTGATTTGCTTGTGCACTTTTACTCAGTTCACGACCAACTTTTTCTTTACGCCATACATGAAATTCATTGATCTGTTGCTGCTTGATTCGGTCTACATTTAGATTACCAAAAAATGGAATTAGGTATGTTTTTATTGCAGAAAGATAGTCATTGTTGCTGCCACGTTTAGTACCATCTTCTGTTATCTTTCGCTGCAGATCACGTTGCACCATTTCTGCAACTGCACGAAACTTTTTAGACAACACAGCTTGACCATTTTTAGCCAAATACTTGGCTTCCATCCAAAACTCTTCTGCAGCAAGTTGCGCTTCTGTGAGTGAATTTGTTTTGGTAGATTTACGCAGCCATACACTCAACTTAGCCACTTTGTAATGTGCCTGCCATGCGTCAGTGCCCCGTCTTTTTACAAGTCGGATTTCATTAGCACGCACCACAACTGTTTCAGCTACTTTTTCGGGCATAGCTTATTTTATGGTCTGCATTTGATTACAGCAACCACAGCTGCTAAGCAGCTTAAGGTGTATAGATTTGGTAGCAGTTAGTGTGAAATTATGGAGGCGCGAGCCGGAGTCGAACCGACCTACACGGATTTGCAATCCGGTGCATAACCGCTTTGCTATCGCGCCATTTAGATTCAATTAATGCAATTTTTATTTTGCATGTTTTGAAAAACACTGTGTCTGCACTGCACAGACTTTGATTCTACAGCCGCTGTGATTTTTCTGCTCACACTCGCTGCGTGCTGCACATTCATTGTCTGCTGCTTAACTGCACAAGTGCGCTAAACACACGCTGCGAGCTCTGTGCGCAGCAGCGTAGATTGGTGCTGCAGACATTGACAGAACGACTAAATCATTTGTGCAATATTTGTGCAATGAAATTTTTAGAGGTTGCTTTGATTTAAAGTGTTGATTTATATAGGTTTTTTTATTTTTTTGAACATAACACTACGGATTTGCAACGTTTAGGTGGTCTAAATTATCTATACAAATCAATAGCTTACAATAACTAAGACGTTTGTGCAACGATTTGTGCAATAAAATCAAAGCTGCAAGCATTACTTAAGTAACACTTG
>Ga0209353_10000983_pt1 | contig 16532 bp, 15 predicted proteins | sample LauGreSpBDMM15SD_2_FD_187561 | JGI IMG/M metagenome (GOLD analysis project Ga0209353, IMG submission 187561) | Freshwater lake microbial communities from Lake Michigan, USA - Sp13.BD.MM15.SD (SPAdes) (version 2) | ecosystem: Environmental > Aquatic > Freshwater > Lake | place: Lake Michigan...
CTATACCTACTTGGGCATTTACCCCCCCCCCATAAAGCACTGAAAATCAGTGTACTAAATGCGGTTTTTAAGAATTGTTTTTTCATAGTGATGAATGGTTTTTGATTTTTTTTGTTAGGGTTTTTTATATTGGGGTGATGTATTAATCAAACAAACTTAAACTTTATTTTCTTATTTTCAAAATTACAAGAAGAATAGGTGTGGTACAGGGTACAGGGTAAAGAGTACAGAGTACAGGGTACAGAGTACAGAGTACAGGGTACAGAGTACAGGGTACAGAGTACAGAGTACAGGGTACAGAGTACAGGGTACAGAGTACAGGGTACAGAGTACAGAGTACAGAGTACAGAGTACAGAGTACAGGGTAAAGAGTACAGAGTACAGAGTACAGAGTACAGAGTACAGGGTAAAGAGTACAGGGTATGAAAACGCTGTACACTGTACCTAGTACTCTGTACCTTTTAAATCCTCACCTCTACCCCGTTTTGTCTTAAGTAGGATTTCAATGCAGGAATACCAATTTCTTTGAAGTGAAATATACTTGCCGCCAAACCTGCATCCGCTTTCCCTGAGGTAAAAACCTCAGTAAAATCAGCCATAGACCCAGCACCACCAGAAGCAATAATAGGAATATTGGCATTTGAAGAAATAATAGCGGTCAATTCACAAGCAAAACCTTCTTTACAGCCATCATGATCCATGGACGTTAATAAAATTTCGCCTCCACCCCTGTTCTCAATTTCTTTGGCCCATTGGATGGTTTCAATCGCAGTGGGATTTCTTCCTCCGTGGGTATGCACCCTTGCCAAACCTTCATAATTTCGGGTGTCAATGGCTACCACCACACACTGGCTTCCAAAAGCCAAGGCCAAGTCATCAATTAATTGTGGATTTTTTACTGCCGATGAATTGATGGAAATTTTATCCGCACCGGCATTCAACAAAGCCGAAACATCAGCCACTGAAGAAATGCCACCACCCACTGTAAAAGGAATATTAATCACAGCAGCAACCCTTCTCACCAAGTCAATCAAGGTTTTACGATTTTCAACCGTAGCAGTAATGTCTAAAAACACCAATTCATCAGCCCCTTGCTCAGCATAAATGGCTGCCAACTCTACTGGATCTCCGGCATTACGCAATTGTTCAAAATTAATACCTTTAACGGTTTGTCCGTTTTTGATATCTAAGCAGGGTATGATTCTTTTGGTTAGCACAATGTTAGTGTTGAGTGATGAGTGATGAGTTAAGTATTGGCGTTTATTGAGTATGAGTAATTTTTAACATGCTTAATAGTACTAAAAACTCAACCCTAAACACTCAACACTACAAAAGGTATTTGGCAAATTCTTTCAGGGTAATTCTTCCTTCATAAAAAGCTTTCCCTACAATGACACCATATATACCCATTTCATTGAGTTTGTCGATGTCCCCTAAACCGCTTACGCCACCGCTAGCGATGATGTTCAGACGAGGGTATTTGTCTTGCATTTCCTGGTATAAATCAAATGAAGGCCCTTGTAATAAACCATCTTTGGCCACATCTGTAGAAATGGTATATTTAATTCCTTTCTCCAAATACTCGTCTAATATATCCCAAAGATGGATATCACTTACTTCTTGCCAGCCATGAACGGCAATTTTTTTATCTTTGGTATCGGTTCCTAAAATAATTTTTTCGCTACCATATTTCAGCAACCATTCACTAAATAAGGTTTTGTTTTTCACTGCCACACTACCGCCAGTCACCTGATTGGCACCACTTTCAAAGGCAATTTTTAAATCTTCGTCTGACTGTAAACCGCCACCAAAATCAACCAACAAAGTCGTATTCGAAGTAATGGCCTCCAAAACTTTGTAATTCACGATATGTTTTTCACGCGCGCCGTCAAGATCTACCAAATGAAGTCGTTTGATTCCCGCGTCTTCAAACATTTTTGCTACTTCCAATGGATGGTCAAAATAACTTTTCTTTTGGTTATAATCGCCTTGAGTAAGTCTAACGCACTTACCATCAATCATATCTATAGCAGGAATTATCTGGATCACGCTTATTTTAGTTTTGAATGTTGAATGTTGAATTTTAAATGATTTGTCCTCATGTAAAATCGAAACTCAAAAATAAAAATTATATATTCAAATCCCCCTTCCAAATCCATTTTTAATTCAAATTACAATATACCAATCTTTAATATTAAATGGTTTAAAGTTTAATTAACAATAGAATCTTACAACCATAAATTATAAGTTCAAAATCTCCTTCATCGTCCAATTTTAATTTAAAATTTAAAATTCAACATTCAAAATCTAATACTCAAATCCACTTTTAAAATTCAACATTCAAAATCTAACACTCAAATCCACTTTTTAAATTCAAAATTCAACATTCAACATTCAAAATCTAATACTCAAATCCACTTTTTAAATTCAAAATTCAACATTCAACATTCAAAATTGTTTATTTTGAAAAAATAAACTTCCGACCTCTGTCATTTATCATAAAAAATCAAGAAATTCGCCACTTGTTCAAATTTTAGTTTTTGACAACTATCACCATTCGAATGGAAAACAAAAAACACTTAATTATTGATTTTGACAGCACTTTCACCAAAGTGGAAGCATTGGATGTACTTTGTGAAATTTCATTACAAGGCAACGAAAAAAAAGAGGAATGTTTAGCCGAAATTGTGCGCATTACCAATTTGGGAATGGAAGGCAAATTGTCTTTACAAGAGTCTCTTTCTGAAAGAATTAACATCTTAAAAGCCAATAAAAGACATATTGCTCCATTGATTGAAGTGCTTAAAACAAAAGTATCTACTTCATTCAAACTCAACAAAGAATTTTTAACGGCTTATGCAGATTATATCTACATTATCTCTAACGGTTTTAAAGAATTTATTGTCCCTATCGTAACCGAATATGGCATTAAAGCAGAAAACGTTTTAGCCAATACCTTTGTATATGATGCAGAAGACAATATCATTAGCTACGACAAAACCAATGAACTGACCGTTAACAAAGGGAAAGCGAAAAAAATAAAATCATTAAACCTTGAAGGAGAAATTTATGTAATCGGTGACGGTTACACCGATTTTGAAATCAAAGAAGCGGGTATTGCCGACAGGTTTTATGCTTTTACGGAAAACATTAGCAGAGATGCCGTAACGGACAAAGCCGATCATATTGCACCAAGTTTAGATGAATTTTTACACCATGCTGGCTTCCCAACAAGACTTTCTTATCCTAAAAACAGGATCAATGTATTGTTGTTAGAAAACATTCACCCTGCAGCGGTAGAATTATTTACCAAAGAAGGCTATAATGTTGAATGGGTAAAAGGTGCCATGGATGAAGAGGAACTTTGCGAACGCATTAAAAACGTTTCGATATTAGGGCTTCGTTCTAAAACCATGGTTACCGAAAAAGTATTGCAACATGCCAACAAATTGATGGCGGTGGGTGCCTTCTGTATTGGTACCAATCAAATAGATTTACAGGGAACCTTAAAAAGAGGAATCGTTGCTTTCAATGCGCCTTATAGCAACACAAGAAGTGTGGTAGAATTGGCCATTGGTCAAATTATTATGCTTACGAGAAATACCATTACCAAAAGCACTAAAATGCATGCAGGTATTTGGGATAAATCAGCCGGCAATAGCCACGAGATTCGTAATAAAAAATTAGGAATTATTGGTTATGGAAATATCGGTTCTCAACTTTCTGTGTTAGCAGAAGCCTTGGGCATGGAAGTGTACTATTACGACATTGTTGAAAAATTGGCTTTAGGGAATGCAAAAAAATGCAATACCTTGAAAGAATTGTTAAATCTTGCCGATGTGGTTACTTTGCACGTAGATGGTAGAGCAAGCAACAAAAATGTAATTGGGGAAGAAGAGTTTTATGAAATGAAAGAAGGTGTCATTTTCTTAAACTTAGCGCGTGGTCATGTGGTGAATATCCCAAGCATGGTAGCGGCCTTAAAATCTGGTAAAATTCACGGCGCTGGCGTTGACGTATTTCCTTACGAGCCCAAAACCAACGACGAAGAATTTGTCAATGAACTTCGTGGATTCGAAAATGTGATTCTTACTCCCCATATCGGTGGTAGCACAGAAGAAGCACAATTGAATATTGGCCAATTTGTACCCAACAGAATTATTGATTATATCAACACAGGTATTTCTTATGGCAGTGTAAACATGCCTGAAATTCAATTGCCTGAACTCAAAAATGCGCATAGAATAATGCACATCCATGAAAACGTGCCTGGTATTTTGGCGAAAATCAACAATGTATTGGCAGAAAACCACATCAATATTTTGGGTCAATACCTTAAAACCAATGAAACAGTCGGCTATGTCATTACTGACATCGACAAATCGAAAAGTAAAAAATTGGAAGCGGCTTTGAAAGACATTCCAAATACCATTAAGTTTAGAATTTTATATTAATACTGATTTCATCCATAAACAACAAAAAACTCGCTTCAGCAATGGAGCGAGTTTTTTGTTGTTTAGTATAAAAAGAAATAGTCAACACTTACTTCATAAACCCAAACAGCCATAATGGAATTTTGTTTCCTGAGCCATATTCTATATTGTCGGCTACCACAAATGAATTTTCCAAATTGGCAATTTGCTTGAAGCCTTTATTGCTCCCTCCTACTTCTAAGGTATATTTATCATTCACCAAAAAATCTCCTGCTGAAGATGCTTCTACCTTGTGGGCATATTGCAGTTGATTCAAGATAAACGTTTCCCTTAAATTACCAATATCAACGTTTTGTGGTGCAATGGCATAGCTCAAATTAGGATGATGTAAATATACTTTCTCTGGTTTGGTCATTAAGTCATAACTTTTACCTTTGGGCATCAATAGGATTATCAATTTTGCGTCTTGTAAATATTCTAAGTACAGCATAATCGTATTTCTAGACACCTCTATTGCTTGAGACAATTTGGATATATTGGGTTGATACGGAACCGAAATCGCCAACATATACAACAACTTGCGAAGTTTATGAATATACTTAGGCTCCACATTCTTAATAAATGGAATATCTGCTTCCAAAATTAAATTTACAGTATTGAGTAATTTATGACTATAGGTATTCTTATTTTGTAAATAATACGGATAATACCCTTGCTTTAAGTATTCATCAAAATAGGCTAAGGGCTTTATTTTATCAAGAATTTCATTCGCAATTGCTTGATGATTTGCTGTGATTTGCAAAAATGTATAGGACGAAAATTTATGTTTGGTTTCAATCTCCAAAAATTCTCTAAAACTCAAGCCTTCCAAATTATATTGCACAGCTCTTCTACTCAAATCAGCACTCCCTTTGTAGATATGCAAGATAGATGAACCCGTAAAAACAACATGCAAATCGGGTATGCTGTCGTATATATTTTTAAGTTCTTGCGACCAATTTTCATACTTATGGATTTCATCAATGAACAAATACTTCCCCCCTTTTTTACTAAAGGTGTTTGCTAAGTCTAATATTGTTCCCATCTCAAAAACCAAATCATCCAATGACACATACAAGCATGCGCTGTCATAGCCAAACTTCTCTTTGATGTACTGCAAAAGTAGTGTTGTCTTTCCAACGCCTCGTGCACCTTTAATACAAATTAATTTTTCTGTCCACTCAATGTCATCTATCAAGCCCCGTCTAAACGAAGGAACCAATTTACGCAATTGATTATTTGACTTTTCTACCAATACTTCAAACTTTTCATTTTCCATTTTCTCATCATTTGCCTAGCAAAGGTACGACTTAATTACAAAGCCATCCAAACAAATCTCCACATATTTGCAATGTTGACATTACAAAAATAAACACAAATTGCAATGTCGACATTGCAAAAATTACTGTATTTTGTAATATACACATTACAAAAAAAAATCACAGCCTACTCCATTCATCCGAATTTTATAACAAACTATTAAAATACCATAACATTTATCTTGCAATAAGTCTACACCTTTGTGAGGTTATAAAACCAACACCACATGAACATACCTAGCCAATGTTTCACGCCTAATTTAAAAATCAAATCAACAAAGCGCTTGTCAATGATTTCATTAGAACAAAAAAGAGTATTAAAAACACTGGTCAATATCAATGGCAAAGAAAGCATGAAGTCTTTTTTGGCAAAATTTGACATGGAGCTATTCCGTTTAATTTCAAATTTACCCAGCCGAATTTTATAACAAAGGATTGAAATACCATAACATTTACCAAATCGTAATCCTACATCTTTGTAACGTCATTAAACCAAATCCCTATGAGAATTAAGAAAAACATTGCCATTAGTGAATCTGGATTTATTTTTAATCCTGCCGTTGGCGACTCTTATTCTACCAACCCTATTGGTACTGAAATCATTAAAATGCTGAAAGAAAGCAAATCTGTGGCTGAAATCAACAGCTATATCCTTAATACTTACCAAGTAGAAGCCTCTAGTTTTGAAAAAGACTTGTATGATTTCGTGAAAATGCTTGAAAAATATAAACTGACGGAGACCAATGGCCAAGAAGCTTAACATTGCTGTTACTGGCTTGAATGCCATTGATAGTCCAGGTCCTGGAATTCCCGTAATTAGGGCGCTGAAAGACAGTAAGGAATTTGATGTTCGCATCATTGGTTTGTCTTACGAAACCTTAGAACCGGGCATATACATGCACGATTTGGTCGACAAAACCTACCAAATCCCATTGCCTTCCGGAGGGCAGGACATTCTTTTACAAAGACTTGCCTACATCAACGAACAAGAAGACATTGATGTATTGATCCCCAATTTTGATGCAGAGCTTTTTAGTTTTATCAAATTAGAAGACTACCTCAAAAAAAGCATGGGCATACACATGTGTTTGCCTACCATTGACCAATACGAACAAAGACATAAGGTAAACCTCAACGAGTTTGGTGACAAGCACGGCATCAAAGTTCCTAAAAGTAAAATGATTTTTAGCACCGCAGAAATCAGTGGCTTGATGGATGAGTTTTCTTACCCGATGGTTATCAAAGGAAAATTTTATGAAGCGGCAGTGGCTTACAATTACGAACAAGCCGCGACACATTTCAATAAAATTAGTGCCAAATGGGGCTTACCCATCATTGTGCAAGAATTTGTATATGGTACTGAAGTAAATGTAACCGCCATAGGCGATGGCAAAGGGACCACCATAGGCGCAGTGCCGATGCGTAAACTCTATATCACCGACAAAGGAAAAGCCTGGGCAGGCATAACCCTCGACGATCAAAACTTGATGGACTTAACCACCAATATGATTGGCTCAAGCAAGTGGCGAGGAGGATTGGAACTTGAATTCATGAAAACCAAAGACGATGAATATTACCTCATGGAAATCAATCCAAGGTTCCCCGCATGGGTATATTTAGCGGTGGGTGCAGGGCAAAATCATCCGGAGGCATTGGTAAAAATGGCTTTAGGAGAAGAAGTTACCCCGTTTAAAGATTATGAAGTAGGCAAACTCTTTATCCGTTATGCTTACGACATGATTGTAGACTTAAAAGAGTTTGAACAAATCTCTACCCTTGGAGAACTTTAAAATTTTGATTTTCTATTTTCACAATACTCATTCCAAAAAGAAAAACCATGAAAAAGCAATATGAAAGACCAGTAATTAGTCAATTGAACACTGGTGTAATGAATAAATTTGGTACCAAAACAGAGTTTACACCAACGTCTCACATCGACGACAACGCGGTTAAAGACCTTTTAAAAGAATACGGTTCTCCCCTATTTGTAATGTCGGAACGTACCATCAGGTCAACCTACAAACAGGCAGTGAGGGCTTTCAAAACCCGATATCCAAAAGTACAATTTGCTTGGTCGTACAAAACCAATTATATCAACGCCGTATGTAATGTATTTCACCAAGAAGGTTCTTGGGGAGAAGTTGTCTCTCGTTTTGAATATGAAAAAGCATTGAACAATGGTGTTCCGGGTAATAAAATCATTTTTAACGGACCCGATAAAACCGATGACGATTTAATTACCGCCATCAAAAATGAATCCCCCATTCACATTGACCATTTGGATGAATTGTATCGATTGAATGAATTGTCGGAAGAATTAAACATAAGACCACAAGTAGCCATCAGGGTAAATATGGATACTGGCGTTTACCCAATGTGGGACAGGTTTGGTTTCAATTATGAAAATGGACAAGCCTGGGATGCCATCAACAAAATTATGTTGGCCGATAAAATGGATTTGAGAGGTTTGCATTGTCATATCGGTACCTTCATGTTGGCGCCAAGTGCTTATGGCATTGCCGCAGGGAAAATGTCTGATTTAGCCATCGGTATCAAACAAAAATACAACAAAGACATCCAGTACATCGACATGGGTGGAGGTTTTGCCACCAAAAACACCTTAAAAGGATCATACCTTCCTGGCGCAGACATTTGTCCTTCGTTTGATGATTACGCGGAAGTCATCAGTACTGCCATCTTAAATGCAGGATTCAAAGAAAACGAATTGCCTTTGTTAATTTTGGAAACAGGCAGAGCCATGGTCGACGATGCCGGATCGCTTTTAGGAACGGTAATTTCCAACAAACGTTTGTCTGACGGCCGTAGAGCCACCATTCTTGACTTCGGCGTAAACGTCTTATTCACAGCATTCTGGTACGACCATAAAATTAGTCCGGCACAAGACTTTAGCCATTATACTGAAAATACCGTACTTTACGGACCACTTTGTATGAACATAGATGTGGTGAGGGAAAACATTACGCTTCCTCCTATGAAACGCGACGACCAAGTCGTGGTTCACCGCGTTGGCGCTTACAACATCACCCAATCTATGCAGTTCATTTCTCTTCGTCCCGCCATTGTGATGATTGACATGGAAGGCAAAGCACACATCATCAAACAAAGAGAAAACAGAGAAACCATAGAAATGAACGAAGTACTTCCGGAATATTTGAAGGCGTTTAAACTTTAGTTGTCAAGTTTTCGGTTATCGAGTTTACCAATAAACTCGATAACCGAAAACTGATAATTCGACAACTTGAAAACTTGATAACTTGAAAACTCGATAACTTGACTTACCCCCATCTCACATACTATTTAAAAACCCAATTAGACGGACTCAGGAGTAGTTATACGCAAGTATTCTTTTCTGACAGCATTTGGTTTTCTTTGATCGTATTTTTATCTACGTTCACAGATCCTTATGCCGGTGCAGCAGGATTAATAGCGGTAATCATTACCAATATGATGGCAAGCTGGTTGGGCTTAAATGAAGGCATGATAAAAAATGGATCATACAGCTACAATAGCTTAATGGTTGGATTGGTGCTTGGCGTATATTTTCAGTTCAGTGCGGTATTTATATTGATATTGGCTCTGGGTTCATTTTTGAGTTTGGTAATTACTTCATGGATGGGCATTGTTTTACACAAATACAAGGTCCCTTATTTGAGTTTACCATTCTTAATCACCATTTGGATCATGCTTTTGGCCACAAGGAATTATGAGAATTTACATTTAAGTGAAAGAGGTATTTATACCATGAATGAATTGTACCATTCAGGAGGAAATTTTTACCTGTACCTGAATGACAAATTAAACAGTTTCAAAATTCCATTGTTTTGGGAAGTATATTTCAAGTCATTAGGAGCCATCATCTTTCAATACAATATTGTAGCGGGATTCTTGATTGCCGTAGGCTTATTGATTTATTCAAGAATATCCTTTAGTCTTTCCCTACTCGGTTATGCCACAGGATTCTTATTTTACAATTTTGTAGATGGCAGTTTCAACGAATTAATTTACGGTTATATCGGCTTTAACTTTATTTTGTTGGCCATTGCGATTGGTGGATTCTTCCTGATTCCATCCTTAAAATCTTACTTATTGGTAGTGGTTTGTACACCTTTAACAGCAATCTTAATCAGCTCCATGAGCAACTTGTTTTTGCCCATGCAATTGCCCATTTATTCATTGCCATTTAACATAGTCGCTATTTTAATACTCTTTATCCTGAATCACCGAAACACCCATAAAAAACCAGAATTGGTTTCTCAGCAATTGCTTTCACCTGAGAAAAATCTATACGCGCACAGCAACAGGTTGGAGCGATTTAAAAAAGATACCTATTACCATATTTCATTGCCATTTTGGGGTGAATGGACTGTTTCTCAAGGATACAACGGCGCCATTACCCACAAAGAAGAATGGAAATACGCCCTTGATTTTGTGGTGACCGATGAACAAAACCGTACCTACCAACTTCCAGGAACTGACATCGCTCACTTTTATTGCAACAATCTACCCGTGACTGCACCAGCAGCGGGATGGGTAATCAACATCATTGATGGCATTGAAGACAATGTGATTGGGGAAGTGAATCTCAAAGAAAACTGGGGAAATACCATCATCATCAAACATGCAGAAGACCTCTACTCTAAACTGAGCCATATCAAAACGGGTACATTCAAAGTGAAAATTGGAGATTATGTACACAAAGGAGATTTATTGGCCAACTGTGGCAGCTCGGGCCGATCGCCAGAACCACACCTGCATTTCCAATTGCAAACCACCCCACACCTGGGCTCACACACCATTTACTATCCCATTAGTTATTACATTTCAAAAGCCAATAACCAATTCAAATTTCATTCATTCGAAGTACCTCAGGAAAATGAGGTCATTTCAAAAGTGGCGGTCAATGCATTGCTTCAAAAAGCATTTCACTTTATTCCAGGTCAGATGATCAATTTCGAAGTCACCGAAAACGGAAAAAATTCTTTGGTCAAATGGGAAGTATTTACCAATGCCTATAACCAAACCTATCTATATTGCCATCAAACCAAAGCAACCGCTTATGTGGCCAACAATGAAGTATTGCATTACTTCACGGAGTTTTATGGTGAAAAAAATTCCCTACTCTACCATTTTTATTTAGGAGCGCATAAAATCGTGATGGGCTATTACCAGGACCTGGAAATTACCGATTCATTACCAGTAAGTATATTTCATTCCAATGGAATAAAAGTACTTCATGATTTTACCGCACCATTCTTTCATTACATTGAAACCAGTTTTGCTGCTACCTTCAAAAAAGTGGATGATCCACATTTCCCACAGCTTGTGGAAATTGAAAGTAACGTTACTGCTAAAATCGGGAAAGCTATCCATAAAAAAATGGACTTTAACTTGGTGATTCAAAACAACCAGGTACAACAATTTACCATCTCCAAAAACAACCAAACCATTACAGCAATATGTATAGATTAATCATAACCATAATGTTGGTAATAGGCAGCAAAGTGCTTTTTGCACAAGATTCCCTTCAAGTTGTAAAAGATACCCTTGTGGTTTTAAAAGCTATTACTACTTTGCCTTCGGATACAATGACAGCCGCAAAACCTGTCTCTGGAAAAGATTCAACTGCCATATTACCTGTTGTACCTGAAGTGCAATTGACCATTCCAGAAAAGGTACCTTTACCACTGGAAATATATCCCGCACAAACTTACCCTATTCAAAACACTGATACCACACTTAATTTCCTTACCGTAGAAGCCAAAACTTATGCGCAATTTTTGGGTCAGTTTTGGGATGAATTGGTAGTTACAGGAGAAAAAGCATTGAACAAACGTATTGATTATTATTACTTAAGGTTACGATTGGGGGTGGCTTATTTTCAGCTCAACAAATTCAGACAAGCCGAAAAGCAGTTTAACAAAGCCATGAAATTTAACAATGAAGACCCATTTTTGAAGGAATATTTGTATTTCACTTACCTCAAAAATGGGCATTACGAGCAAGCACTCAAATTAAGTGTTGATTTCGACAGCACCCTAAAAGCCAAAACGGTGGGCAATGATTCGCCTATCCATTTGATATACTCAGAAGGAGGAGCAAAAATCAGTAATGACCATTTAATTTTCGAGAATGCGAGCTATGTACAAGCAGGAATTGGACATCGCCTGAGCAAATACATGAACCTAACCCATGCCTTTACACAATATGACCAAAAGTCTATCTTTGGCCTGGTCAATCAAAAACAATATTATTTGGGATTAAAAATTCCTTTCAAAAAAACATGGTTATTTTCACCTTCATACCATTATGTAACCTATGATTTGGATACTTCACGAAAACCAATGCCTGGAAAACAAAACGCTGTTATAAAAACAAGCAGAGGTGCAGTATATGCTTTAAACCTGAAAAAATCATTCACCTATTTCGATATATCGGCGGGGCATTCTTATTCCAACCTGAATGACAGCATCCAAAATCAGGAAACAGTCAATATCAATGTATATCCGTTTGCCAACAATAAATTTAGCATTGGAGCAACAGGTATTATGCAACAAAGAAATGCATTAACAACAAACAGTTTGGGCTATAACTTCAACGCTACTTACACCCCCAACTGGAGATTCAAATTGGATGTCGCTTATTACACAGGAGACTTGAGGTATCACAATGAAGACAACGGATTTGTAGTCAATAACAGTTATTATATCACCACCAACAGACTTACGGTAACACCACAAATAGCATTGACCAAAAAGATAGATGCCTATTTGATCTATCAATTTGAAAACAAAGCATTGACCACATACACCTTCCAATACAACAATTTCTTCTTAGGGCTTAAATACAAATTTTAACATGAAAACGACCATCATCAACACCCTGCTTGTTATTTTACTGGCAACAGCAACTACCATTGCACAAGACAATGCTTTGGAATCAGCCTTTTCTCAGAGCTATACGGCCGAGTACAATGGAAATTATGCCAAGGCAATTAAGTTACTGAAAGATAAATACGATGAAAATTCCTATGAAATCAACCTGCGTTTGGGTTGGTTAAGTTACAGTGCTTCTTTACACACCGATGCGCTCACCTATTACCAAAAAGCCATCAACATCATGCCGTTTTCTATTGAAGCAAGATTGGGCTACGTGTATCCAGCGGCAGCATTGAGCAACTGGACACAAGTCAACAAAACCTACGCGGAAATATTAAAAATTGACCCTAAAAACGCCACGGCCAATTACCGTTTGGGATTGATGAATTATACCAAAAAGAACTATAAATCAGCCTATTCCTATTTGGCAAAAAACATCAACCTGTATCCTTTTGATTACGACAACCTGATATTGTATGCCTGGACAAATTTCCAATTAGGCAAATTAAGAGAAGCCAAAGTACTCTTTAACAAAGTATTGCTAAACAAACCAAACGACGCTTCAGCCAAAGAAGGATTGGCATTGATAAAATAATTGACCAAGCAGTGGTTTGGTCAATAAACCAATTCGGCTTTAGGTGACAATTGTTTGGTTTCCAACTCCAAAATCATGGCTTTTAACATGGATGGGACAATAAATTTATGGAAGGGTTTCACTGGTAAAAAATACAATCGGCCAAACCAATTGTTGAATTTTACAGCCGTAGAAACCGTCAGTTCTTTGATTGTTCCATCTGTGGTTTGTTTTCTTATATGGAAATATATCCTAAAGTTTAAATGCTTATCATCTTCTCCCAAGACGACTTCATTTTTGGTAATGGCATAAACTTTAAACAAACCAAGCCGGTGCCCCATTTCAACTTTAAAACTTTCTAATATACTTTTTTTAGTGTCCGCTTTTGGCGAAGATTTAATTCCAGAAAAGGAAGCCAACACATTTCTAAAGTTAAACAATTGGTTGATCCATTTGGGTGCGGTAGCAAAAAAAGCTTTACAAACCATGTTCGGAGTAATCCCATTTTCACGATCGATAAAAGAACCTTTGAAACTGTTGATATAATCATACAGGATTTCTTCTTGCTGTAACAAAGATGCTTCAGGGATTGTAGACTTTAAAATTTTCATAAAAAAGATTTAAGTTTAAATATTTTCAAAACTAATCAATAATCTTAAAAATCAATAACCTAAATAAGTATATTAAGTGCTAGATAATTTTCTGTTACTAGAAAGGATGTAAGGATGTTGTGAAAGTAACTATGCTTGAATGTGTAAGTTTTTTTAGCATGATGATTTTCTTGAATATTGTTTTAACACCATATTGTCTTAATCATTTGTCCCGATATTATTGGGATTCGGGATCGTGCTTTTGCAATTCGCTTTTTTTCTTAGTTACCTCGTATTTATGTTTCAATTTATGCATAAAAAAACCAATAAGGCAGCGCTCAAATCCCGAGAAAATCGAAACTCAATCACACTCATAAATGCACACACACCATCAACTACTATATTAATTACTCACAGTATTTCATCTAAAGCTATATTATTCATTTTTTTGGTTTTGAATTAAAAAAGTCCCCCACAATTTACCTTTTACAAATCAGGATAAAATCAAATAATTGTATACCTTGTTCCTTCAAGAAAATTAAACCAATATGTCCGCTGCTATCCTACAAATTTTACCTTTAGGTTTTCCTTGGCAAACCAGAGATCCATTTATTTTTTGTGTTCACCACAGAGATGCATTTCCTAAAGGAAATGCACAGATGGGACCAAATGCTTCACTTGCAGGCAGGCATATAGGACAAGATTTTGTAGTAAAAGATGGCTGGAGAATGTACCATGGCAAAACGATGCCTGGCTTCCCATACCACCCTCACAGAGGTTTTGAAACGGTTACCATCGTAAAAGAGGGAATTGTTGACCATTCCGATTCGCTGGGCGCAGCAGGTCGTTTTGGTGCTGGTGACGTGCAATGGATGACTGCAGGAAAAGGCGTTTTACATTCTGAAATGTTTCCGCTGCTCAATCAGGAAGCAGAAAATCCCATGGAACTGTTTCAAATTTGGCTCAACTTACCTAAAGTTAGTAAATTTGTAGCCCCTCATTTTAGAATGCTTTGGGAAGATGCCATTCCTGAAATCATAGAAAAAGATTCCAATAACAAATCAACGATTATCAACCTGATTGCAGGGAAATTAAACGGCAAAACTGCTCCAAATCCAACTCCAAATTCATGGGCGGCCAATCCAGCAAATGAGGTCATGATTTTGACCATCAAGTTGGAAGCAAATGCACAATGGACCTTGCCAAAAGCTTCACAAAAAGTAAACAAAACCCTTTATTTTTACAAAGGAAATGGCTTATCCATTGAAGAAAAAACAATTCCTACGTACCATTCGGTACTTCTAAATTCAGAAACTGATGTTCACTTACAAGCTTCCAATGAGGATTGCTACCTATTGGTACTTCAAGGAAAACCTATCAATGAACCAGTAGTGCAACATGGCCCTTTTGTAATGAATACCGAAAAAGAAATTGAGGATACTTTTGAAGAATACCGCAGAACACAATTTGGTGGCTGGCCCTGGCCAAACCACGAACAAGCACATCCTAGAGAAAAAGAAAGATTTGCATTGCATGCCGATGGTAGAGAGGAAACTAGACCAGGCTTAGGAAGGATTAAACTGGATTAGGGAAGTTAAGGAATTTGTTGAATAGTAACCATTAAATTATTGAAAAAACTAGGCTAGGATTAAAAAATCTCTTCAAACAAGTAGTGTCACATTTCAACCGCAAAGGAGATTAAAAAGTGCACAATTTCAAAATGCCCCACAAGGTTCTAAAGGAGAACATTATCGAGAAAACTATCACACTTTCTGTTGAAAAGCATCAAATTATGACCAATGATTTAACAGCTTATTTAAATACGATTCCTGAGTTTAACAGCTTGATTGTGAAGTAAAAAAACAATTCATTCAAACCGTTGTCAACGGTCGCAGACCTTGACAACGGTTTGAATACCGGTTTAAATAAAACGGTTTAAATAAAACGAGTACAAACCATGATATACCGTTGACAAGGCCTGAAAAAGACCGTTGTCAACAGGCTATTATCCCGTTCAAAAAAATCAACCTACCTCAATAACAAAATCCACGATACCATTTTCATCTATTTGATTAGTATGAAATTTTGCATATTCAGTCGCATTTCCAAACCAATTCAATACGTCTTTTCGTTGCAATCTTGTCTGTTTTAGATGCAAATAACTGTGGTATGATGAATGCTATAATCTCTAAAATCTTTTTACAAAACCATATTTTGCGGGTTATAGTGAAAATAGCTAGCTGTATAGACGAAACAGCTTCAAATCGCTCACGTTTTTGACCGAACAACATGCGGGTTAATTTGTCTATTAATGCTTGCTGTTGAAGGATTAATTCACCTTGCTTTTGTTGTTCAATTTTAAGGGTAATAATCTCTTTTTCAAGCACGTTATTTTCTTGTGACAATACATCACATTGTGCTTTAAACGGTATGTTTTCCCTTATTTTGATACTTTAAAAATACTAAAAATAACCCAAAACAGCAATTGTTTTACAAAGAAAAACGTCTTTTTTTTATCATTTTTTTATCATTTTTTTATCACAATTCCTTCCAAGATCATCACCATTTCTGGCCATTGAAGTTGGGTTTGATTGGTCGCAATAGTTGGTGGTGGAAATATCCCTTTCTCTAGTCTTTTGTGATAAATCACCAAACCATCTCGCTCCCAATGAAGAAGCTTG
>Ga0209353_10000985_pt1 | contig 16507 bp, 11 predicted proteins | sample LauGreSpBDMM15SD_2_FD_187561 | JGI IMG/M metagenome (GOLD analysis project Ga0209353, IMG submission 187561) | Freshwater lake microbial communities from Lake Michigan, USA - Sp13.BD.MM15.SD (SPAdes) (version 2) | ecosystem: Environmental > Aquatic > Freshwater > Lake | place: Lake Michigan...
TAAAATGTATCCAACACACAAAGTTTTAGTTATATCACCATCAGCACTAATTTATAACTTTTTGAATGAAATGGTTAAATATGGTCTAGATGTAGGTGATAATAGATATACATTTGTTACTTACGAAAAATATGCAAGAAGACCATTTGAAGCTAAAAATACATTAGTAATTATTGATGAAGCACACAATTTAAGAACTCAGATAGTAAGTAGTGTAGTAAAAGACATAGAAACAAATGAAATAAAAGAAGCAATACCCATTAGAAATATAAAAGGGGCAAGAATAATGAAATATGCAAGTGAAACAGCACACAAAATAATGTTATTAACTGGCACAGCATTTATAAATGGTTTATATGATATTGAAAATTTATTAGCGATGGTAGATAATAGAAGCCCAATAGAACCCGCAACATTTGGACAAATGCTTACAAGTGAAGAAAACATTAATGATTATTTTAATTATAGAATTAGTTATACAAAAATAAATGAAGATGAAAAAGCGATAGAAGATAGAGATTTTCCAGAAATGCGTGAAAAATACATACCTCTTAAGATGACAGAAGAAGAAGAAAAAAAATATGAAGAAATAAAAAGAAGTGGTATTCCTGATAATGATGCATCAAAAAATCCTAATGCATTTTTTAGTGCAGAAAGATATGCATCAAATGCAATTAATAAATTAAACAATCCTAAAATAAAATGGATAGTAGATGAAATTTTAAAAAACAAAGAACAGAAATTTATTGTATATAGTGCATTATATGGCGTTGGTATTCAATCAATAAAAGATGCATTAGAAGAAGCAGAAATAAAAGTAAGAACAATTACAGGAAGAGATTCAACAAATAAAAAAGAAGAATCTAAAAAATTATATAATGGTTATAACTTCGGTAATCCTGATTTTTTTGACTTAAGTAAAATTAATGAATCAGAAAAAAAATATATTAATGATAAATATAGAGTTTTATTAATTAGTAGAGCAGGAGCGGAAGGAGTTGATACAATTAATACACAGAATATTATTCTGATGGATTCACAATGGAATGATGCACTAAGTGAGCAAATTATAGCAAGAGCCATCAGATATAAATCTCATTTTGGTCTTAAAGCAAAGAATGAAAAAGGCGAATTTATAGATAGATACGTTAATGTATATAGATTGTTATATTGTAATAAAGCATCGATAAAAATGGCTGAAAAAATATCAGAACCAAATTTTAAAGATTGGATAAGATTGAACCGTGAAATTAATGAATTACAATTAAAACAGAAAAAAGCAAGGTCTGTAAATAATGGTGGTTATCTACCAACATTAAAAGAATTAAAAAAATTAGTAATTCCATATCACGAAGGTTTTGAACTATTTATACCAGAAGAATCTATTACAGGAACATCAGGAACAGGGAAAAATAAAAAAAGTTATACAAGACTTGAAGGTTGGGATGCCTACAATAAAATACCTCAAAAATTACATGCAACAGATGAAAATGTAAAAAAATATACAGAAGCGGAAATATTAAGTGATAAAAGAAAAGATTGGAGAATAGACAAAATGGTTGAATGGAATGAAAAATATAATAGAGGTAAAATGAAAGTAATAAACAATATTATTGATAGTGAAAAAATAAAATATGGTGCATCAGATGACCCAGTAGAAGAGATGGATAATAAATGGGATAAAGTATGGGATTGGGTCAATAAAAACAAAGAAAATAAAGATAAATATGAAAATTTATTAACAGAAGAAGAATATAAAGATAAAGGAGGATTTTCTGAAGTAACTAGTTTTTCAATAGATTTAAAAATGTTGATAATGTCAAAATCAAAAGGTGAAAATATACGAGAATTTATAGAAAGATTTGGAAGTAAAGAAGGCGATATTCAACTTTTTGAATCTTATCAAAGTGAATTATTACCCGAAATAATGAAATTAGAAAAGAAAGAAGGAACACTATCAGATGAAAGACAAGCAGAAATATATGCTAAATTACTAGCAGAGAAAAATATTAAAATATTAAAAACTAATGAAATATATGCGGATAAAATAAGACAAGGAAAAACAACACAGAAAGAACTTCAACAATATTTTACTAATACAGACCTTGCTAAATATTTACTAACTAAAACAGATATAGCAGATAGAGAAGATAGTTTTACAGTATTAGAACCAACAGCCGGACACGGTGCTTTAATTATTCCAATAATGAAACTTGAAAAATCAGTCAGAATTGATTGTATAGAATTAGATATACCTAATAGAGAAAAATTAATTGAAAAATTTGAATTAAAACTAGTAGGAAGTAATTATACAAATAATACAGTTAATTTATTATCATCAAGCAATTTCTTGACTTTCTTAGGTAGTCAAAGATATGATTATATATTTTTAAATCCACCTTTTCACATCAGTAAAGATAATAATGCATTATTAGAAAAAGCAGTATATGATATTGAATTTGTTAGACGTGCATTTGCATTTTTAAAAGTTGGTGGTCAGATGGTAGCCATCACCGGCACAGGTTGGATAAATAATGAAAAAAGAGATGCATGGACAAAGGATTTTGAAACTAAAACTTTTAAATATGAAACATTTGGATATGGAAAGAAAACAGATGTAAAAAATGATAAATTCAAACATTTTAATAAATTTTCAGGTGGTGTTCAGGTTCCTATAGCAGTTATTTGGATTACAAAATTATCAGAATCAGATGATGAAAATATTCTTAAACATCAATTTTATAAAGATGATTCAATTAAAAAAGGTGTTGAAGTAATTGAAAATGTTAGACCATTAGATGATGCTAAAAAAGACCCAGTTCTTAAACTACCTACTAAAGCAGTAGAGAAAGCAGAAATAAAGGCTGAATTAAAAGATTTTGAAGAAAGAAGAAAAGCGGATATGATGAGAAGAAGAGATGATAAGAAATTACAAAAAAGTGCGAATAAATTTTCAGTAAAAAAAATAATTAATATGATAAAGAAAGATGTTAAAGAATCAGAAAAAGAAAAGAAAGTAAAAGATAAAAAGAATGCTCCTATTTTAAACTTTATTAAAAAAATGGAAACAATAAAATTAAAAGACCCTTTATTACTTCCTAATTTAACTAATGCTTTAACAGAAAAGTTAATTAGTGAAGTAGAAAAAACAGAAATAAAAAAAGCTCTTGAAATGCCAAATATTCCAGATTTAGAATTAATTGAATTATTAAATGAAGCGTCAAATATGAAATTAAAGGGTAAAATTGAAATGCCTAAAATGCCAGAGATGCCAGAACCCAAAATGACAGTTGAAGAAGAAAATAAAGAAATATACAGAAAAGAAAAAGAAGAAAGGAAAAAAGAAGAAGAAGAAGAAGAAAGAGAATCAGATATGAGAGAAAAAAAGAGAAAAGAAAGATATGAAACAGGTAATGTAACAATTAATGATATTAAGGGAACACAAGAATTTATAGATAGAGCAGATGATTTAATGAGAGAAGAACAACATCTTGATGAAGACCCTATATTTTACGATGGGGAGAATGAGAAAATATATAATAAAGGAGTTAAAAAAATATGGAAAAAATGGGATAAATACGAAGCAGATGTAAAGAAAGAAATGGAAAAGGTAAATAAGAAAATAAAAGATAAGATTAAAAAAGAAGCAGAGAAAAAAGAAAAAGATTTATCAAAAAGTAAGAAATTTCAAGAAATGTCAAATGCAGTAAAAGAAGAAATGAAGACAAATAAAATGATGCAACAAATGGAAAAAGAACTACAGGAAGCAATAGCAAAAGCACCAGAAGCAAAACCTAAGAAAGAAGAAAGAATTATTATATTAGATGATATTGAAAATTTACAAGATGAATATAAAAATGCATCAAGAAATGAAAAAGCCAAATTAACAAAACAAATAAATGAAAAAAAGAAAAAATTAAAAGAAATAGATGACAAATATGATGAATATTATAATAAAATTAGTAAAATTAAAAATGATTTTAAAGAATTATTAAGAAATGAGTTTTCAGAACCAAAATATAATATAAAACAATTAAAAGAACTATTAAAAACAACAGTAGATAATGTTCAAAGTATTATTAACAAAATGAAAAAAGAAGATATTAATACTGATATGGAATCATTACGATTAGAAGAAGATTATAAAAATTTTATTAAATTAATTGAAAATTTAGAAAAGAGAAGAGAACCTAAAGAATCAAAGAAAGAGGCAAAATTTACTAAGTATGAAGAAAAAATAGAAAATCAAGAAGAAAAACTTAAACCTATTAGAGCATTATCAAAAGGCTTAGAAGATTTAGATAAAGTAAAAGATGAAGATGTGGATATGGTAGTAAAAGAAGTAAATAGATTAATTAATGAATATGATTCTCAACCAAAAAATAGATTAAACAAGAGAGAGATTGAAGATAGTGTTCGTAGTTTAAGAGATAGTTTAGATATGCATCTAAGAAATAGGTCTTATAAGAAACCTAAACCAGAACCACAACCACAACAAAAAAAATATAATCCTGTAGAAGATATGAGAAACAGAAAAATTAATGAAAATATGGATGGTGCTGAAAAAGAGTTAAAAAATATGTATGGTAGTGTATATAACCCGAAAGCATTTGAACTACACGATAAGATGTATCAAGGATATGTAGATAAAATCAAAGAATTATATCCTGAGTCAATTTACCCAAGTCGTAAATTACATGTAGAGAGTAAATTAGTTGAATTAGATGATAAGTATAAAGAATATAAAGAATATGAGGCGAAGCAATCTAAGGCAAAACCAGAACCGGAACCAGTAAAGGAAGAACCCGCTTTAGTAAAGATGATTAAATTATTAGATGAAGCAAATAAAAAAGTGGATTCGATGGAAAGTCAAACTATTAGTGATAGAAAAATAACAGCAAAAGAAATAGAGAAGATAATACTTCAAGCAGATAAGTTAAAAGATGTTATTACTCAAAGAATATTTAATAATAGAGTTAAGGATATTCAGGCAAGGGTTAAAAGATTGTAAGTTTCAAATTTGTTATAATAAAAAGGAAACTTAACAGATTTCTTAAAATATATATTTAGATTATTATTTTGTAATAATCTAAATGATATATGATGTAATATTAGATTTATATTTGTAATAATTTTAAAATTTTTACATATACTTATTAGATTTCATATTTGTAATAATCTAATATATATAATTAAATCATTTAGATTATATATTTGTAATAATCTTTTAAAAATAATCTAGTTTAATAATAATATGAGTTGTTTTGAAAGGTTTTGTGATTGGTTAAATAATAAATTTATACCAGATGTTCCAACGAGTGAAAAAAGTATAATTAGAGACTTATTAACAATTGGTATTTTACAAGATGTTATAAAAGAAAAATAGTTTATAAAAATTTATTTATAAATTAAATCTAATGTTATAATATATATAATGAGTTTTACAAATAGAGTTCTACCTGAAAAACTATATTACGATGTAGTAATCACAAATTTGAATAATGATAACACTGCTCCACCAATTGCATATTTTAATGAAACACGTTCTAGTCCTTTTGTATCTGACCCTGAACAATATTATATGAGCATCATTCGTTTTACTTTAGATACTCCAACTCTTCCAGTTCTGATTCCTGAAATAAAACCGTTCTCAACAAACGTCAATGATACTATATATTCATTAACTTTACAGTGGCAAAATCCTGTCGCACCTTTTCAAGTATTCACATCACAAAGATATGTTCAATTTGCTCCACAAGACCTAGCCGTTGGTGTTCCACTTCCACCATCTCAAACTAACAACGGATTACAAAATAATAAAACTGGTTATTACGATATCTATAATTATCAATACTGGATATACTTGATTAATCAAACTTTTTTAAGTGCTTTCAATAATTTAAACGCTCAAGTAATTGCATCTGGTCTTGTTCTTCCTTCAGTTTATCCCCCTGTCCTTACTTACGATACAACTAATAATATAGCAATCTTAAATTCTGATTTAGCCGGTTATTCAACTATTAATCCAAATCACATACAAATGTATTTTAATTCTGCTTTACATCAACAATTTTCAAGTTTCCCATTTTATATTAAAACATTTAATGACGCATTAGGACGAAATTATCAGATACAAACAAATACTTTTGGAGGTGCAAATACAGTTCAATTTCCACCTACTGCTCCACTTTATACTGCAATAGAAACAATACAAGAATATTCAACTGTTGCTCTCTGGACTCCTGTGGCTTCAATTGTTTTCTGTTCGAATACTCTTCCAATTGTATCTAATCAACTTTCAAGCCCATTATTATATATTAATGGTATTGTCTTAACTAATTCAAGTAATAATTCTAATATATCACAAATTATAACTGACTTTGTTAGTGATGATGGAATATATAAACCAAATATTGTTTATCAACCAACCGCCCAATATAGACTTGTTGAGCTTTTAGGAAATCGCCCTATTTATACTTTAGATTTGACTATTTTTTGGAAAGATAAACAAGGACAATTTAATCCATTTAGATTAAGTGCTGGAAGTAGTGCAACAATAAAGTTTTTATTCACTAGAAAAGATACAGTTATAAATAAATAAAATATAGTATAGTTTTTTTAATCTTGTAAGTTTCAAATTTATTATAATAATTTAGAAAGTTAGAAGATTTTATTATAAATATATAAATTTCTGTAAATTTTTTCTCTCAATTAGTTATATATATAATGTCTGATTTCAAATGCGTGTTAATCGAAGATTCAAGAATAGCATCAATTACTAATGAAGAAGTATTCGGTGTTCAAAGTTCAGGTTCTCAATCTACTTATCAACAATTTCAATCCGTATCTGCTTCTAATTCATCAGTAGTTTTCAATGTCCAAGTTCCTAGTGAAAATATTCTTATTGATAGACATCTATTAATACAATCAACACTTACTTTTACTGTAAATGCTGGTTCTGCCACTGATGTAAATTATCAAGTTCCTATTGGTGATACTGTATTCAATTACGGTTTAACTGAATCACTTCAAGCTTTCCCTCTTAACTCTTTATTTACTACTACTCAATGCACCATCAACAACGTTTCAACATCAACTAATACTCAAGATGTTCTTCCTATGTTAATGAGAATGAATGATAAAAGAATGCTATCTAGATACAATTCAATGACTCCTTCATTACCTGATGATGCATATGGTTTATATGCTGATGGTATTCTTACTAATAATAACACTTTAGCCGGTATTAATAATAATGGGTATGACCTTGATTTTGCCCCTCGTGGTGCTTTCCCTGTTTCAGTTGTAGTTCAACATTTTATTGCTGGTGTCTTAACTGATGCTTCAGTTGTATCAACTGCCGTCACTGATACTTGGAAGATAATTATTACTGGAACTTTTACTGAGCCATTTTTAGCACTTAGCCCGTTCATTAATTGTGAGCCCGACAATCAAGCCGGTTTAGTAGGTGTAAATAATATGTCATTCGTTCTTAACGTTGATAATACTTGCAAACGTTTATTATCTACTGCAAACACTCAAATATTAAATGGTGCTTTAGTTCCTGCATATATCAATCCTCTTGGCGGTGTCACCCTTGGTTCTCCAACTCAAGCCGTCGGGTTTGCTAATACAAGATTATTATTTAACTTCTTATCACTTCAACCTTCTCAATATGCAAAAATTAGCACCAAAAATATAGTCCCTTATTTAGATTATCCAAGATATTTGACTACTTTTACCAACTCAAATCCCATTGGTGCTGGTTTAGAGGACTCAATTACATCTCAAAATATCCAATTGAATCAAGTTCCTGATTTAATTATTATATGTGCAAGAATCCCAATGAGTAGCCAAAATATTGCTAATAGTTCATCATTCTTACAAATTAACGGAATTTCAGTAAATTTCAATAATAGTTCTGGTCTCCTTGCATCTGCAACAAGAAATGATTTGTATAATATCAGTTATAAAAATGGTTCTGCTCAATCTTATTACGAATTTGGCGGTGATGCATTAGCAAATTTAAATCCTCCTGCCGTTGGTGGTGGTGCTGGTCAATTTTTACCAACAACCGGCTCTTTATTAGTTCTTAATCCTTGCTACGATTTTTCATTACCTGATTATTTAAGTTCTTCTTCTCTTGGTCAATACCAATTACAATTTAACTTAAAAGTTAGAAATCAATTCGGATATAGTATTGTTCCTGAACTTTGTATCATCACTGTTAATAGTGGTATTTTTGCTACTCAACAGGGCACATCACAAATATTTACTGGGATTTTAACCAAACAAATGGTATTAACTACTAAAGAGCAAAACCCTATTCCACACCTTGAATCAGATGAATATAAACGTTTAGTAGGTGGAAAAATGATAAATAGAGGTATGAGCGGTTTATATAACTTTGTTAAACATCGAAGAAAAATAGGCAATAAAGGAGAAGCTGACCCTGCTTCAGGTGGTCATTCATCTGGCGGTCATTCATCTGGTGGTCATTCATCTGGTGGAGCATCTTCCGGTGGAGCAATGCGAAGACTTGCCAAACATTTAGCTTAGAATTAATATTTAATATTTAAATTTTCTTTTAATTTATTTTTACAAATTAAAAAAAAATATATAATATATTTTTTATCTATTATATATTATATATATAAAATGGACTTATATTACGATACTATAGCCCGTAATTTACACGCTAAACAATTAGATATGATTCATCATATTCCTCAACCTGTAATGTTCGGTGGAAAAAGAACAAGAAATTTCGTTTTAGCTGGTAATACTGATTTTAACCCTTCTACTCTTGCTGTTGGTTATTCTGGCGGTTCAATGTTAGATGCAATGTATAATGAATCTGATGATTTAGCATCTGAATCATTAAATGGTTCTGGTATATTTGGTAAAAAATTTGATAGAGGATTAAAAAAATTAATTGGTAAAAAAGCCGTTAAATCACTTTATCACGTATTAGACAAAGAAGTTAAACCATTAGTTAATAAAGGTTTAGATATGGGTGTTGATGTATTAGGAACTGCTCAACCTGAATTAATCCCTGCTTTAGAAATAGGCAAAAAAATGGCTAAAGGATATATTGATAAACCAACTGCATATCAAAAAAATCCTTCTAAAATGTTAATAAAAGATTTAAACCCCGTTGGACTTGCTAAAGATTATATTAGAGGTGAAATTGAAAGTAAATTAATGCCAAGTGCTCCCGCTCCTAATGTTGGGTCTGGTAGAAAACGTGGAAGACCTAAAGGAAGCACTAAAAAAGGTAAAGCATCAGATAATGCTTATTTAGATTCATTATTATCTACATTAAAATCTAGTGTATCATCTAAAATTGAACCTGTTAAAAAAGGAAGAGGAAGACCAAGAAAAGGCGGGGCGATGTTGTCATCTCAAACTGAACAATTAATAATGCCTTCTTATCCTAAATCTTTGATGAAAGTTCAAGGAAAATTTAAAGGTGGTGCGATACTTTTAGGTGCTGATGGTCATGGTGTTCGTGGGAAAGTTCCTCCTGCTAGGCTAGGAGGTGCTAGAAGTGTAAGAGCTGAAATCGTAAAAAAAGTAATGTCTCAAAAAGGTCTAAGTATGTGCGATGCCTCAAAATATGTCAAACAAAATAATCTTTATTAAGAAAATCTTGTATCTTTCTAATTTGTTATAATAAAAAGGAAACTTAACAGATTTTAAAAAATAAAATAAAATAATATAATTTTATTAGAATTATATTTTTTTATATCTCACTATTATATATATATAATGCCGTTATTAAGTGATAAAGCAAATATGGAGTATAACCCCGACTCAGTTTTTGGAACATCTCAAAAATTACGAACAATAGCACTTAAAAATTTAGAAAATAGTGCAGAAAATGCTGATATAGCAAATTCTAAAAGACCAATAGATATTAAAGAATTTTACGAAGATTTTTTGAGTGAATTAGTAGGGATATCATCTCAACAAAGTGCATTGAAAAGTCTTGTATCTTCTTTAATTGATAGTCTTAAACTTTTTAAAAATGCAAACCCCGATGAATTAGAACCAGAAGAAAGAGCAGAATGGTTAAGATGGAATGACAGAGGAGATGTTGAAGGAATAATTAGGCTTCTTGCAAACAATCCACAATTTAAAATAAAAGATTCAATATTAGGTAAAACCAAACAAGAGGGGACATTAGAAGGAAGAGGAAGAGGAAGAAAGAAAATAGTTGGTAAATATCTACCTAGATTTACAGATAGATTCACAGGAAGACCAGAACCTAATAGTTGGGTTGTTGCTAATGTAAATGGACAAAAAATGACCGGTGGAAGTGGAAAAGGTAAAAAAGGTGATTCAAACATTTTTAGTAAAAAAGGTGATTCAAATGCTAAAAGTGTTTCGACTGCTTCAAGGGCTTCAAGTTTAAGTGATGCAAGTTCATCACATTTTTCACAACCTAGTAGAAGAGGAACAAGACCCTTTGATATGTTAGGAGAAGTTGGCGATGCTGATTCTGATTTTGGTTTATCATCAGTTGGAACTAATCCAAGTAGTGCATCTTCAACATGGGAAACTATAGGAACTAATTCAATTTATAGAGGAAGAGCAGGAGGAGACCCTTCAGATGAAGACCCCTCAGATTCAGATGATTCATCAGATTCAGACCTTACTGAATCATCTAGAGGAACAGATGCATATTCAGGTGAGCCAGCCCCAGATGCAAATAATCAAGATGCTGAAGAAATAGCAGAAGATGAATTTGATTATTGGGATGAGGAAGGATTAGATGATGTTAGAAATACAGGTATTAAACAAAATCCTTTGTTATATGTTATAACAAAATTAATTTCATTAGTATCAAGAGCAAATATATTATTTAATGCTAGAATTAAGAAAAATATTAATTATTTTGATAGATTAGATGTTCAAGATATGGCTGAAAAAGTTGAAAAAGTAATTGAACAATCTAATAATATCGGATTAGATATAGTAAGTTTATATTTAGATAATGGTTTTGAAATAGCAAATCAATACAGAAATGCATTAGATAAATTATATTTAGATGTAGCTATAGCCGTAAAATCATATGCACAAAAAGCACAATCAGGCGGTTCTATTAGTGGAGGCAGTTTAAAAAAATTAAGTTTTCAAGAATTTTATAAAAATTGTCCTACAAAATATCTCTTATAAATATATATATGAATAGTTTCAGTGAAAGAAAAATTGAAGATTTTAATAAAAATATTAGTAAAATTTTTAATTTAATGTCTATAAATGGTAAATATACAGTTATTGGTTCATCTAGTTTGAGAAAGATAAAATATAATTCTGATTTTGATTTAAATGAAATTGATAAATTCGGTTCATCAGAACACGTTTTATTTAATGTTTGGAAAATGTTCTGTGATAAATTCAAAATTGCTAAAGAAGATGAAAATATATTTATTACTGATTTCAAATGTGGAGAAGATGTAAGCGGTGAAGCTTTAAGATGGAATTATAAAGATATGATTAATGGTTATCAAAAAGTAAAAGGTAAAACTTACTATATGATTGATTGTTTGACTCAAAAAGCAACTATTAAATTAGATGTAATAGCTTATATAAATGGAGCATTTACAGAATATAGTGATAATTATTTTTTTAAATTTGGTAAAGAAGGTAATTTTAATTTTTCAGATTTAACAAGAGATAATATTTTAGAAAGTATTAAAAATAGTTATAGTGAAGAAATAGATGAAAAGAATTATTATAAAGCATTAAAACGTTCATTTGCTTATTATTTAATGAAAAATGGAACAACTAGAAAATTAGATGCATTAAGTGAGTTTTTTAATTCTGATGTTGGAATTATCAACAAAGCAAGAGCAGATATTGATGTGTTAATTTTGGTGCTGGAACAAGAATTTAGAAAACCAAAAATAGAAAATGTAAAAAACAACTTACAAATAATTAAACAAAATCTAAGTTATAATACTGAATATGATTTAGGTAATGTATCAAGACGAATAGACGATGTTTGTAGAGTATCAAATATTTTAGAAATTAAGAAGAGACTAGAAAATTTAAGTTCTGATATATCTGATATTGTAAATAAAGCCGGATTAAATTATTTAGAAAAAAATAAAAATCTAATTATTTAGTATAGATAAATATGGCATTAAATTTTGAAAATCAAGGTGTTCCATTGGCGTATATTAAAAATTCTAAAAGTAAAAAAACCCCTGTCATTTCAGTTTGTGAGAAAATCGAAGAAGTAAGAAAACCATTTAATGAATTTAATTTAAATGAAGAAACACCTGAACAATATCAATTAATTCCAAATATGGAAAAAGAAAGAGAAGTTGTTTATATAACTGGTCAATCTGGTTCTGGTAAATCTTGGTTTTGTAAATCATTTTGTGATGAATACAAACGAGCATATCCAAAACGTGATATATATTTGTTTTCTAGTCTTAAAGGAGATTTAGGAAGTATTGACCAAATTAAAGGTGGAGTTAAAAGGATTAAATTAGAAAAAGATTTATTAACTGAAGACATCACCGCTGAAGACTTCAAAAACTCAATGGTTATTTTTGATGATGTTGATTGTTTAACTGATAAATTAATGAAAAACAAAGTTCAAGGAATATTAAACTCAATCTTAGAAACTGGACGACATTTCAATGTCTCGTGTTGTTATACATCACATTTACCTTGTAAAGGAAATGAAACAAAAACTATTTTAAATGAAGCACATCATATAGTTTTCTTCCCCGCTACTCTTGGGGGTCGTTCATTAAAATATTTACTTGATTCTTATCTTGGATTAGATAAACAACAAATTAGAAAAATTAAGAAATTAAAATCTCGTTGGGTTTGCATCAGTAAAACATTCCCACAAGTATGTTTAAGTGAAAAAGAATGTTTTTTAACTAAATCAGTAGAATAATGAAAATCTGTTAAGTTTCAATTTTGTTATATATAATTTGAAACTTGCAAGATTTGAAAAATTTCTTTAAATAGTCTAAAAATTTAAAAAAGTATTTAAAAATATATATATATATATAAGTATGGAGAATATAAATATTGATAAAATTGAAGAACTTAGAAAAGTTAGACAAGGTTTTTACGAACAATTAGATATGTTAAGTCTAAGATGGTTAGATACAAGAGATGAATCAAAGACTGAATATGATAAACTACTCAGATTAGATACTTACTGTCCTAATTTGATTAGAAAATCAAATAAATCATATGGTTCAAAATTAGGACAAATAACAAGAAAAATTAGAAAAATTGAGTTTGAAATTGGTATATTAACATCAATGATAGATGGAATGATTAATGGGGCGTGGCTTTTCAATTAAATTTTAATTAAAATAACTATATTTTTAATTAAAATCAACTATAATTTTCTTTTCTTTTTCTTCTTTTAATGATATTATTTTTAAATCTTGTATAGGTATAAAAATATGTTCTTTTTCATCTGCTTTTATTTGAGCCCTTGAAAACTTTTTCTTTGGGTATTTCTTAAATGTTTCAGGATTATATTCTATATAAGCAATGCAATCAGTAAAATTAAAAAGTAATATTTGTTTTCTACTTTCATCAACTATTTTATTAGCTGTTATCATTGTATCAGGATATTTATTTAGTGTGTTTGTTCTACTTTTCAATTCGTATATTGTTTCACTATCAAAAAAATCATATTTTGACCATTTATTTGTTGATTGTTCTATATCTCTTTTAAAAAACTCTTTAATAATTGGAAGAACTTCTTTCTCCTCTTGAATACCATATTGAAAACTATTTTCAAAATGAACCATTTTTGTATATATATATTATATTAGATTTTATTTTCGAAAAATCTAAACTATTTATTTTTATTTAAATTTTTTTTCTAATTTAATTGTATATAAATAATGTTGAAAAGAAAAGAAGCAGTTATAAATTATTATAAGAAAATGTTAGACCAGATGATTAGCGATGTTGATTTTAAGAGGTGGTTAGGTGAAGGATGCAAAATTAAAAAGTATTCAGAACTAAAAGATTATACTACAATTTACGATTTACTACCTAATGAAAAAGATTTTGTTATCATATTAACTGAAGAAAAGAAAAATCAGGGTCATTGGTGCTGTCTATTACGTAATAAAGACAAATTTGAATGGTTTGATTCTTACGGTGTAAAACCTGATGGAGAACTTAAATTTATTCCTTTAATGGTTCGTCGTTGGTTGGGTCAAGATGAATATGATTTATCGAGATTATTAGAACCAGTAAAATATGAATATAATAAAAAGAAATTACAAAATTTACAAGATGGTATAAATACATGTGGTAAATGGTGTATAGCTAGAATTTTAATGTTCCAAACAGGTCATACATTAGATGAGTTTTTAGAAAAATGTAAAGAAAAGAAAGATGAAACCGGAAAACCATATGATATATTAGTTTGTGATTGGATAAAATCTGCTTAGTTTCAATTTATATATAACAAATTAGAAAGATAACAGATTTTAAATTTCATTTTTTTCTAATTTAACATATTGGTTTTCAATAGTTGATGCACTTGTTCCCATCGCTTTCGCATCTTTTTGAAGTTCATTCAAATTATCTGAATATTTAGATGTAAGATATATATTTCTTAACATTGAAGAACCTATTTTTTTAGTAAATATTTTATTTAATATTCTTGTTATACTATTTTTAGTTTCAAATTGAATATTATTTGCATCTACTAAGAACGGAAAAGAACATCCTTTTTTCTTTAGTTGTTTAAATTCTGGATGGAATTTCAAAAACTTGATAATAACACTATATAATTCTTCAGAAATATCAGTAGTTTGGGTAGAATAGGTTTTATTCGTCTTGTAGTTGTTAAAATGAAACTTTTTATTATCTAAATCAAGATAGTTAAATGCCTTATCCATTTCAGGAGTATAACCTCTAACAACTAACATATTTTGAAAATCGAGGTTTCTTCGTGGTGGTTGTAAAGTGTATAAACTCAATATCATATGTTGTAAAAGTAAATTATATTCATCTGAAGTAATCTTTTTCTTTTCTAAAATAGGTTTTACTTTTTCAGATAAATCAGAATATATTTTTTTTACTTCATCTTGACTAATCCAATTTTCTTTTTGAGTTTCAGATTTATCATTATTAGTTTTTAAATCTTTGTTATATTCCATTAAAAGATTATAATAATGTTCATATATTTTCTTTAATTTTGGTTCTTGTTTTAGAAGTGAAACAATAGAAATTAAATATGTTCTTTGAGTATTTTTTTTATAATCTTTAATTTTCTCTAATATCTTCTTATCATCTTTTAAAAAATTAAAGTTTTTGATTTCATTACCATCATTAAGTCTTTTTAAATTGTTAAAATAAAGATTAAGAGATGATTCTCCAATTCCCTTATTTTTTAGATTTTCAAATATTTTACTATCCATTATATATAATATAATCTACATATTTTTTTTTAAAAATCTAAACTTTTTTTATTTTTTTATAATTATTTTATATCTCAATAGTATATATAAATGAGTTATTCAAATTATAGTTTAAATAATCGTGTTTCATATCTAGAATACGAAATAGGACAATTAACACCTATTCCAGTTGGTGGATACGTGCCAGTTAATGGAAATTCAACAATCAACAACGTGAAGACCTTTACAACATGCCCGAAAACTGCCGTTGTTCCGGTTGCCAACGATGACATTTGCAACAAATTATATGTCGATGGTGCTGTTGGTTCTATTCCTACTTTATCTCAAGTTCTTGTTTCTAATAATAGTGCTGGTTCTACATCAATAAATATGAATACTAATGCTATTTCTGCTATTTCAACCGCAACCGCTCAAAATATAACTGTAAATAATATAACCCTTAATTCGAATGCTCTTTCTGTTAATAATACTGTTAATAATGGATTACTATATACTGAAAGTTATAATCAAAGAACCGCAGTTAATGGCGAATCTATAAGAGAAAGTTTTTACGCTAAAAATAGTGTTGGAACAAAAAAAGAATATGCGAGAATATCAGTTGATTCTACTTCTACTACTTCAACAGCAGAAAGAGGAACTATAAATTTAGAAGTTGGTGTTGGTAGTTCTTTAATACCTTTTTTATCTTGTAATGCTAATTTAAATAGAGTTAATATTAATAGAAGTTTAAATATGAATAGTAATGGTATTGATAGTGTCCCTCAAATAACAACACCATCTTTTAATAAATATGGTGTAAATTCTGTAAATTTTTATTCTTCTTCAACTGGTAGTATTCCACCTACTACTCCTGAGAATAATTATAAACTTACAATGATTAATGAAGGCGTTCCCGATGCATTAACACCATTAAGTTCGTCTTTTCCTTCTACTTGGGGCAATATTACGGCATCTATTCAAAATTTTAATGGTTTAACATATGTAGGGACTAATCAAGGTAATATTTATTATTCAAATGATGGTATTACTTGGACTGATGTAGGTTTTAGTTTAGACGGACAAATTAATACAATGGTATT
>Ga0209353_10000987_pt1 | contig 16493 bp, 6 predicted proteins | sample LauGreSpBDMM15SD_2_FD_187561 | JGI IMG/M metagenome (GOLD analysis project Ga0209353, IMG submission 187561) | Freshwater lake microbial communities from Lake Michigan, USA - Sp13.BD.MM15.SD (SPAdes) (version 2) | ecosystem: Environmental > Aquatic > Freshwater > Lake | place: Lake Michigan, USA...
GCGAAGGTAAGCGCCTTTGGCCGATTTGATAAATACTGGATTTCCTCCAACGGCTTTAAATGCACGAACAGGAGAATTAACTCCACCTGGAATTAAGGTTTTGGCTTTCTCAAATAAGGCATTACTTTTCTCTCTTTGCATTCTCTTAATCTATTGTAGCGGTTGATTGATTTTATTAATGTACCTGAACCAATTTGGAGTTCTCAAATTTCAGAATGGGGAATAGTTGGTTGTCTTGGTGGTTACCGTATAAATGATGCTCAATAAGGGAACCATCCATTTCAGGAATTTCGGGAAGTTTGGTATAAAATTCCTTGCCATATTGTTGAAGTACCGTTCCGTAATATACCATCAGGTCGTAGCCCCAATAAGCGTATTCCGAAGGAAATACATTCATTTTTTCAAGGTACGCAGCTCTGAATTTGACTACATTTTCATTTTCAAAATTGACATATCCTGGATAAATAAAATGGAAGTTGTGCTTTTCAAATTGGTCAAAATTGATGAAAGTGTAATCGAGCCAATCGTAATAGGTAATTACTGGGGTGTTGGTATTGTGAATGGCTACCGCAGTTACAATATTGGAAGCGACCATTTCTTCTCCGTGACAAACCAGTACAAAGCCTGCGTTCGCTAAGGTGTCTTTGCCCAATAATTCTGTCAGGTTGGTAGAGTTGTGGCTATTCACTTTTTTGTAGATAAAAACTTTACCTCCAAGGGCGGTGTATTTTTCTTTGAATATACTTGCAAAAAGGGTGTCGTTGGGTGAATTGCTGTAGATGACGAGGGCGGTTTTGTTTTCAAAAGTGTTGTAAGCAAACTCGGCCGTTTTGGTTGCTTGGGTGTTTCTTGATGCTTTGAATAACAAGGCATTTTTGTTTTTTTGAACGGCTTTGATGTTGTCTGACAAAGGGTTGACTACAGCTACTTTGTGTTTTCCCATTTGTCGTGCAGCGATATTTACCTGTTGGTTAAATATTGGGCCAATCACCAAGTCTGTAGTTTTGAATTCGGGTTTACCTAACGTGTACAATAGCCTAACCGTATCTTTGTCGGTATCATAAGCCCTTAAATCAATTACGATTCCTTTTTTATCCAGGTCAGCAGTCGCCATTCTCATGCCTTCATACATGTCTAACACATATTGGTTGTCACGGTTTACTGTGCCTATATTGATGGTTTTAAGATTGAATGGTAACAGGGTTGCGACGGTGAATTTATTCGCGGTTTCTTTTAGTTTTTTAGCTACCAGGTAATCGCTGTATAATTTCGTAACGATTGAATCATTGGGAAATTTGGCGTGTAAGGCTAAAAGTGTGTCTTGGCTTAAGCTCGTATTGATGTATTTGGCTTCAAGATTTATAGCTTCTATTGCTACTGCTGGCTTGCTTATTTTTTCAAGTGCAGCGAGTGCTAAGGTATAATTGTTTTTTGATAAATGGCTTGCCGCAATCAACAAGTTGGCATCGTCCATTTCTGACCAGTTGGGAGCTGCTTTTTGAAGGGTTTCAATGCCTTTAAAAACGGCAGTATAGTCTTTCATTTTAAATGCGGCATTGGCAAAAAAGTAACAGGAATATGCGGTGTGCATATTGTTTTTGTGGGTAAACATCAACGGTTTGAATGCCTCCATGGCCTTGAGGTACTTTGCATTGTTGAGTAAATTTTTTGCCTCGGTATATTTGGCATCAAACTCCTTTACAGATTGAGAAAATACTCCAAAAGGAGATGCAATAAGCATCAGTATCAAGAATATTTTGCTAAGGTATGTCAACATAGATTTTTGGTAATCATTATGTTTCATAAGAAATGGTGAAAAGTATGTACAAGGTATTTTACACAATGTACTAATTCCCTTGTACATACTTCTTTGTTTTCAAAATTTATTCCCATTCAATGGTTGCAGGAGGTTTGGAGCTGATGTCATACACCACCCTGTTTACGCCTTTTACTTTATTGATAATTTCATTGGAAATATTGGCTAAAAATTCATAAGGCAAATGTACCCAGTCAGCCGTCATGCCATCAACACTTTGAACGGCTCTTAACGCTACCACACTTTCGTAGGTGCGTTCATCACCCATTACCCCAACTGATTTTACAGGAAGTAATATTGCACCAGCCTGCCATACGAGGTTGTATAAGTTGTTGTCTTTCAAACCTTGTATGAAAATATGGTCCACTTCCTGAAGGATGGCTACTTTTTCAGCAGAGATGTCTCCAAGAATTCTAATCGCTAGACCTGGTCCTGGAAATGGATGACGGCCAATGATTTTTTCATCAATTCCAAGGGCTCTACCTACCAACCTTACTTCGTCTTTAAACAACGTATTCAGCGGTTCAACTACCTGAAGTTTCATGTAGTCAGGCAAACCGCCCACATTATGATGAGATTTGATGGTTGCTGAAGGTCCTTTCACGGAAACGGATTCAATAATGTCGGGATAAATTGTTCCCTGACCCAACCATTTTACATCTTCGATTTTATGAGATTCCTGATCGAAAATATCGATGAATGCTTTGCCTATGGCTTTTCTTTTGGCTTCCGGATCGGATAGTCCTTCCAACGCTTTGTAAAAAACTTCTTTTGAATTTACGCCAATCACATTCAATCCCATGTTTTTATAGGATTCCAACACTTCTTCAAATTCGTTTTTACGCAACAAACCATTGTCTACAAAAACACAATACAGGTTTTTCCCGATAGCATTGTGGATCAACATGGCGGCTACGGAAGAATCAACTCCTCCAGATAAACCCAATACTACTTTGTCGTTGCCTAATTTTGTTTTGAGGTTTTGAATGGTAGTTTCAATAAAAGAAGATGAAGTCCAGCTTCCTGCACATGCACAGATTTCTTTTACGAAGTTTGCTACCATCAATTTCCCTTCTAAACTGTGGGTAACTTCAGGGTGAAATTGTATGCCGTAAGTTTCTTGGTCTTTGATTTTGTAGGCTGCCACACGAACTGATTCAGTACTTGCAATCAATTCAAAATGGTCAGGAATAGAGGTAATGGTATCACCATGAGACATCCACACTTGTGACAGTTGCGCGATGCCGGCAGTTAACCTGTTTTCCAATAAAGGAGTCAACATCGCACGGCCATATTCTCTGGTGTTGGATGCATGTACTGTTCCTCCTAATTTTTGGGCTAAAAGTTGCGCCCCGTAACAAACTCCAAGGATTGGAATATTTGCTGGGAATAAACTTAAATCTACATTAGGAGCGTCTTCTTCACGTACCGAACAAGGGCTTCCAGATAAGATAATCCCTTTAATATCAGCAGTGATTTTTGGAATTTTGTTGTAAGGATGTATTTCACAATACACATTAAGTTCACGAACACGACGTGCAATTAGCTGCGTGAATTGAGAACCAAAATCAAGGATTAAAATCTGTTCAGTCATACTGTGACAAAGCTAAAAAAATAATGCATTGTTAACAAGAAAATTAAGGCTTCATTGGGGGAATATATTACAAAGGTCGACGAGGTTCAAAACCTCGTCGACCTTTGTAATATTCTTTAAAACTGAAAATAGATAAACGGCTGTAATTCAGAAGTTTTAAATTGGTAAATGAAGAGCACCAATAAAGTAATGACCATAGCTTTTTTGAAGAGGCCATATTGGTTGAATTTTTCACGGACAATGTCGCTGTACCTGCTGGGTGTAAAGTGAATGGCAAATCCAATCAGGATAATGCTGAACACTTTTGTGTAGCCCGAAATGATGGCCGGAATCAGCATGAACTGAAAATTGTCCACGATTTGGGTGAGCATCATGCTTACGGTATTCAAATTGTCGGCCCTGAAAAATATCCAGCAAAAGGCTACAAAGTTAAATGTGAGGATTCCTGCGGCGTAGTTGTACACTTTACTTTCCGGCAATTTTACCTGCTTGATCCAGAATTTATGGACGCCCAAAGCGAGTCCGTGCAAAGCTCCCCAAATGATAAATTTGACATGCGCTCCATGCCATAATCCTCCCAAAACCATGGTGATGAATAAATTGAAATAGGTTGCTATGGTACCGTTTCGGTTTCCTCCAAGGGAAATATACAAATAGTCTTTGAGCCAGCGTGATAATGAAATGTGCCATCTTCTCCAGAAATCTGTGATGTTTTGGGCCGTATAAGGTTTGTTGAAATTGAGCGATAACCGAAATCCTAACAACAAGGCGACGCCAATGGCAATGTCGGTATAGCCTGAGAAATCACAATAAATCTGTAGCGTATAACCGTAAATGGCCATCAGGTTTTCGAACCCTGTAAAGGCATTGGGCGTGGTAAAAACGCGGTCAACAAAGTTGACAGAGATGAAATCTGAGATGACTATTTTCTTGGCCAAACCCACAATGATGAGGTAAATGGCTTTGGTAAAATCGTCCTGTGAAAGCGAATAAGGCTTGGATACCTGGGGTAAAAATTCAGAAGCCCTCACAATCGGACCGGCCACCAATTGAGGAAAGAAGCTTACAAAAAAAGCATAGTCTAAAAATTTATCGATGGGCTTAATGGTTCCTCTGTAAATGTCAATGGCATAACTCAAGGATTGAAAGGTATAAAACGAAATGCCGACTGGAAGAAAAATGGCTGCAATGTCTACTTTTTCACCACTGACACTGTTGTAAAAAGCGGTCATGAAATTGATAGGATAAAGATTTGTTCCGAAGAGTAAATTGATTTGTTCGGTAATAAAATGCGCGTATTTGAAAAAGCCCAGTAAACTTAGGTTTACCGTTAAGCAGGCTACAATGAGTAGTTTTTTTCTGAATTTATCTTTTGTTTTATAGAGCTCATTCCCAATAATATAATCTATACAAATAGAAAATAACAAGATGAGAATATAGATGCCGCTTGATTTGTAATAGAAAAACAAACTGCAAACCATTAAAAATAAGTTTCTCGTTTTGATTGATTTGTAGGTATAGCTAAAACCAAGCAATACAAAACCAAAGAAGATCCAGAACATGCCATTGGTGAATATCAAGGGCGCATGTTCGTCGTAAGTAAAAAAGTTTTTTAAAAACTCAATCATTGGTAATGTAAGGGTTAAACTATTTGTACTGTGAATAGGATTTCATCAAGGCGTCATAAAACAAGTCGGCTTGCAATTCATAACCTTGTCGGTTAAAGTGTAGCTTATCGTTTTGACATAATTTCTTTTGGTGCCATTTGTTGATCGATTTGTAACCACCCATGACGTACGCTAAATTCCAAAAACCACATTGGTATTCTTTGGCCAGTGCCTGCAGTATTTTTGGGGTAATGGTGAAATTGATATTGGGGTATTTTCTTGCACGGTAGCTGTCAGCTGGAGCAGTCAGTATGATAGAGGCCTTAGGATTTGAAGCCCGAAGTTTTGTAAGGAGCAATGAAAAATTCTTGTGAAATGTTTCTTCATGGAAGTATTTACTATAGGCATCATTTGTTCCCAAAGAGATGACTATCAAACCAGCATTGAGAGTGCTCGTTTGTTTGGTAAAATTTTCGTTGCGCATAAAAGTGGCTGCCGTAGCACTGTTTAAGCCAATAGAGTGGTACACAATTCCTTTTTGTGCAGCATTTTGCAAGGCAAATCCTTTCAATGTAAACTGGTTTTGCCTGCTGTTGGTTTTGGTAAAACCGATGGTTACGCTAGAAACCGTTTCATTCAATTGATAAGAAATGTATCCCTGCAATGAATCTTTTTGAACATTCTGAATAGAGAGTGTTGCGCCGGTTTCCGGGTTTTTAAATGTTGGGATAAATAAAGTAGAATCGCTCAAGTCTGAATAGATCCTTATGGTATTGAAATCGTAGCACCTGCTTTTGTAAGCACACAATTGTACCGTAAAAGTGGCAGAAATCGCATTGGTGGTGGCATTTATTCCTCCAATTCCCCAATCGCAATTTTTGGCTGGCTGGTTCATTTTGCAGGTTTCCCAATTTCCCGTAAAACTGCTTTTGTACCAAGTTGGATTGTTGGTTTTGGCAATCGCGTATGGGAAGGCAAGTCCGTATCCACCGTTTCCAAATGCAGCATCATCCTGGATTTTTTTTCTGATTTTATCGGTAAATAAATCTGCCTGAATATGAGAATCGCCAATATGCAAAATGTTGACTTTTGAAATTTGACCATTTCTCAGAGAATCCAATTGGTTGAAAAATGTGCCCAATACCGTTTTCTCATCCTGGTAAATGGTGTTGGATTTGTATCGGATAAATTTATAAGTGGAATCTATTGCTTTATAAGAATATGGAACGACTTCATTGGTTGGGCTATCATTTGGTAACCATGCCAGCACGCTCCAACTTAAAAATAAGAAGCCCAAAAACAGCCATGATTTTTTATTGCTTACTGTATTTTTCATACCTGTTTATTAAGGTGTTGTACAATAAGTGTCCAATATAATTGGCGCCTTTGTTGGTGAAATGGGTATAGTCTTTATTGGCCAAAGGCTTTTCGGCTTTTACCCAGGAAGGCATGGAATTTTTGCCTCCCATATTGCTGTACAAATCCCAAAAAGCACAACCAGCCCTGAAAGCGGCCCTGCGTTGGGCGTCTCTTACCAGGGCAATGTTGGGGTAGGAAGTATATATGGCTCCTTCTTTTCTGGACATGTCGGAAACGCTTACAAATAAGATGGGAACATGAGGCGCTACTTTTTTCAAAAACACCAATTGCTTGTACAATAAGTTTTCATAATAGCTGTAATCCTTTAAAATATAAGGTACTACGTTTACACCAAATTGTAAAATGATGAGTTTGGTATTCAGTTGTTTGATTTGAGATTCAAAAAGTGCCGGGTTAATTTTGGTGAATTCTGTACCCGAACTTCCTCTCATGGGTACGTTGTCGAAGGTAATTCCGGTACGGCAATCAAAGCTCACGCCTTGTAAAATTTTGTTGCCGGTGTTTTTGATTTTTATTTTTAAATGGTCACTGATGGGTTTCTTCAAACAAAAACTTGTCTGTAAGTTGTTTTGGTTTTCTTTAGTCAATAGCACATTGTCCTGACTTACCTCAATCTCATTTGAATCCGTATCATTCATTGAAAATACATTGAAAACTTCGGCACGAGATTCATTTCTTTTGGCCACATAGGTTTTCTTGATTTCAATTTCAGATGCTTTGACATTGTCTTTGGTTTGGAAATAGGATGCCAGCACCCCAAAGTTTTGACGGTTGGTATTGCCCTTTTCGTAGCCATAAGCAGCGAGTTTTACCCAATTGTCTTTGTTGCTCAATTTGTGGGAATGCCTCACATTCATTTGGTCTACCAAGTGTAAAATACCTGTGCCGCAACCGCCAAATTTTGATTGGAAGCTTTTTCTCAATTCGCCTGTAATCCTGTCGCCTTCAATTTGTGAATCTCCGAAGTGTAACACCCTGATCAGTTCTTTTTTAGAAGGTATTTGCTGGATGGACTCAAAAAATGAATCTAATAATGTGTCATTACCTACTGGGAATTGTATGTCCAGTGAATCAGGCATTTTGACGATGTCGGCGGCAAGGGCATTGTTGATTTTGTTGTGGGGAGTAGCAGTGGCCAATATGCGTTTTTCAATGACGTCAATGCTGGCGTATTCAATTTTTTTAGGGCTGAATAATTCCTGGAGAGAAATAAATTTAATCGTATTATTTCCTGCAAGCCTGAGCTCTCGAGGAAGCAAGCATTCCATTAAAATTAAAATAAAACAAACCAATACAAATAATTGGAGCGTGGAACCAGGTTTAATCATTGAGTAAGCTAATGAAATTGATCGGGCAGCAATTTAATCAAAAAAAATGCCTTAGGTAATGTAAAATGTAAAAATTATTTAAACTTTTACCTGTTGGGTGAAATTTGATATTGGCCAACAATGCTGGCAATTATGAAACACGGATCCGCACAATCCGTTCAATCTGCGTTCAATAATACAACAGCATATTGTATTTCACTCAAGGGGTTAACCACTTAATTTTATTTCATTGAGAAGTCTCAATTGGAAGTTTAATGATAAAGGCTTTTTTATGAATTGACAAAAAAAAGTTCATGAATGATTTTATGCAGGTTTAAAGCTTTTTCTTACAGGGTAAACGCATTAAAATAATTTAGCCTAAAAATTCAATATAAAAAGCCTCATCCCAAACCTAGCGCTACGCTCGTAACCTTCGCACTCTCGTGCTCTCTTATAAAGGAGAAGGGCTTTAAATCCCGATGAAATCAGCATTATTTTTTGAAAACGAGTAGGTTTTTTTGAATAAATCACCAATTTATGATTAATGGACAGCTCCCTCTCCTTTGGAGAGGGTTGGGGTGAGGCTTTTGAGCTACTTTATATTTTAATGCGTTTGCCCTGCTTTTTCTTATACACATCGTGGTGAAGTGTATAAAATGCTTACATTTACCAAAGATTACACATTATATTTAATTCTATATGAAAAAGTTATTTTTAGTTCGACACGCAAAGGCTGAAGAGGGTTCTGTTGGACAAAAAGATTTTGATAGGGCATTGCAGCAAAAAGGCTTGATGGATGCGCCAAGAATGGGAAGAACCATTGCCGAAAATGCTGAAAGACCTCAAAAATTGATCAGTAGTCCGGCTTTGAGAGCTTACCAAACCGCTTATTTTTTCGCAGAGCAATTGAAATTTGAAACCTCTGAAATAGAAATGGATGAGGACATCTATGAAGCTTCGGCGCGTTCATTGTTGAAATTTGTCAACAATTTAGATGATGCTTACGATTGTATCATGCTCTTTGGACACAACCCCAGTTTTAGTTATTTGACAGAATACCTGACCAAAGAAATCATTGGCGATATACCAACCTGTGGTGTGGTGTTAATTCATTTTGAACTAGATACTTGGCAAGCAGTCTCTGAAAATACCGGGACATTAAAAGGTACCTGGTACCCAAAAGAAATGTAGAGGTACTGCTCATTGGGAAGGATTGAATTTTGATTTTAGAGCAGTATCAGTTGATTTTGAACGCCGTAACGGTGTAAGTTAGGGTGATTTTTATTCTTAATTTTCCATCTAAAATTATTTTAGCTTTCAAGATTTGCCATTTGCCATAGCTTATCTTCCCTTGGTTTACAATACTTATTGTTCATGTTGAAGTTTGCTTGAATAATACCGTATGGTATACACGAAAATGCGAAAGCATAGATAAAAAAAATATTTTTTAGCCAAATTTGCCATATTTCTCCTCTTTGAATCCAACTTCAATTGCATTTCAGCATATTTAAAATCTATCTTATGCATATTTTCTGCTCACAATATTTTTCTTGGTACGATGAAATTTATGACCCTAATGGAATAATTATGGATGGAGAATATTGCAAACGGTGCTGCGCTATAATTTGTGTGGTGTTTTTTTAGGTGCTATTATTTTTTTGAATGTAAATTGAATTGCAGATAATGTTGGGAGGTACTTATTGCAAATTTAGATGAATTGTAAGGGAGCATATTCGCCGGGGCGGATTGAACTTTTGATTCTCGTTGCGATTTTTTTGGGAAGCTCAATCAATACCGAAGCTTCGGAATCAATTTCTAATACTCAATTCTAAAAAAATATGCTTTTTGATTTAAGTTACTCCAATGAATTAGGGGGGAAGCGTTAAAAAAATGCCTTAAAAAGCATTAAAGTACCCATATCGACAGGAGAGAATGCTAGACTTCCACCGTAAATTTATGATTTATTTTTCATCATATTCTTGTTTTAAGAAATGAAGGATGAAATTTGCCTGGATGTAAAGCCCTTCTCCTTCAAGAGAAGTGTTGGTATGGTGCCTGAATCAGTGAATTGAGTATGGTATTGTTTTAATGTGTTTCCTGTCAAATGAATAACGATGATTTGCTTTCCCAATAATTATGCTAAAAACAGAAATGATGATGCTTGCCTATACAAAATCACCTAGAGCCAAAAAATATTGGTTTCCAGATTTTTTATACGATCAAACTGTTCACAGGTACAAAATAAGCTTTTTATTATTTTTTTAAGTGCTTGGTTTTATTTTTTTGATAGAAAGTTGATTTTTTTGGTTACTTTTAAAACCTGTTATTGTATTTAAATTAATGTTAAGGTAATTAAAGAGATATTACAACATGTATTTCAATAATCCGTAATACCTTTACTTGCAAAAACACGCCAATATCCCAAGAAATAAGATACACATACATGAATCCTCAATTACCAATAATGAATTGTCTTAAAAACACTACATCGAATAATTTTATTTCAATAGGTACTTAATAATGGTTCTTCAAAGACTCACTTTCATGTCTCTAATTTCAAACTCTCATCACCTATTTACAATAACACTTTGTTCCAATGTACAAGAATGGAGCACAGTGAATAGAATTGGGTCAGGATGGTATAATGGCGGCGTGGTATTGCTTAACTCAGAGACAAATTGTCAAGGAGTATAACATTTGAAACTAATTCCAATATACAACGATAATCAATGCGCAAGCAAGTATTCATAAAAATAAAAGCCATGAGCAATAATAAAAGCTACTTCGTTTCTCTTTTTTCCAAACTAATTTTTATTGATATCATGTTATTATCCATGAAGCAAACTTACAAGAAATCTTTCTTGTTGATTTTACTTGTATTGTCGATGAATGAAAGCTTTGGCCAGCAGCCTTGTAGTAATTTTACAACTTATGTATCAAATAGAGGCGGAACAGGAAATTGGTTTGATGCAGAGATAGCGCTTCTTCCAGGGACAAACAAACTTTACAGTCCCTGTTTTTCTTCTACTAATTGTGATCTTATTACTGGTGGGTGTAGAAACGATAATAATTGTGTAAATTCATGGGGTCTTGTAGGAACTTGTACTTTATGTTCAAACGGAACCGTAAATGCAGGCATAAATATGACAGTTTGTCAAGGAGCAACTTCAACTGCCTTGGGTGGCTCTATAGGTGGTGGTGCTACAGGAGGAACTTGGAAGGCGAGTTCTGGAACAGTAAACAACCCAACAAACGTTGCAGGTGCTACCTACACTCCAAATGGAGCTACAGGAAATATAACCTTAACATTAACCACCAGTGGCGGTTGTGCACCAGTAACAGCATCCAAAACAATAACGGTAAATGCAATACCTGCTCAACCCGGAGCAATAAGTGGAACTACTACTTTTTGCTCGCCTACTACATCTGGCCAAATATATTCAATTCCAGCAGTTCCATCTGGTGCAACATCTATCAATTGGGGTATACCATCAGGATGGTCGGCTCAAGTAGTTAATGATCTTAACATAACGGTAACAACTGGAACAGCTGGTCAAAATGGTAATATTTCTGCTAACGCATCAAATGCGTGTGGAACAAGTGCAACTACTACTCTTGCAGTAACAGTATTTTCTAATGCAAATAATCCAGGTGCTATATCTGTACCCTCGTCATCTTGTGTGGGTTCAGCTGTAACAATAACAAATGTCACTTCAGCAAGCACTGGATCTACAGCATCGAGTGCACCAACATACCATTTTTATTACAGAGGAGGACCTAGTAATGTTGGTTACACAAATTATATAAACTCAGGAAATGCTTCAGAACCTTTACCAGCTGCGGTAACTAATACTCCTGGGACTTGGTTTATATCTAGAAACTCATCTTTTGCATGTGCTGGTCAAGCTAATAACGGTACCACATTAGATATCCCCATAACTATCAACGCCCTCAACACAGCCGCAGCTGGCGCAGGAAACAACCAAACTTTATGTGTCAATAGCGCCTTAACAAACATTACTATTGCTACCACAGGAGCCACAGGCATTGCTAGTAGTGGCGTATCAGGAGGAAATAGTTTGCCAGCAGGCGTTTCGGCTACTTGGTCAGGAAATGTGATCACCATTTCAGGTACTCCAACAGCAGCAGGTACTTTTAACTATTCAATTCTCTTAACAGGAGGTTGTGGAACATTAAATGCCACCGGTACAATTAAGGTGAATCCTAATCCAACCGCAATTGCAGGGGGAGCAATGACTGCCATTTGTCAAGGTGCCACTTCTGCGACAATGGGTGGCTCAGTAGGTGGTGGAGCCACTGGAGGCACTTGGTCAGGCGGTGCTGGTAGTTGGAGCAATGCAACGAATCCCAATACTGCGACTTATACTGCAGGAGCAACGGAATCTGGAACCATAACTTTAACCTTAACCACCAGTGTTGGATTATGCGGAACAACAACAGCGACTAAAACCATAACAGTAGCGAATCCAGCGCCAGCCCAACCGGGTGTGATTACTGGAACTGTTACGCAATGTGCCTCCTCCACAAGCCAAACATACAGTATTGCTGCCGTTACAAATGCCACTTCTTACAATTGGACAGTGCCCTTTGGCTGGACAGTTACAGGCGGTGCTGGTACTGCGAGTATTACTGTAACTACTGGAACTGAAGCGCAAAATGGTGACATTACCGTTGCCGCTACAAATTCTTGTGGAACGAGTGCTGTTCGTACCTTAGCAGTTACAGTAGCTTCTAATAATATCACAGCCAATACACCTGCATCCAGATGTGGTCCTGGCACACTATCTTTAGCAGCAACGGCGAGCGCTGGTGTTATCAGTTGGTATGCGGCTGCTAGTGGTGGTGCTGCATTGGCAACAGGTACAAGTTTTACTACTCCGTCTATTGCTAGCACTACTACGTATTATGTTTACGCTACCACAAACGGATGTACCACTGGCACAAGAATTCCTGTAGTAGCCACAGTCAATAGCATCCCAGTGATTGACCTTGATTTAAATAATTTGAGCGGCGCTTCCGGCAATGATTACCTAACAACTTATACGGAACGCACTGCTGGTGCATCCATTGCAGACATTGACTTAAGTGTGGTTGATACCGATAATCCTAATTTAGCAGCAGCTACAATTGTTTTAACAAACAAACAACCTGGCGACTATTTTACTTGGGGCAGCCTTCCAATTGGAATGAGTATTACTGCAGATTCTACAGTTTCTACTAAAATTACACTCAATATATCCGGTGCATCGTTACTCCTTAATTATCAAAATTTCATTAAAGGGATAAATTTTAATAATGGATCAAGTAATCCAAATACTAGCTTAAGAAATATTACTTTTAATGTAAATGACGGTTCATGTACAAGTACAACTGCTACAACTTCTATTACTTTTATAGCCGTAAATGATGCCCCGGTCTTGGATTTAGATGCCACAGTGGCAGGAACAGGTTATACTACAAGTTATACGGAACAGGGGACTGGTGTTAGTATTTCTAAAGCTGGCCAAACAGTAATTACTGATTTGGATGATGTCAACCAAGAATCAGCAGAAATTAACTTAACAAATGGCCAAGTTGGAGATGTGCTAACCGTAACAGGAAGCACCACTGGGTTTGTAGTGACGAATGTTAAAACGGGCAACAATATTAAAATTACCATTACTGGTTCGGGTACAAATGCACAATACCAAACTTTAATTAATAATATCCAATTTAGTAATTTAACGGATGATCCTAATACAACAACACGTAATGTGACTGTTTTTGTAAATGACGGCAATTCGAATTCGAATACCGCCACTACTTTAATTACTTTTTCGGCCGTAAATGATGCTCCTATATTGGATTTAGATGCTTCTAACCTGGCTAGTACAGGGTTTACAAGTACTTATATTGAAAATGCCGCAGGAGTGCAAATCGCAGACATTGATGTGAGTGTAACCGATGCAGACGATGCCAATATAAGTGCTGCTGTAGTGGAACTTACGAATTGGTTTTCAGGAGATACTATAAAAGTAGAGGGTGCTTTGCCTGCAGGAATTACAGCGTCAACACTTCAAGTTGGAACAAAAATAACCATTACTTTAACAGGTACTGCTACCAAAGCCGATTATGAAACTGCTTTGGAACAAATTCAGTTCTCCAGTACTTCTGACTTTTCAAATCCTACTGACCGTGTGGTTACTTTTACAGTCAATGATGGCAAGGTCAATTCAAACACGGCCATTGCAACCATTAAATTTCCAGCAGTTAATGACAAAGCTATTCTTGATTTGGACGATAATGATGATAGCGGGAAATTGATAGGGGATTACCAAACGACTTATACCGAAAATACTACTGGCGTTAACATTGGAGATACCGACACCAAAATTACAGATGTTGACAATACCAATTTGACAGGTGCAGTCATTGTACTTACCAATCAATTGGCTGGAGACATACTTGAGCTGGGTAGTTTATTGGGTGGAATAACGGAGGCTTCCACTGTACAATCAGGAGGAAAACTTACCATTACCTTGACAGGCACTACAACACTTGCTAATTATGAAGCTACCATCAGAAATATTCAATATAGCAATAGTCTTGACAATGCCAGTACTACCGATCGTTTCGTAGAAGTAACGGTGAATGATGGAACTGACCTAAGCAATACTGCCACGGCAACCATTCACTTCTCTGCTGTGAATGACAATCCAGTAATAGATTTAGATACCAACAACAGTTCACTTAAAACAGTAGCCGATTACCAAACTACTTATATTGAGAATGGCTCTGGGGTAAATATTGGAGATGATGACACAAAAATTGTCGATATTGATAGTCCTAATTTAACTTCTGCCACGATTGTGTTGACCAACAGACAACTTGGTGATACTATTATAGTGGGAGCCCTTACAGACATTACCTCAGTAACAACTATTGGAGCGGGTACCATAACCATCACACTTTCGGGTAACACTACATTGGCCAACTATGAAAACGCCATCAAAAATAGTCAGTTTAGCAGTAACTCAAATGATCCAAGTACGATAGACAGGATTATCAATGTGCAGGTGAATGATGGATCTGGAGCCAATAATTTAAGTAACGTAGCAGTGTCTACGATTCACTTTACGACTGTCAATGATGCGGCATTCATAGATTTAGATGCAGATGACAACAGCGGTAAAACCGTAGCAGATTACCAAACCACTTACATAGAAAATGGATTGGGGGTTACCATTGGAGATACGGATACCGAAATTAAGGATGCAGACAATACTACCTTAACTTCTGCTACGATTGTTTTAACCAATAAATTACTTGGCGATACTCTTAAAGTTGGCGCTTTATCTGGAGGTATTAATTCCGCTATAACCAAATCAGGCAATACATTTACCATAACCTTATCAGGGCTTGCAACATTAGAAAATTATGAAAGTGCTATTAAAAACATTACGTTTAGTAATAATGGCGAAAATCCTGATATCACAACTAGGGTTATAACTGTTGTAGTAAATGATGGAAACCTTAATAGCAATACTGCCACCTCTTATATTAAAGTTGTCAATGTGAATGATGATCCAGTGGTAAAAAATGAATATGTTACTACAAATGAGGATGTGAAGATTGTCAATAGTTTATCTACCATCACAGCCAATGATGTTGATATAGATAAAGAAGTATTAACGGTATCTTTAATTGATAATGGTAATCATGGAACCCTTACTATAGTTGGAAATACGTATGAATACATTCCTGTTGATTTTTATAACGGTAAAGACACCGTTATATTTAATGTGTGTGATCCACATGTAGTATGCAGGAATGATACTTTATTTATTACCATTGATCCGGTAAACTCTGCATTAATTTTAGATTTAGATTCTAACAATACAAGTGGTAAAACAGGAAATGATTTTCAAGATACTTTTACTGAAAATGATGCCCATTTAGGGATTAATATCACCGATAATGATGTTAGTATTTTCAATCCTGACAATATTGATATTTTGAGTGCAAAGATAATTTTGATCAACAAGCAAATCGGGGATTCATTACTTGTAAAAGGAGCCTTACCGCTTGGGGTATCAGCTTCTGTGGTATATTCTGCTAGTGATATTACCTTCACTATCACGGGTGCAAAAGATTCTTCCGTTTATAAAAGTATCTTAGAGCAAATTCAATTTAATAATATAAGAGATGATATTAGTATTGTGGATAGAATCATTAATACTACAGTAGCGAATGCAAATGGAAATAGTAACATTGCTATTACCACTTTACATGTTGTTAATATCAACGATGATCCAGTTACTTTGATGACAGAATTGTTTACAAACGAAGATGTGGTAATCAAAGATAAAATAGCAATTTTGTTAATGAATGATAAAGACCCTGAAGGAGGCTTTATTACGATTGCAGATGTTGTGGTCACTCAAGGAAGTCATGGTGTGTTCACGGTGAATAAATTAGATTCAACATATACTTATACTCCTAACAAAGATTATTTTGGTCCTGATGTGGTAGTGGTATCTGTTTGTGACCCTTATGGCGCGTGTAAAAATAAAACAATTAACATCACCGTTAACCCAATCAATGATGCGACAGTATTGGATTTGGATGCCGACAACAGCACTAAAACCGGCGCTGATTATACCACTACGTATGTTGAAAACAATGCAGGCATAAGCATTGGCGATACTGATGTAAGCATTGTGGATGTGGATAATGTAAACCTACAATCGGCGGTGATTAAATTAATCAATACCAAAGCGGGAGACAAC
>Ga0209353_10000988_pt1 | contig 16487 bp, 18 predicted proteins | sample LauGreSpBDMM15SD_2_FD_187561 | JGI IMG/M metagenome (GOLD analysis project Ga0209353, IMG submission 187561) | Freshwater lake microbial communities from Lake Michigan, USA - Sp13.BD.MM15.SD (SPAdes) (version 2) | ecosystem: Environmental > Aquatic > Freshwater > Lake | place: Lake Michigan...
ATTACAAACACCGGAGATTCGTATGGCGCAATGTAACTGGGAAACGATTGACCCGCTGCATATTCCCATTGGCACGTACATGAAACATTTTTATAAATTAAATGATGGTGGTGGTGGTGGTGGTGGTGGTGGTGGTGGTGGTGGTGGTGGTGGTGGTGGACCGCATAATGTGGATAGATACATCGAACAACCATGTATTACGGGAGTGTTTCCGTCGTTTGGATTTCTTATTAAGCATGCCATTCGATTGCTAGCCGACTGTGATGGTTCTAGTTCTGGTTCTGGTTCTGGTTCTGGTTCTGGCACGGATGTTGGTGGTCGGGCTCGGGCCCGGGACCAATTAAATGCCCAATGGAGACGCTGTATGAACCAGTTTCAACCGGGTGCATTTCAGTTCGCAATACCCATTCTCGATGTATCTTCTTCAATGCAGCAAACCGACCCGGAAGCGTTTTATAATGCCATTGGACTGGCAATGACGATTGCATGTAAAAGTAGCATCGAATCCAGAATCATTGCCATTGCAAGTAGTCCTGTGTGGATTCAATGGGAACGTACCGATTCCTTCATGGATATCATTGAAAACATATTTGGCGCCATTATGTCCATTCGTAGTTCTCATCTTCAATATAATCAGGCGATTGATTTGATTATGCAAGGGATCCGTGGTAGCCATTCCACATCGCGATTCATAGAAAACCTGAACATTGTAGTCATTAGCGATTTTTCTACAAATATACACAAAGTCGATGTGTCATCGTTGTTTATATCGAGTCTATTTGCTACTGTACCTACTATGTTTTTCTGGAATATATCTACACAAGGTGTCGTTGAACCATTTGCCACTTCTGCACAACATCCCCATTATTTTTATTCTGGGACCTCGATGCATGCACTTCGAGATATGCAGGTGGTTATAGAGGCTGGACGTATCCCTATATATGATGCCGCGGTGGCTGCATTGGAAAAGCCTCGTTATTCGGCTGCATCCGCATATTTACATTCATTGTGCTGCTCTGTTGGCGAATAATTGATAACTGTATTTATTTATGAAAACAACCATGTGTTCATAAATAACGTGATAATACGATTATTATTAGTCGTATTATGATTGTGGCCACTATTATTGTTTCTCTACATATTTGGCTTTCATGCGTTGCATTATTTTCTGTTTACGCGCCACAAATTCTTCATCTGTTTTTAATGTGGCTATTTTGGATTTGGCCAATTGTTGCGACCCGCGATTCGCGCGAGCCCAGGGCGTAAGTACTTTGCGAATATTTGCCTTGTCTTTCCTGGGTAATTTTGACATAACCGTTCTTATTTCTATGGCGGTCTCTTCTGCGCTCGGGCGCTTATCGGGCATTGACAGCACTATATTTGTTAATAATTCAATATATTTTTGCATAAATGGAAAGTTGTTTGATGCTTCTTCTCGCAATTCCATAATGCGCAACATGTCTAGTATCATGACCGCGACACCATAATTATCCCAACTTTTATGATACTTGACCAACTCGTCATAGACGTTTCCCCATGAGGGAACATTCAACATTCCTCCTTCCACTAGGGGCGCGTAATATGCTTCCGCCTTTTTCTTATATTCTTCGACAATTTCCGGTGTAAATAATTCTAACATAGCCGGGTTTGTTGTTATAAATTCGCCGATAACCTTATTGGTTTCTTCCAGTGTTGCATTTTCTTTTCGCCAGGCGTTCATGGTTTGCTGTTCTACATTTGCGTTTTTGGTTTTATGTATCATATAGGTTATCATGCCTATATCTAAACACCACGGCTCATATGCGACCCCATACGCAAAAAAGGCCTCTGCAGCAGGGAATTTATCTGGTGACGCAATGTGTGTGGTATCTACCGACAACCCAAAATCAATGATGATGGGTCGACCCGATTTATCTTTACACATGACGTTGTTCTCTTTTATATCAAAATGCATGATATTGGCCGCGTTTAATTTTGTGATTCCCTTCAATAACGTCGTGTGTGTATTTATTAATTTTCGAAAATAACTTTCCAATTGGCTAACGTTGGCCGCTTCTTTCACCCAATATTCACCTAGTGTATTTTTTCCAACATACCGTATTCGATTTGATTCGTACGTTTTGTTTTGATATTCGGGTGCCATATTTATGAAGTCGCATTTCTTGGCTTCTGTATCATTGTTCAGTGCGCCAACTGTTACATCACATGACTCTATGATCGGTGCAAAGTATTGCGAATATCCGGGGATTTTTTTTATTTTTTTGCCCATTTCGACTTCGCGCGCGGACGTTTCTCTGTATTTCTGGATTTTTGTTATATATTTCTTTGATGTTAGCTGTTTGCCGGAACATTCTATACCCGGCCTAAATACACAACCGTAGGTTCCTTGATTCAACAGGGTTGTTTGTTCTGGGTCATTGGTGTTTTCAGTCGGTTGATCGCCTGGTTTTTGGTTATTTTCTATAGGAGGTTTTTGGGCATTTCCTATTCCAGTAATATCTTTGATGAACGACAACATTCTAAGTTATATTATAGGTATATTTTCATATTTGAACTTTTACCACAATTTTGTCATGCGGCTGATTCATACACAATGAATTCGTAGTCGATTGGTTGTACTGCTTGCAATGCCTGCACACGTTTGTCGCTTTGTCTTCTCGAGACAATTCTATAATTCGTTTGCATTTCTTCCAATAATGGATATATACTCACTCCGTCTCGTTCATCGTTTTGCACCAACGTCACATATATTGTTTTGCATCGTTTAAAAAAATGATTGTATATTTCAGCGCCGCCAATAACAAAAATCCGTTTATTTGTATTTGCCTGTAACTTACATAGAATCTCGTCACACTTGTCTAAATCACAGAATATTGTGGATGACCTGGCCTTGTCTTTATAGTTCTCCGGTTTGGAAGTAATTACTATGTTGGTTCGTGCGTCCAACGGACCATTTGGTAATGAATCATATGTTTTTCGACCCATTAATACAATATTATGCATTGTTTCTCTTCGAAAATGCTTCATGTCTTCAGGTATGTGCCAAATCATCTCATTATTTTTCCCAATAATGCCGTGTTTATTTACGGCGACAATCATATTCATTTTGGTTTATATATATACACGTGATTAACTGAACCATTTTTATGTTGTTTGTGGTATTGACTGTTATTTTGTGGGGGTGCGAGCGTGTACTCCGTTTTACGGGTTTATTATAGTGCAAAAATATTTAAACCGATGAATACAATAACTACTAACTACTAATGGATATAACTATTACACCAGACACATATACACCTAGCGTTGATAATGACGGCAATTACATAGACAAAATACCTATAATTAAGAAGGGGCTATTTTGTCCATGTGGTTCAAGAAAAGAGAAAAACTACGAGAATGCGACTAAGTTTGCGTGTCACATAAAATCAAAAGCCCATCAAAACTGGTTAGTGAATCTGAACCAAAACAAAGCAAATTATTATGTAGAAATGCTTATGAATAAAGAAATGATAGTAAATCAACAAAAAATAATAGTACAATTGGAAAATCAATTGCATAAAAAAAACTTAACCATTGATTATTTGACCGAACAACTTACAATGAAAACAAATCAACAAGCATGTACCATGGATTTGTTGGACTTAAATTAAACACCGAATAGTGTAAAATCGGCGCTTAAAATGTAAAAAATTGATTAAATTTTAATGCTTAGTTTTATATTATACAATTAACAACAAGTTTCACTTATTAAAATGCACTCCATGTACTACCGATTACCCAAGGTTCTCTGGGACTATATCTGGTCTTACGACGTTCGACACAAAATAGAATTCAAGAAATGTGTCGGTGAACTCAATCAATACTTTCTTCGTAATCGCGTGATCGATCGAATCACATGCGATATGAAATTATATCAGGTATATTTGAACGTTCGTATACTGCGCGGAATAGTGAATCCGCCCCCGGTCGATTTTCATACCTATTATTTTATGCGACATGCACGATTTCCGGACTTTACACATCTGGACGCATTGAATCATGTTTCACTCAGGTGTCGCACATATCACAACAATGAGATATGTAGGTTCTCGCATGCAGTTATCTCTTAATAGGCAAATGGTCCACAAAAATAATAAATCGCATAAAAATAAAAATTCACAATAAAAATGCAATAAAATTTCACAATCTATAGACGGCTACATACAGCGAGACTCGTATCCAACGCTCCTTCTATCCATTGCTGATTTTTTGCCGAAAAATGCTCACCGCAAAGGAACATTTTCACATCGGGGCCGAACGGCTGAACCATGATTTTGGACGTTTTTTCACTGTTTGCCCCCACACCCCAATATCCAACACCGCAATTCCAATAAAACACCTCGGTTTTTATGGGCTCCGGAATATTGTTGATTCCGGTGGTCTTTTTTAACAGTATCATCAGTTCATGATTGACCGCATCAATCCCTTTTGTATCATATAACTTTTTCCAATATTTGGCGAACTTATTGTCGCTATAAGATGTCATTATTAAGCCGTTTGATTCGTCGTAAGGTATTACCATTCGCAAATTATTGTTGGTCGTTAATTTCGGCAAACCACTGAACCATTGGTGCGCCTTTTTTCCCGGTGCTTTGGGTATAAGCGGGAACTTTGAATATATTCTACATAATGGTGCGCATTTGATTTGTGATAATAATTTTGATAGTGGACGGAAAAAAGCGATGCTCTCGACGACCTGTTTTGGCAATGCACTAATGCAGGTTTTTGCAGAATATATTGTCGATATATTTGAACATGATATTTCGAACGATTTTTCTCCCTTCCATGTAATTTGCCGGATTCGATCAATTGTCCGGTTCTTCAATATTCGAACATTTACATATTTTAATAGCCGTGCTTCCAATTTGACAATGAGTTGTGATAATCCGCCTTTCATTACATAATATTGATGGATTGGCGACAAATGCACTACGATTAAATAGAGCGCGTCGTATGCATTCATAATGACCAATTCGCTGTAATAACCGAAGGATGCCTTTAAGAATTCGACTTCTTCTTCTGTTACTACTGTCTTTGCGAAATCCACTAGACTTTGATTACGCAGACTTTCGGCGGAAACGGTTTTACTGGCCCACAATATCTTTGTAATGATTCCTGCGTTGGGTAAGTTCTCTTTTCCTAGAAAGTTGTCGAGTGCTGCCATTAGCGCCGGTTCTGGCGAAGGCAATGCCGCTGTGTTTGTTTTTTCGATGAATGTATATACACCGATTATATCGTTTGGCGCGTCCAATATCGAATTCATTCGCTTTCCCGAATTATCTACATATGTCGCGGTGCTCGTTATTTTGGACATTTTTGACTGCAGACCGAGTTCTCGAATGAGCGCAAGTAGATGTGTATGACCACTGTGGAAACGGCCCGCGCCTGCTTCTACGTCCATGGTTGTGTCGCGGTGAGTGTAGACCCGTCCTCCTAGTGTTTTATCTTTTTCGAGTATTAACAAGTTTGCATGGGGGTACTTCTTTAATATTTGATGGGCGGTGTATAAGCCAGCGATTCCGCCGCCTAAAATTACATAATCATATATCATTGATGGTAGTTTTATTATATCCAGAGAAACGTTTATGTGAGTATTTGTATTATTTCTTTGGCAAGACTTAATCGAGTGAGGTTTACTTGGGATTTGCCTACGGTCCGGGTTGGCTATAGTTTACCATACAAATCATTCGACGGTCCCCCGACAGTCGCTGCTCGCTCACTCCGGCCATGGGGATTCGTGATTTGAACATTAGCTTTGTCATATTTGTATCCACTACATAGTTGTTGGTTTGCAAATAAGAGAGTACTGCTGGTATGTCTTCCGCCGTCATGAATGAATCGCCGTGTTTGATGGGTGCATATGATTGGTTCTTTGGATACCTTAACAATACATGTACGCAATTCATTCCTTGATAAAAGGGGCTTGCTTGTTGAAACGACGATAACTTTTCAAAAGAAAGCGGTTTGACGAGTTGTTCGAGTGGGCCAGGTGGCATTGTACTTACAGTGATTATATTTTGGTATGTTTTGTAATACTGATTGCGCACGGGCTCTAAATATAACACAAATGTACTGTTGTTGTTTGCGAATGGGCTTTCCATGATTACTACGTGGTGAGAAAATGTTTTGTCTGGTTGGTGGCTGGTTTATGTTGGGCATTTTGTCTATACATATGTAAATGGAGACTATTCAAATACCAATCAGGTATGTACCAATTAAACTTGCAAAAACTGATAAAACTTCACAAATCGACATGTTGTTAAAATCCAGAAAATTGTATAAAAAACAGAAATACTTTACACGTAAACGTTTGCCATCTTTTAAGAGTAAGCCGTCCAAACATGTTCGAAATGCACGTAGAATATACAATATAGAAAACGTAAGTCCCACCCCAGAACTCGCTTCGAAAACTGGGTGTAAATTATCTGCATTGAACCAAATCGTTAAAAAGGGCGAAGGGGCATATTTTTCATCTGGGTCGCGACCGAATCAAACCGCCCAATCATGGGGGTTAGCGCGTTTAGCCAGCTCAATCACTTCTGGTAAATCTGCCGCGGTTGATTATCATATCATTGATAAAGGATGTGATCATCGTAAGAAAGCATTTATATTAGCAAATAAATCCAGACGAAAATATAAACATGGACAGTCGAAGACAAAACGGTCCAGATTTGTCGTCAAGTAAACCAATGCTTGGTGCTATAACACTCGCCGAACTGATTTAGATATTTCTTTGTAAGTATATACATATCATGCACGTGCACGACATGTATTGTGAAGAACATAATCGATTACGGACCGAAACGCCGTTATCTCCCCCCAAATATAATTGCAAACACTGTGGTAAGCGAAAAATATATGGGCATACCAATCCAAACCATGCGTCCAATCCATTTGGTTATTTGTATTTGGTCCCCGTATTGTGTGAGAATTGTTCGATTCAGTTACACAGATGTATGTGGTGTAGTTATACGGCCAACAACTAAGTGAGTTGGGTCAGTCGGTCGATTGGGTCAGTTGATATAAACATTATAATGACGTATATTATAATCCAATGGGCAATATACACTCATGTTTCACCCATCATAAATCATGCGTCCTTTGTCATGAACGATTTACAGAATATTATATTGTGTGTGCCAATTGTAAGAAAACGATGCACGACGAATGTGAATATACATATAATCGGCAAAACTATAGTGATTGTTGCCCGGCATGTGGTCAAGAAGCCCGTATATACTACAAATTTGATGTATGAAATCGGGTCGGCGTTGGAAATGTAAAATAGGTTGGTGTGTTGATTGAGTCACGACCGGTTTATGTATTTATTAGATATCTTCTGGAGACAAACATATATTTTTTGATTGAAAATTATTTGTAATCTTCATGTCTTCTGGGTAATAAAATTTTCGTGTTTCATTATTTTCTCCAGTGATTTCCAGCGGAAAATGAATTATCCAATCTTCACTGTAAAACACGTCTTTTAATATATATTTCATGAATTGTTGAATCCATGGTCCAACTAATCTACACCTGTCTTGTTCTGGTATAGATTGAAAAAACTCATTGAAATTGTTTGCATGATTATAATATTCAACCAATTCCACCATTTCTTCTTCGCGCTTATCAAATAATGCTGCAAACCGGCCAAACTGTATATGCGTTTTATATTCATGTTCATATAAAATTTCGGCTACTCGTTTTCGATATTGTCCATGTCGATCTGGATTGCTTTGTTTTGCATTAAAATATTTTTCATACCATGTTTGGCCATTAAATATAATAGAAAAATAGTATAATGGAATTGCGTCTTTGGCTGCATATTCAATATGGGTTTTATCGTCGAAATTTATATGAGTTAGTGTTGGTATTTGATCATACACATAATCTAATAATGTTTTTATCATATTGTACATGTGACCTGTTGAAATGGAACACTCTTGACCATCATTGTGCAAAAATCGCATTCTTGCATCGATTGGGTTATTATTTTCATATATCATTGAAATCTCTACACAATCTGGATAAGTTCCTCCTATTGTAAATTTGCGGCCATATATTTCTGCATTAGTGCTTGAAAGCAATGTATTGTCGGTTATTTGAAATGTATATGGTCCGGATGTAACTGTCGTTTGTTTATTTTCATTCATAATCATTATATTTATGTTCGTTTTATATTGATGAATATTTTTATTTGCATAGATTCATATGTGTACGACAAACACAAATGAAACGTATATAAATATTTTTTATTATATAAATGTATCATAATGGACAATCAAGCAAGAATAAATCAATTGGAAGAAGAGAATGCGAAACTGAAAGAAGAATTACAAGCAGTCAAAGAACATCTTAAAAAATACACCGCGCCTGCAAGTAGTAAGGTTTATTATGAGAAACACAAGGAAGAGCAAAAACAACGTGTTAAGGAATATCAGCAACGAACAAATTATAAAAGCGATTACAAGCCTACGCCAGAACAAAAAAAAGAATATGCACGACGAGCATATTTGAAAAAAAAAGAAAAACTTCAAAAAGAAGAAAAACAAGAAAGCAAGAATGTTTAGCAAATTTATATAACTTTATTTATAAATAAAATTATATAAAATGAAATGTTTAGTAAGTATATAGGAAAGACAATTATCTACAAACTAGAATGCAAGAAGAATATTGTGTTGAAATTAAACGTAGGATATTTCCTAGATGCATTGAGCCTGATTGCAATAAAGATGCCAAAGGCAAAGCTAATAAGTGCATAGCCCACGGCGGTGGAAAACGATGCAATGAACCTGACTGCAAAGTCAGTGCCAGAGGCAAAACTGATAAATGTACACGACATGGCGGTTTATGGGGAAAGCGATGCAATGAACCAGATTGTACATTTAATGCCGCAGGCAAAACTGATAAATGTGCTACACACGGTGGTGGAGTGCGATGTAATGAAGTGGATTGTAATAGAAGTGCAATAAACGGTTATGACAAATGTACAGCTCACGGCGGTGGAAAACGATGCAATGAACCAGATTGCAAATCATGTGCCGCAGCCAAATCTGATAAATGTGCTACCCACGGTGGTGGAAGACGGTGCAATGAACAAGATTGCAATAAAAGCGCAGCAGGCAAAACCGACAAATGTGTATCCCATGGCGGCGGAAAGCGGTGCAATGAACCGGATTGTAAAGTCAGTGCCATAGGCAAAACAGATAAGTGCGTGAAGCACGGAGGCGGAAAACGATGCAATGAACTTGAATGCAAAGCCAGTGCCAGAGGTAAAACTGACAAGTGCGTAGCCCACGGTGGAGGAAAACGATGCAATGAACCGGATTGCAACGCTGGCGCACAAGGCAAAACTGATAAATGCACACGACACGGCGGCCGTACAATATGTGTTGAACCAAATTGCAATACAAGTGCATATGGTAAAACTGACAAATGTATCACACATGGGGGAGGAAAGCGGTGCAATGAAACTGACTGTAAAGTCAGTGCCGCAGGCAAAACAGACAAGTGTAAGAAGCATGGAGGAGGAAAGCGGTGTAATGAACCCGACTGCAATACCAGTTCTCAAAGCGGGACCGACAAATGCATTGCACATGGCGGTGGTCCCCGTTGTCCTAATTGCATTGATTGGATTGATAGTCGTTGTAGTAATGTTAAATATGACGGATATTGTGCAACTTGCTTCAAACGGTGTTTTCCTGCCGATGCACGCAGTCAAGTTATTTATTCTCATACCAAAGAAATTATGGTAAGAAATAAAATCAATTCAAGCTTTGAAGGATTTACTCACGACCGTCCTCTTTATACCGGTAATTGTGATTGCACGCATCGGCGGCGCATTGACCATCGTAAGCTAATTGGTAATACTATGTTGGCAACTGAAACTGATGAATTTGGACATCGAGGGTATGATACACGGGATGAAGAAATACGTTATGATGACCTCTACATGATACATAGCGGCAAATGGATATTTGTTCGTTTTAATCCCGATTCCAATGTGAGTAAAGTGGATATTGATGACAAATTAGATACATTAATAGAAACAATGAAGGAATGTATTGGTCGAATTGAACGGGAAGAAAATACAGAATTGGTTGAAATCATAAAATTGTATTGTTAATACTTTAAAAAGAATTATTAACAAATAAACGTGCACATAATAAGTATTTCAATTATTATGTGTTAAAAACCAACAAATAATATTACCGCTCTTGGACGTATTCGAAACGTCGATCTTCCGATTAACAGTCGGATGCTTTAAACCAACTAAGCTACAAAAGCATAAATCTCACCATAGCTCAGTTGGTAGAGCTATGGCGAGTGGGGTATCAGGTATATGACCCAACCTGATATAAGCTCTTACTGAGATTTGAACTCAGGTTTTGGGATATACTTTAATGGATTGCTCCATTTTCAAAGTCCCAAGTGCTACCGCTACACCATAAGAGCCAATTTAAATTTACTAATTTATTCCCCCACCACGAATTAAATACACGTATATTCTTTATATTGTTTATCGCCTCTTTTCAAAAAATTGATTTTTCACTTGCATTAAGTATTTATGTCATATTTATTTCAAACCGCGGATTTCGCACATACAATAAAATGGCTGACATGGATTCTGCTACGCCTCTTCACAAAATATCCGGTATTTCATTGCAAGTATTTCGATATAATTTTGATGAAGGGTTTATGGACGAACTTACTGCATTTGCCAAGCTACATGAACATGATAGCCGTCTCGATTTTAAGGACGCCTGGAAATTATGGATGTCTGAAAATAAAGAATTGGTCGACGCCGAAACCGAACGATTAGTTCAGTCTGGATTTGCAGGCGACGTTGCCGATAAAATGTTTAAAAGTGTTCGATATTATTTTCGCAAAAAATCGTTGGTTCCGTCGGTTCAGCCCGTGCGTAAAACGTACGATACTTTACACAAACCTGTGTTGGTTGCTATGGACGATCAAATCCGCACGCAAATTAAAATAAATGTGATTGAAACGAAACCGGACGCGGATGGGAATGTGCCTTCCGCGGTGTCTACTATTTCTCCGTCGGAAGGGTTTGCGAACTTTTGCAATGAGCACCAATTGATTATTTTGGAAGCGATTCGAAGTTTACACGCAGCTTGTGCATGTGATGCGGATATTTATCATGGTTGTGGACCCGATGACAACATTTTGCCGCCGGTATCTTCACAACTGAATCGTGAAAATGTGGTTGGTTATATGAATAAACTAAAAAAAACGTACAAAAATCGTTTTTATAATATTAAAGTAGCATTGTCAAAATTGATTTAAATGGTTTGGGTTGGTTCGATATATATTTAATTTATTTACAATAGAGGTTCTCTGCTGGGCGCTTGGCTCGGTGTTGCCCATGCACATCGCTCTGTTATGCCGTTTTTTTTATTGTTTACTATTCCGTCATGCAACTCGTCATTTTTCCACACGCCTTCATACGTGTTTCCGTTGGACCATGTATATAGTCCATGTAAATCGCGGAGTCCGTTGACGAAATTTCCACAATATATGTCTTTGTTTTGATATATCATTTCGCCATATCCGTGCCATATTCCGTTCTTCCATATTCCGCTGTATTGTTTTCCGTCTTTGTAAACCATTTTGCCTTTCCCGGTGAGGGTCCCTTTCCTCACTTCGCCTTTGTAATAATCGCCATTTTTGTAGTATATTTCATTGCATCTACCATGAAACATATTGTTGCGCCAATCCCCGACATATTCTGTGCCGTCTGCGAATTTGTATATGCCGTGCCCGTGTGCTATATCGTTTTGCCAATTGCAAATATGAATTGCGCCGCTATCATAATACAATGTGCCGATGCCATGTTTATTTCCGTTCAAACTCTGCCCCACATAAATATCCGCGCTGGACGTGATTAAATTTATTTCGACGGCGCCTCTGCGGATTGACATTGTTGATGTTGTTGATGTTGTTGATGTTGTTGATGTTGTTGATGTTGTTGTTGTTTGTGGTAAGTATTTACATTTTGCTTCAATTTTTTACATTGGTTACGTATTTGCATTGCATTTTTGATTATATTTTTACATATGTGTTGGTGGACTGTTTTCTACCTCCATGAAGGCATTGACGAGTTCACCAGCCTGCGCTTCCGCTTCCGCTTCCGCTTGAGCTTGTGCCAGTGTTGCAGCCATTTTCTGCTTTTTTATTTTGGCAGACGTCTTTGGTTTTGGAGGCGGTTTGACTTTGGCCGGCTTCGGTGCGAAGCGCTTTGCCGTGTATATGATCGACCGTATTAACGTTAGTGCATGTAATTGACAAAATCGGTGTATTTCCGGTGTATGTGGGATGACATTATGTAACATATTCAATACCTTCCTTATTTCGGCGATATATTCCGGCTTTGTGCTCGGTGACATACGTATTTCGTTCGGCCTCAAACTATTACTACTTATCCATCGTTTCCATGGAGTTGTCAAAAAATGATTGTAAAATTTGGGAATGACGTGCTGTTTGTAATATGTTTTTAATCGGTCGACCGTTAGTTTCGACAACATTTCATTGAGATTGGGATAACACGATATATATAGTTGGGTTTGTATTTCCGGTAACAAGAATTTTTTGATATGGCGTATTAAGTCTAGTGGGAGCATACCGATATAATCTAGACGTACGGAGGCACATTTGGCGCGTTGGTCGATTGTGTGATTTAAATGCCGCTCTTCATTGTCACACAAATTATTATATGTTTTTGCCAGATTTGTAATATAGGCGCGACTCGTTTGTATCCATTCGCGGGCTTCGTCGTCGGTTCGTGAATTATTATACAATACCATATCTACGTTTGGCCGAATGGACATTAAATTGTGATATATGACATCGCCGTTTGTTATTGGGGTGAACCGTCGCGGCAGGTCCGGTGTGGGCCGGTCTTGTGTTGGAAGCGCATTGTATAATATTGTCGAGCTGATTGGATAATGCGAGAGGTGTTCATATAGTTTTTTATTTTCAGTATATTCCATCGTTCTTATTATTATTGCGGGGTTGTGTTTATATTTTTTACATATACATAATTCGTCGAGTGGGCTGCATAGCATTGTGCAGTCCTCGATGAAAAATTGATTTTTCACATAACAGTGTATATTATTACAAATTGATATTTATCATGTCTGTTGAATATATTGAAATTCAGTGCTGCGAGCCGGTTTCGGCGGTGGAAGCCCGCCTTACCAATGTACGGTTTTCGCCGTCTATCATGGATATTCATAAGAAATATTATTTGCATGAATTGGATGCGAATGAAGACGATTATCTCACATTGAATACTAACGAGACTACTTGGCGTAGATTGATCATTTGGAATGTGCCCGAAGGTGCCGAATACATTGCAGAAATAAGTGAAGTGTTTCGACAGATTGGTGGGTTTAGCCGCATCGAACGACTCCGTGCAGATAAGTATGGCGACGATGCACCCGTTTCGATTGTCTTTAACACGTGGAATTTGAACGTATTTACGGAGAGGCTCGTTGACGAACTGGCCATGTGCGATATTCATAATCAACATGTATCGTCTTATGATAAACACTATGTTACGTTGTTTTATGAATTTGATGACATGTACGGGGAACGCGAGGTTTTCCTTGAATTGAGCTGGGAGACGGACCTCGTTGATATCGCTAACAAGTAAATAATTCTTTACTATGTGTCTTCCGTAAAATGGTATAAACAAATAATGGTATATATATTGTATTAGTTGCAAAAGATTATTTATGCAATCCTCTATATTTTCTTTTTTTACGCCGGTTGGTAAGAGTAATGATGTAGGTGTACATGTAAATCGCACTGCAGATTTACATGTAGAACGTAGTAAGACTGTGGTCGGGGCCAAGACGGTAGTCGGGACCAAGAAGACTGCTCGTGTGACAAATATGGATTCTTTTGTTTTTGCTAGTGCTAGTGCTGGTGCTGGCAGTGGTGGTGCTATTAAACGGACACATCACGATGAATATGTATTATTTTTCGACGGTTGTAGCAAAAATAATCCAGGGCCATCCGGGGCCGGCGCAGTTTTATATCATAATGGAGTTGAAATCTGGTCTACGGCGGTTTTTGTAGGTCACAAAGAAACCAACAATGTGGCCGAATATACCGGAATGATTGTGGGAATTAAACGTGCTGTAGAAATGGGTATACGTCGATTGGTCGTAAAAGGGGATAGTAATCTGGTGGTTCAACAAATGAATGGGAAATTCCGCGTTAATGCGGATCATATTAAACCACTACATGCGACTGCAAAGAATATTATTCGTAATTTTGATTCTATCCAGTTTGTGCATGTTTATAGACATCTTAATCAGCGGGCAGATGAATTATCGAATATGGGGCTTGAATCCTAAATGTTGGGGTGGGAGATTGGGTCTTGGTACGATCGTGGGGGGGTGATTGTTTGGGGGTCGTGCTATTCCGCATGTAATACATCGAGTGTCAGTGCCAACAACATTGGGAATTGCCAGGTATTGAATAAATCAATGTGGGTCGTACTCTTTAACATCAATCTGTCTACGAAAATATAAGCACTTATTGCGGTGGATAATATTAATGCAATGATAAATACATTTCGTATACTTATATATTCGTGCCGCCTAGACATATTTCTTTCTATACACTATGTCTAGTTTTTCTATATTACACTAGTATTTTTCTAATTTGCAACAATGAATATATTGGTTTCGTCTAGCAATTGCTTCCGTCTTCATAACATGGCACGTTGTGTGTTGTCCAGTTCCCCGGCATGGCGAATGCACAACTCTTTTCGATTCCCAATTGGTCTTCGCCTAAAACCAACCGCATAAATCCCAATTCGCCCCAGTAGCTTCCCCATGAATTACGGATTATCCAGTATTGCTTACTCAGCTGCGCATCATATCCCCAACCCACCACAGATATAATATGGTTTATCATTTTCAGCTTCTGTGGGAGATTTAATACTCCGCCTACATAGTCCGTTATTTCTTCTGCGTTTATGCCACATGCAATCGGGCCATTTTTATATATTTCCGCCATCATATTTGCGCTGCCTTTTACAGCCCCATATGATAGGATGGTTGCGTTGGGATAATATTTGATTGGGGTGCATGCACCGCCGTTTGATGTGAACGTGTTGCATGTTTTGCATATGTTGGTCGCAGTGCATTCGAACATTTTCTTGTCACTGCATCCGGCTTCTTTTGAATCGCTGCTACATGCTTGATATATCATGCAGTCTTCGAAGGGGATGGACCCGTATTCTTCTATGGCTCTGTATGTTGCTAAATGGTCGCCACCATTGCAACTGCCTCCCATTTGACAGTTCAATAAAAACTGGATGCTTAGATTGATGTCTGGCCAGGCGGCTTTGCGCTTGATTTTGATGCGGTCTGCCAACGAGCTTATACTTCCGTGGGCCCAACAGCTACCGCAATACACGGGGATGTGTTGGTTGAGGTTTTTCGTCAAATAGTTGACGCCGTTTACGTTTTGCCAACTGAATGATTGGGGTAGAGTCTCTGGCGCGTGATAGACCAGGTACTTATCTACACTGAGTATTGGTAGATATTCATTGTATCTTGATGCTACACCGAGGAGACTTGTCAACAACAATAATATTCTTATCATTTCTTTATGTGTACATTTTTCTGTAATCAATAAAACTAATTCGCCGGATACTGTATATATTATTACAATTATTCTAATAATATACTCAAAATATATTCAAAATAAACTCATACTATACTCAAAATAAATTTTTGTTTATTGATGTCGGTAATCCATGACCAAATAAAATCATATATGCCGATATCAAACTCGCCAATAAAATGCTTCGGTTTTCAGCCACAATTTGACTTTGACCAAGCATAAAAAACATAAAGATGTATAAAAAAATACCAATTATTACAGAATGTAACAACATCGTTCGTCCTTTTTCCATTCTATATACACCACTGACAAATTAAACAGCTGAATGGCAAATTGGGCGGATTTACACTTTCAGCGGTTTAATCTCATCGATTAATTCATCATATAGGGAGTTGTCGTCAGCTTCTGAGTCTGCGTCTATTTTTAGCATGCAATATACACCCACTAACACAAATAATATTCCCGCTGTAACTATACCGATTGTCTCGCCTCTATCCATTCTTGTTATTATTCGATTTATTAGTTTTTCCATCTAAACGCAAATGTGACGGATGATTTAGTAAAAATAGTCATGCGATTATTTAAAATCTCATTCTATTTCATAGTGATGTCTGCAAATATGTTACCTCAAACTGGCGCAGGACCTTGTATGTCTAAAGCATGTAAAAACATTAAGAGTGCGATTAACGGGTATGAAGAATTTACCATTGATGGTAAGAACTATAGAATTTATGGCGATATGAAGGGCATGACCCCCAGAGAATATATTGATTCGTGGGGTAAACCTC
>Ga0209353_10000992_pt1 | contig 16465 bp, 11 predicted proteins | sample LauGreSpBDMM15SD_2_FD_187561 | JGI IMG/M metagenome (GOLD analysis project Ga0209353, IMG submission 187561) | Freshwater lake microbial communities from Lake Michigan, USA - Sp13.BD.MM15.SD (SPAdes) (version 2) | ecosystem: Environmental > Aquatic > Freshwater > Lake | place: Lake Michigan...
CTGAACCTGCGTTAAAGTTAGCATAGTTGTATGCCCCACTACCCATTAACGGAGCAGCTGCTGATGCCAATGACAATAATGTAGATATATCTCCGGGGCTGCTATCAAAAGCTGTATTGGTACGTAAGTACTTAAATGAATCTGAAGCGGGATCAAATACAAATGTATCTGTTCCTATCTTGTTGGTGGCTATAGTCATCGTGCTTCCATCAATAGGAATACCCGCCGTGCCTTGATTGCCTGACACAGAGTTAAACCTTGACACAAGTGGATTTGTTGAGCCACTTACAAACGTGACAAGGTTAGACTGAACAGGAGACACATATGGTGAGTTGGTATAGAAATACTCAGTGTGAATAGTCTGACCTGCCTCACTATTATTTGTCAACACAACCTCGACTAATGTTAATACAGTTGGCGATGGACAGGCAACAATAACCTCTAAAGTTACTTGACCATTTGCTACAACCTCAATGTCTACAAAGTTTACACTGTTAGTGTCTTTGTTAAAAGTTATAGTACCCGACGTGCTTACATTACCTGTTCCTCCTAAACTACCATTGTAATCATACTTTATATTAATGTACTTTGTAGGAGCAATGTTAATGATATTATAAGTAATTACAACATCACCTACCGCAAAGCCTAAGTCAACGCAGTAGTTTATCTTATCACCCTTAGTGTTTTCTATTGTAAACGTTCTAATGATTCCGCAGTCAATACACTTCTCAATAGAAGGTATAGGCTGTTCGTTAGAACACAACACATACTCGTTTGAGTATGGGTCAAAGCCACCAAGTTTTTGAGTGTTGAAAGATTCGTTAAATAAATCTCTAAACCAAGTACGCATTCCTGACTCAGAGGCTACTTTCAGTTGTTGACCGCCCGTCTCATCACCTCTAAGTTGAATCACAGCACTGCGCTTAGCATCGGTAAAGAATCTATCTTGTCCCCATTGAACATAACTTTCAGGGTTATAGCTAATGCCATACCTCTCAGTACGCGCTATCTGCGTTCCTAACACTTCAGGTACAGATGTCAACGTGCCACCTCCTGAAGCGTCTGACAGCAAGTTCTTACCCGCAAGGACATAAGATATCTTATCCTCTTGAAGAGTGAGTACATCGGTCTGTCTTGCGTCCAATACTTGAATAGGTCCAAACGAATCCTCAAGTGGCTTGAAGTTCAATAGACCAAGGTTGAACTCATTTAGTTTATTCACATTACTCTCGTCGTTATACACACCGCTATATGTGATATCTGCAAAGCGATCAGCCTCCTTGTAGTCTTGAGCAGCTACAGAGGTAACACGCTCACCTAAGTTGAATGTTCTACCGATGATAGAGTCTCTTATCTTATAACTCTCAACACCATTACCAAAGGAAAAGCAGTTAAAGAATCCTGTGTCTATGATAGCCGGTATGCCACTTGCTATATCTTGGTTTTGAATATTACCATTGTGATCACCCGTTGCACCGTTTACCCCAAACGATAAGTTGTTCTCAAAGAACACGTCAGGTAGAGTGTCCGTTGGTTCAGTTTCAAAAACAACAATAGCAGTAGCTCTTATAACAATAAAACTAACCTCTACACAAGACTTTCTTTTATCTTCTCTACCTCCTGTGCAACTTTTTGTTCCTGTTGCAGTAAAATAAAGCGCGTTGTTAGACGTGTCTCTAACAAATTGGTAGTAATTAGTGCATGGATCAGTAGTTGGAACAAACGGAAATGTAGCAAGAGTTGGTAAATAAATATTGTAAATAGGACAACCGCTTCCTCCAACAACAGGAGTGCCGTCGTCTAAAGATAGGTAGATGTTATCACCATCAAACCAATCTTTCATATTAGCATAATTATTTGTTGAAATAAATTCTTTTTCAAGAGTATATCTTCTCTCCTCGCAACTACCGCCACCTGAAAAAAGGCCTTCTCTTGTTTGCTTAATGCTCATTTTTATTCTACTGCCTGCAGGAACACTGTAATCAACATAAGATGTCCCATCAAATTTATTCACAGGATAAAGAACAACAGGATAATCTCCTGAATCAATACGACTCTTACAATCTTTTCTTGATGGAAAAGCTATAGTTGAATCAGCATTCGTTTGCACTGAAAAATTATTTGCATTTATCTTTAAATATGTACCTGAAGGAACATATCCAACGCCTGATATAAAGTTTTCTTGCTTGGCTTCTTTCTCAAGAATAGTTGCATACGCACAATTTTCTTTAGGCCCATTAGCATCTGCTTTAACTATCAATCTATCACCCGCATTTACCTTACGAGGATTTTCCCCTTCAATTAAAAAGTAAGTTGAATTTGTTTCAGGGTCTTGAAAATATATATACGAAAAAATAGTATCGTAATTCTCTTCATCAGCTTTAATGACAAACTTATATCGTGTAGCCCATACAGGAGCTAATTGAGATGGAGGTATAGTGACTTGAATTGAATTTTTATTTGGTGAAAATCCACAAGGTACAGCGACGGTATTGTTTTGGCTAACCAAAGCTGTGGTAGACCTGTTAAACTCATCCATGTAAACAATACCAACCTCATATCCTCTATTACTATGCAGACTTCTTGAGTTAGATGTTAATTGAAAAAAAGATTGAGCCTCAACAACTCTATAGTATTCAACAACCTCTTGAGAAGTTGCGGGATACGCATCTATAAACAACATAGCAGGCAACTGCATATCAAAATATGTATCTCCCGAATTACAGTAAATAGCAATAGGTTGGTTTAAATAACCCGTGATACCACTTGCATACTTAAATAAAGTGTTAAGGTTATTTGGTATAGCGCAGTTAAAAATATCTGTCCAAGTAGTACCATCGCAAGAGGTATCACCGGGGCCGGGTAAATATATAGGCTTAATAGTAGCCGCAGTTCCTACTGCAAGAACAAACTCAGTACTTGTAACCATATCATATACAGAAGCATAAGATATAGGCAGATAAAAATAAAATGATAAGGGTGTGCTTTGAGTAGTCTGAGAAGGGAACGGTGTATCTCCTTCAAAAGAGTCGTGAAGAATAGTAATATTAATATTAATCAAAGATCCTTCAGCAAGATTTATATCATTTAAATTTACCCTTACAAGACCACTACTAACAGTTTGGCTTATGCCTCTAAATGTATAATTGCTACTTAATATTTCTGTTTCAGGATAATCAATTCCTATTTCTTCAGAAATAAGATTAGTTTGATATGTAAATCTTGTAGGGTTACCATTGTAATCTATCAAGTTATAACCTTCAACATAGTTACCGTACATCAGGCGATTACCCATAATAGTCTGTGCCTTAGCAAAGCGAGGTACATTATCATACAAACGAAGAATCTCAGACTCAGGAAGTATGGTAAAGATTTTACTGTTGACAAAGTTATATGTAAGAAGAGCCCCATCAGGAAGACCTAACTCAGCTTTGTTTAACTTCTCAATTACTTTAATTACATTACTATTTGCTTCCTTAAATAACAAGTCAATGCCAACTACAAATGGGCCTCCTGTATTATAGGTTATAGTAGCCGCATTAAATGCGTTTGTCATACCATCATTTAAAAAAGAATCAAGACTAATTTCAAATGGACTAGGTAAGAATGCGATATCAGACCACTGAGAAGTCGCTGAGTACTCATTGTCAGCATAACGCCAACGATATGCAAAACAGATAAATCTGTCAACCATAAACTGCTCTTCGCCGGGAGTGATATACGGAACTACGGTAGGTGATGCAAATGGTGGCTTCTTAATAACCTGCAACACCTCTACAAATAAATATGGATTACCATTGTAGTCAATGTACCCTGCGTTAGGGGTAAGGTATGACCTATTCACGTTTATAAAACGCGGCGGGTTATAATCGTCTGTAAAGAATAATAAGTTATCTACCTTATTAATCGCTGTGATTAAAAAAGTAGGATTGAAATCTAATGTTGTATTTATACCATCGCCATCATCAATACTTATTAAATGATAAGTAAGAGTTGATGTAAGGACATTGACAGATACAAGCATATCAATCTTGCCTGTAGCTCCTAACGCGAAGCTAGGGTCGTGGACCATCCAATAGATAGTCTCATTAGCACCGTCCTCATAAGCACCTATACAACGAGCATCACTACTTAGATTTTGTCCGTTATAGGAAAGTGTAGTAAGCGAAAGATTACCCTTGGTATTCTCAAGAGTGCCGACCTCAGACTCCTCAGTAGATCCCATACGCACGTTTAACGCGTCGATATATTCTCCGGCAGGAACAACACGCTCATCGAACGTCTTATTCATCTTACCCGCTACAAAATTCCTCGTAAGGTTTGCCATATTATTTTATCATCTTGTCCATACCACGGAGATTCATTAGCAATCGGCCCGGATGAATATTACTCATTCTAATTTTTGCATTGCGAAGTAAAGCAGACTTTTCTTTTCTCGCTCTCATCACCACGTATTCTTGCACGCCAAGTTTACTGCTTAGTATCTCAGCTTGGATATATGCGTACACATACTTCTCAAACAACTTGTTTACAGAGATTAAAGAGTTATCACCACCTTCCATTCCGTCTGATACGTACTCAAGTATGCAAAGCTCTCCTGACATTTCGGAGGAGAAATTGATTACTCCGGCCTTCTTGTCTACATTAAAAGTAGGATTAGCATTTGCTGTCTCGGTATTTAAACCGAAACGACTGCCAAAGGTGTAACTGAAATACCAAATACCATCTACAAACCAACCTTCTTGATCGTTAAATTGGCTGCCCGGGTTTAGGTATATACTCCTCTTAGTGCCTGTGATTCTATCGAAATCAATCGTAGAGTTCTGAGGTCTCAAGATATTTCCATCCTGATCGAAAAGAATGTTGCACTCGTTATCCTGAAGATAAGCGTTTGAAGAAAGAACTTGGATGTTCTCGCTCAACGGTCTTAGATATCCATCCTTATATAAGGATATGCGAACCCAATTGACATAGTCAGAGGGTAGAACAAAACGTAGTTGGTCACACACGCTTAATTCTAATGCCTTAATCTCTTTAAATGCGTCGTAGTTCAGTTCTTGAATAGCACGCTTGGCATGAAACAAAACCTTATAACGCTCCTCGTTATTGACAAGAGAATGGTTGCCTGCATACATCAACATAAAGTTGTTGACGATGTCGAATAAACTTACGTACTGATAAGACCCCCAATTAGCATCCTCAGGAGTATTGCCATTGTTGTTGTAATATTGATAATCTGAAATATATGCCATGTTCTATTATTGTTGTTGGCTAAATGTAGGTTGCTCACGTTGTTCTTTACCCATAGCGTAGTTAACAACTTGAAGCTCTCTAATAGAGATACCACAATACTGAAGAATCTTTGTAATCAACTTGAACTCATCTTCAGCCGGCATCTCAAAGTCTTGGTAGTCAGGTTGTGATTGGTCAAAAGACGGCTCACCACCTAACAGGGTTACGTATGTCCACTTAGGATCTTTAGGGTATCTAAAGTATGTTGCTTGTATTTGACCGGGATTGCTAATAGACGTAGGGTAAACTCTATACACCGAACTCTCCTGCGTATATGCAGGGAACAACAGTGATGGGGCGGTAAGCATTGAGTTATTAAGCATAGTAATCTTACCTGCACTAACCTTCTCTGAATCTTTTATATTTGCTGCTGAGTAAATGAAATAACTAATACCCGTTACACCAAAAATATCTTGACTTAACAACAATGTCGTTGCGTTTACTACATTCACTACCGTGGTAACTTGATTAGTTGTTCCGTTAGATACTATGTCACCAACCTGAACGCCTAACGTAATAAAGTCAGCTGATGAGTCTATAAGACTTACCGACAGCACGCTTGTGTTAGTTGAGTTAATAATTAAAGTAGAGTAAACAGAAAGTCTGCTAATCATATAAGCCTCGTCACCTGTAGTGGTGATAGATGGTATAAAGAAATTATTTGTAGTAGATTTAATAAGAAAGTTAGAAGTAAGAAAATACTCCATAGTCTCAGACAAAGCTTGACCTATATCTGCGTAGTCGTTACCCGATCTACGCATATTCTCCATGTTAATCGTCTTATTGTAGTTACTAAAGTATTCATCATACACCTCTAACTGAGCTTGCTTAGCATATAAGTTAAAGTCAGCAGGAGATATGTATCCGTAGTTATTCTTATTGAGCGTGGAAAGTACTGTGTTACGAATCGAATTAATCATTATGATTCTTTTTTACAAAGATAGATAAAAAAAGGGGATGCAATTGCACCCCCTTCCTTTTAACTTAAAATCAATTATGACACGATTGTTTCCAACATCTTAAGGGCATCTATCCCTTCATCACTACGTAAGAAGTGAGAAGCGATTTCGTATGCATCTTCCCCGAAAGGTACTGAACACATCTTCTTTTTATTAGTAGGCGTATTGAAGTAAATGTCCTTTCCATTGTTTCTCAATGCAAGGAAATTTTTCTCAAAGAATACACGTACCTGATCTTGATATTGCAATTCAGGATCGTTTAATATAGATAGGAACCCACGAGGATCTTGCTTAGCGAATACCAACATATCTCTCTTCAGCTCTGCTGTTGAGATGATTGATGGGTCTTTACCAAACATTACGCGAGTAAGCATTTCAATTTGTTCAAGAGATAATCCTCTTGCTGCGATAAGAGCATCTACCTCTATGTTTAAGTCTTCAACTTCTACGTGAGCTTCTTTCTCTTTATCTACTTCTACGAATACCACTCCATTCATAGGGTGATAACTCAAGAACTCCTGCAACACAGGATTTTTTTTAGGAACACTTAACAGGCCATCTTCAAAAACAATAGGCTCAATAATAGCATTGCCATCTTGAGCGTCTTCAAATGGAGATTTTTGGTTAGAGGCGTAGCGCAAAGCGCGGTTAACATTATTTGTTTCATCATACCACATAAGAGGATATCTTGGGTGATTGCGTGATGACAATGTGTAAGAAAGAGGAGACCCATTTATGAGTCGGTATACCTTATCAGTAGGTACTTTTTTTGTGTTGTTCATTTGATATGATTTAATTTTTACAAAGTTATATAAAAAAGGAGTGTCTTTGAAGACACCCCCTTTTTTATTTTAAGAAATCGATTATGATCCGTAACGGAACAATACGAAGTTGTTTGCACCCAAGGTACATACGCAACGCTCAGAAAGGAAGTTGACCTCCATTGCATCTAAGTCGCTTGTAGCAGCACCACCGGCAGAACCTGTGATCCAAGTCTTGTAACGACGATCTTCAGCTTCGCTTGCACGGTAACGAACGTGTAGGAATGGACGCTTAGCGTTCTTACCCATGATTTGGTCATACACTGAAGTAGATCCTGCAGGAACCATAAGTCCTGTAACAGTACCAACACCACCTGCATAAAGACCACCACGCATTGTAGGATCGTTTAAGTATTTCCAATCAGACTTGTAGAAGTCATAACCGCGACGGAAACCGCTGAACCCAAGGTTCAATGCCATCTCAACATCGTTGTCAAACAAACCGTAAGACGCACCATAAGATGCTACTCCTGTTGGTCCACCTGTTCCTACAACTCCGTTCAATCCTGCCAACATATTGTCGATGTCAAAGCTAAGACCACGGTTAGCGAAGATTACGTTCTCTTCGATAGCTCCTTGCTTGTCCAAACGAGAAACGATAGAATCCCAATCAGCCAATGTAGTTGGAGTACCACCACCCCATACGTTACCACGATCGTTAACCACGTAGAAGATACCTTGTGATCCAATCAATCCTGTAGTACCCGCGTTGGTTGTGTTAGCCATAGGTACAGTCTCGATCATTGCAGTCTCTAAGTAATCTTCGAAACGAAGACGAGTCTCGTGCTCAGACTTCAAATACCAAAGGTATCCTGTAGCACCGTTCTCGGTAGTTACTTCAACCCATCCGATTTGAGCCATGTCAGATCCGTTAACAGCATACTTATCTTTGATGATAATAGGGTTGTTAGAGAAGATCTCATCTTCTGCTTCCAAAGAACCTTGCATTCCGTTAGTTCCTTTTTTGAATTCAGAACCGTAGATGAATACAGTACATACAGTAGATACTGCGAATGACTGACCTGCAGCTTCGTAGTAAGCAACTGTGAATGTTCCTGCTGTAGTGTTAACAGCAGTAACAACAGCTTTGTTAGTAGCTCCTGAAGCATTACCTTGGATCATAACAGTTTGACCAACACGAATTGCGATTGCAGTAACGTTTGCGTCAGTTACAGTAAATACAGCTGTGTTTGCGTTAAGCGCACCTGCAGTAGTACATAAAGTATACTTAATGTGAAGACGTCCTTGTTCTGCCCATTTGATTTGGTCAGAGATAGAAGGCATCTCAGCACCTACCATTCTCAAGAATGAAGATACTGTACGATTACCATAACGCTCAAATTCTTTCTCGTAAGTATCAGGAAGATACTGATTCAAGAAGTTGAAGTTAGTAATGTAGTTTGTTTGTAAAGCAACTTGCTCAGCAGCAGGTTGCAATTGATAACCGGGGGTAGCTAATATAGCCATTTTGTTTTAGTTTTTAGTTTTTATAATCTTTTTGCGCTGCTAATTTTTAATCTTCTGCCGGAATCAGGGTTAACAGCCTTAACCTGAAATCCGCCTGTGTTTGTTACCTCAGGTGCTCTACGTTCAGACATATTAATATTCTTTGTCTTACGCATCACATCATCAGTGGCATTCGCCGCGCCTTGTTCATAGAAGAACTTAGCGAACTTCTCAGGGTTCATAGCAACAGCTAATGCTCTATGGTAGCCAACAGCATCCTTAATCATCCCACTCTCATCCAAGTATTTACCAACGAAATTCATCGGGCTTGATTGGGCTTTCTTAAGTTCAGAAGCGTCTCCGGGTGTAAACTTAACTGTCTTGTCATCTATCTTGAACTCAAAACCTTTGAACTCTCCATTAAATAACTCGTTGGTCTTGTTGTCAAACCATTGGCGCTTGCGCTCGTTTTCTTCCTGCAGAGTCTTCGCCTGCTTGGTGTGTTGCTTATATGATTCATACTCTTCTTTCTCTTCATTAGAAACAGATGGAGCACTTGACTCAAGTGGCATCTTGTATTGTTCCTTTTGTTGAGTGAAGAATCTCTTCGCTTCAGCAACAGCTTTTTTCTTAGCGAGTTTAACTCGCTTAACAGCCGACTCCTCATCGAGGTCTTCGTCATAACGGTAGTCATCCATCATAACATCAATATCCTCAGGGTCAAGACCCTGTTGAGTCGAACTAATATATTCTTTAAGAAGTTGATCTTGGTCCATTGAGTCAAAGTCCTTTCTCAATTTGAGAAAGTCTTCAAACCCACGGCCGGTATCCTTCTTATATTTCATATAGGCGGCTACGTCCTCAGGCATCTCTTCAGCCTGACTGCGTTCAGCCATCAACTCGTCAAACGAATTGATCTCCTTATTATATCTCTTACCAATATATGAAAGAACGTCTTCTTCTTTTAACTCGTTTGTCTCAACCACATCTGCTACCGGAGTAACAGGAGGGGTATCTTCTACTGAATGTCTTGAATCATCTGCCGCTATTTGAGCAGCTTCATGATTAGCAAGTAACTCAGCCTCTTGTTCTGCAACACCTTTAGTGTCGCCACCATCTAATACTCTTACTGATGTGAATTCCATTTGATTTAATTTTTACAAAGTTATACAAAAATAATTAATATTTAACGAGGCTCAAATTCAGCCATGTCAAAACCATCTAAGCTATCCTCATTAGACTCGAAGTTCAATGGAGGTAAGTTATTCTTTCTTTGGTTGATGAGTTTTGACTGCTGAGTATTCTGAATGCTAATACGTTTAGCTTTCTCTTCCTCCTTAGTCATCTCTCTGCTTCTAATCTGACTCTCTTGCATCCCGGCAAGTTGCATATTATATTTAAACTCCTCAGCCATAAGTTGCATTTTAAGAGCAGCCTCTTGTTTCATTCTCTCAATATCAAAAGCCACATCAGCCTGCTTGATTTGCATCTTAGCCTGAGACTCCAACTGAATCTTCTGCATAGCAACTTGTCCTGCCATCTCTTGAGACTTAAGATTTTGTTGAGACATCATCGCCTGCTTCTGCATCTCCATCTTCTCCTCTCTATCTTGTTTCTTATTTCTTTTAAGCTTAAGGAGTTGGTTTGCGAGTTTGATATTTTTAATTTCTCTAATATCAATAGCATCCTCAATGTCAATATTTCCACGAGACAATGCCATTTGGATATTAGCCTCAAGCTGAGCTCTCTCCTCTTCATCAGGAGCCACTTCGATAAATATTCCAAAGTCATAGATGTATAGGTCTTTAATCTCTTCAAGTATCGACACGTTATACTTACCAATCTTATTAGCAAAGTCTTCTTTAAAATCAGCATACTCTAAAATATCAGATATCCTATAAGTAATACCCTCAGCAAGAGAACGGTAAATATGTAAACCACCCTCAAGGATATGACGAGTAGCTGTATTTGAATTAAGCGCTGCTAACTTCTGAACACCAACTAAGGCATTAGGGTCAGGAGTGCTTCCATCACGAGCCTCATTCAATCCTGTTACAGACCGAATCATATCAAGGTAATGAGCATAGTTAGCAAGCAACATCTGAGTCTTAGCCGCACCTGAGTTAGAGGTCAGCTGAGTGATAGGAACACGAGCGTTATTGAAGTCACCATCTTGAGTGTAGCTTCTTCCGATTACACTACCCGTTTGGAAGTATAACCTCAAAGCATCCTCAGGATTATAGGCTGCACCTGTTCCTAAGTCTACCTCATTCAATCCGTCTGCATCAATAAATACACCATCAGGCACAACGCGAGCAATGACCTGCTGTAGTTTAAGGTGGGTAATCTGAATTAAGTCAGCGAATGGAATCATTCTTCTAACCAAAGATTCAATCACACCCTTATACATACGAGGTGCACACGCTACATAGTTAGGTAACGCGTGCTGAGAAGATGACTTAGGACGAACCATGTTCTGAGCTAACTCCCACTTTAACATGATGTTAGTGCCCATAACCATAACTCCGTTATACCATACGTCAATAGTCTTCTCAACTTTCTCAAAGTTACCTTCCTCCATCATCTCGACAGGAGGGTTGAAAGTCTCATCCTTCTCAATATATCTTACACCACCACCTTCGAGTGTTTTCTTTTTATAAACTACTTTCTGCGTGGTCTTGTAATTAAAATACAACAAGGTACAAGTATCTCTACTGAACATACTGTTCTCATAGAACTGAGCTACATTGTAATAGTCGTACCAACTTTGACTGTGCTTAGATATGTTTTCAAGATCCTCAGACGTAAGGGAAGGATCAATTTTTAAAAGCTCGGTAATAGGAAGAGTCTTAATCTCTCCCCAATAGAAACAATCCCTAAAGTAAGGATCCTCAGTATAGCTGTACACCACATTAGCCGGGTCTACATATGATATCTCAATTCCCGCTCCGGGAAGAAACTCATGTTTTGCTACACCAATACCTAATACCGTTTGGTCATAATCAATTCGCTTACGCAAATCATCGTAGTGGTTCTCAGCAAATATGGTATTGATAGCCTCTTCTTCAGCAATCTCAATAGCAGGCTTATAGTTAAGCTGCATGAACAAAGCCATCTCATCGTCACTGTCAGGTAGCTCGTTAGGGTCCATCATGAAAGGATCAACTCCTGTCTTTTGCTGAACAATAGATAACACATCCTTAGCAGCCACCTGTCCTTCAAGCATATCTTGATACTTGCTTCTGTGAGCTTGAGACATTGCATCTTGTGCATATGCCTTAACTTTAAAGAGTCGGTCAGACATTCCGTTAACAACAATGTCAACGAACTTAGGGATAATAGGAACAGGAGTCCAATCTAAATTAAGATAGGAAAGATCCCCATCAATAGCAAGTTCATTTTTGTACTTACCTACTGACTGCTCACCACGAGCGTACAAGCGTAGCCTATGGAAGTCTCTCCACTGACCATAGTATCTACACTTATTTCCGTCCTTTCGGAACCACTCATATTGAATGGCTTGGCCTACTTGCAATCCGAATTCAAGCGTAGCTTTTTCAGCATCCGACATAAATTGATTTGGAAATGCGGTAGAAGATATCTTGATTACTACTTCTTTCATCTAATTAATTCACTTGTAGTTCCTTTGTTACTATATCTCGCAAAGTTAATGCTAATTTTTGATTGTTTTTTCTCCGGGGTATAAAGATGTTTTTGATTAGCCATTATTGCTAACCCCGAACTAATCGAGGCGTCAAACTTTGTTCTGTCATTAATGTCAAACTTAGCCCAATCCTCGAGCGTTCTTGTGAACGGCATACTGCCTATCTCGTCAGGATCCCTATACCCACCGGTGCTATCCATGCCTACATATTTTTCTATGTACGACTCAATGGCTGCCGCGTGAGCCTGCTTAACATCCTCAGATGAGTTAGGTATACCCCCGAGTTCTTTCTCTGTCTTGCTGAGCTTTGTGTAATGTTTGTCAGGTCTATTTAAAGAGAAACCTCTATACCCTCTGTTCTTAAAGTGGTAAAGTAAACGAGGTTTATTGTTCTCAATAAGTATAGGCATACCATAAAAAATGCAAGCCATTAATACCTCCTCAAAAAATATCTCAGCAGTTTGAGGACGTGCTATATATTCTAAAAAGAATTCATTTATTGGAGCCTCATCCATGTGGTACTTAGTCTGACCGTGAAGAGATCCGTTAGAACCACGCCCATCTACAACAGCCGAGATATCATATGAGTCACATCCAAATGTGCCAATATGTTCATTGCCCGGATACTTAGACCCACCTCTATCTATCACATTATTCTGCAGATGCTTTGCCGGCATCCAACTAACCAAGAACCTACCCTTCTTATCAGGACTGAATATAACTTTGGTGTCCTTGATACCATCCTTCCACATGAACGACCCGCGTGTGAGGTAGTGTTCTTTGATGAGAGTATCATTATAATCAATCTGCTGATATATTTTAGTCAGGTTGAACAACGACGACTTGGTCTCATCCCTAAAGGCGTGAGATTCCGTGCGGGGAAACTGACGATAGAATTCGTTAAGTGCATCTGAGTCGTTCTTAAGTGAATCAACCTCAGCCTCCCAATAGTCTACAGCTCCATTGATGATCATCGCCTTATCAATTCCTTTGATAGGTTTCTCAGGCTTGTACAACACGGGCATACCATACATATCAATAAACCCTTCCATGTTCCACTCCATAGGAATGAACAATGCGTATAAGCCACTCTTCGTTTGACCATTCGCATTACGGTTGGTTACACGAGAGTCCTCATATATATCTTTGAAGTTCTGACCACCCTTGCTAAGAGCGTTAGAGGTAGAACCCATCATACACTTACCTATAATCTTGCTACCTAATCGCAAACACGTTTTAGTTACGCGCCAATTCTCTTTGATATTGTTTGGCTTCTGCCACTTACCACTCTCATCATGGGCCAACATCAATAGCTTCTCACCATCATAAGAGTTATCTTCTGTATTCTTCCAATCTATGGTGCTGTCAAGACCCTCTAACTCTTCTGCCTCAGCATCAAACATATTCTTCTTCGTAATCTTCGAAGCCGGGATGCGATAGGAAAGCTCAGTCTTAGGCTTATCCATTCCATCCATAATAGGTTTGAAGAAAAAAGGAAGACGGTTGTTAATAGGAACAACCTTATCAGTAAACATTTTCTTAGCATCGGCTCCGGTCTTTGATAGTATACCAACCCTTGCATCTCGTGCAAGAGTTCCCACGTTAATACATTCGGATGACGACATAAAAGAAAATCCTGAGCGACGTATCTTAAGATACACCATACCGAATGATCTTACGTCAGCTTTACATGCCTCCCAAAAAATCCAATATATTCTATTCGCTTCCCTGAAGTCGGGATATCCAATGTCAATACTCGCCCACTGCAGATACATATAATGAGACCCTGTAATATACGTCGGCTCACCATTGTTCATGAACCAAAAGCCTTGCTCCCTTCTGTCAAACTCTTTCTCTATGTAGTCAACCCAATTGTTCTTAAAGAGCGATGGCATTTGATTCCACTGAAAGATAGTAGAAATCTTATTAAGTTCACGAGGCATAGTCTCCCTCTCCCAATATTGTTCGGATGGGGCATGGCTTCTGTGATGACATTGCTTAGGAGCCGGAGGCAGAGCAATCAAAAGACCCGACACGTCATATATCTCTCCTATCTCACCTGTCTTAGATATAACTACAATATTATAATCAGCATTATACCCATAAGTCCAAGACCTTGCCCGGTTCTTTGTGGATATAATACTCTTGGTAACAACGCCCTGAACAATCTTATACAGACTATCTCGAACGTCTTTCCGCGAATCCTTGTTTTGTGTCTGTTTTACTTGGGCCATCCTGTTCTGAATTGAGAAGTTCTTCTTCCGCATCTATGCGTGCAAGAATATCAAGTGCGTCAAAGATAACTAATCTCTTGGTAGCTGCGGCATTCTTTAGTCTATCCGCTGCTAACGAAGGCGTTTCCTCGTCATGATTTATGATTGGCTCCTTTGCTATCTTAATCAACTCCTCAACAGCAATACGTGCTGAGGCGATTATTCTCTCTCTTAAATTTTTTGTGCTACTCATACCACTGCAGTAATTTGATGGTCATATATACGGTACATCTTCTCCTCGTCAATGTTAAACTCGTATTCACTATCAGGAGAAAAGCATACCACATCGCCGGCATTAACTCCTTGAGATAACAAGTATTCATTTGGGTACTTCATGATTCCCATCAACGGCTCTTCTGTGAATGGCTTCTTTATATAAGACTCAATAGCAGGCAGTGGTTTAACGAAGCAGTACTTATCATACGGCTTCCACTGCCCGTCTTGCTTATACATATAGAACTGATCAGGCTCAATGAAGAATAGGTCGTCTTTGAAAAAACTCTTTCCGCTTCTTCTTCTTCCTCTCATGTCGTTATAAAACTTGAAAGCATTGTGATGAACAATAAGAATATTGCCGGGAAGGATCGGACCTTCATAGTCTAAGGGAAGTTCTACGACTTCAGCATATCTGTTAGAGAATTGATGGTCCTCCTCTGAGGTGCTTACAATTAACTCTATGCCACCAATATTCTTGGTGTTGTCGTATCTCTTTCCCTCTACCGGTTTTGCGATAAAGTAGAATGGAGATTTCATTAGTAGTTGATATTAAATTCGATTGAAGTTGGAATAGAAGAATTGAACTCCTTCCATAGGAGAACCTCTTGCTTGTCATTGATTATATAAATCTTGATAGAGTCAGTAGACTTATCAAACTTTATATGATTTATTATATAAGCATCATTGAGTACTTTCTGACCTACGATATAATGCATAGCATTATTCTTATAGTCAGGTCCTACTGATATTTTTCTGATGTCAGTCATTGATTTGATTCATTTATTTCTTCTTGCACTACAATATAGTTACCCCACTCAATAGCTTCTTGCTTGTCGAGTGTTTCGATGTAACCATTTTCGGTTATCATTCGGTATTTTGTGATTATCATGTGCGTGGTGTTGTTTGAATGTTTTCGTAGCCTAAATAGTCAACCCACATAACGCGGTTCGTTGTTCCAATAGTCTTAAATATACCCTGCTTTACAACTACAAATCGAGATGAGCTACCTAAAGGAATGTTAGTTGTATGCGTTGCAAGCAAAACACCATCAACGTAAAAAGCTGCTGAAGTTCCTGCCGCGTTAATCTCAATTCTTAACTTGTGCCATGCAGCGTTAGTTACAGCTGTTGTTGTTGTTGTAAGTGTGCGAACTGAGTTAGCTACTGTTACACATTGCCAATTCGCAGATGCCGCTGTTCCGTTTAAAGTTCCACCTTCATCGTATGTAAAAAATACACCATCTGTTTCTGCTGATGCTCCACTTGCACTACCAAAACCGCTAACAATTCTAAATCTATTTGTTACGTCGCTTAAATTTGATGAATTAATAGATGTTTCGTAAACCCAAGCACCGTTACCCAAGTACATACTTGCAACACCTGAACTAACATGATTAGCCCAATTAGTTGCAACTGTAGAAGTGCTTAATGTATGCACTCCTATTTGATTAGTTCTTTGTGGAGCTGCTGTTAAAGACTGCGCAGAAATAATTCCTCCCGAAGTAACACTAACTAAACCATCTTTTGAAAGATCGTTACCGAAAAAATCAGTAAAGAAAGAAACAATTCTCTTTCCTCTATCTATCATAGATAGACTATTAACCGCGTCAACCGTTGGAAATTTTACCCCTGTTCCATCTACTGCTAAAGAGTTCTGTTTGTTCGCTGTATTCTCAGGTGTGTAACCAAGTGCCGTTGCAACCGTCTTGTTTTCCCAAATGTCAGTCGCTGAAGTATAAGCTAACACGTTGTTATTCGCTGCGGTTGTGATTTTTACGTTGTGCAATTCGTCCAA
>Ga0209353_10000996_pt1 | contig 16419 bp, 21 predicted proteins | sample LauGreSpBDMM15SD_2_FD_187561 | JGI IMG/M metagenome (GOLD analysis project Ga0209353, IMG submission 187561) | Freshwater lake microbial communities from Lake Michigan, USA - Sp13.BD.MM15.SD (SPAdes) (version 2) | ecosystem: Environmental > Aquatic > Freshwater > Lake | place: Lake Michigan...
TGGGCATCAAGAGCCTCATTCTTCTTTTTTACCGACCATTTCGAAATCATATCACCTATTGCTGATTCTAACGAATAAAGAAACTTAAAGCCAGTAGCTAAAAGCTTCTCATTAGAGATGGTGTACCCTAGATTTGGGATTTCATCCTGAGTCTTAATGATCTTAAGACTAGGTGCAAACTTCTTACATAACAGAGCAACCTGTTCGACTGCGACACTATCTTTTGACAGATGAAAGGTTTCCCGATTAATGTCAGACTCGGCCATGAATTTCATGCATCTGACCACATCTAGTAATGGAACCAGACTCTTTAATTGGACTCCACCGGAAAATAGGCTAATTGTACCTCCCAATGAAGCAATCTTAGCAAAAAGATTTGGCATTATGCTCATTCGCATAGTATCGCCAGAGTAACCATATACTGATGCCAGCCTGAGGATGACGAAGTTTTTGTCAGAAGAATATAGGTCTTTTTCTGACTGGACCTTGCCTGTAGCATAGGTCAATACAGGGCAGACTTCGTCTGCCTCTGTCAGGTTTTCACGGGTCTCTTTAAGCCCTTCATAGACCACATGAGTTGATGGAAAAATAAGACGACAAGTCGGCTTAGTCCACTTGATAATATTGCGGGTGCCTTCAACGGCTGTTTCTGTTATCTCTTTTTCTTTTACTGGATCTTCCGGCTTAACATAAGCAACGTCAGTAATCCCTGCCAAGTGAATTACAACATCAGCATCTTTGACGATATGTTCAATAGCTGGGTCTAGTATAGACCCTTGAAAAAAGGTGATCCCCCAATTTCGAAGCTGAGCAACCCGTTCAGAAACGAATCGCTTATCAATCACTACGATCTCTTTAAAGCGAGACTCGCCAGAGTAGAGCTTACATAGTTCTGTACCGATATAACCCAATCCGCCAGTAATTACAATCTTCATCGTGTGTTCCTATGTTTCACAACATTGCCTTTACTAAATTATTGTCATGAGTATGCCACAATCCAGAAGATGGCTCTGGTTTATTTCTAATTAATATTTCATCCCAATTTCTGTTCTGATATTTTACTGTATAGTATTGATTAATAAACTCTGTAAGATATTTTTCATGATAGGTGTCAGTACCAATATACTTTACCCAGTCCTTGAAAATATTAATGCCACAGGGTCTTAGTATAAAAAAATCACCTGAGTAATATTCTAATTCCCCCCAAATAGAAGGCTTACAAACTAAAGCATCAAATTGCTCCTGAAATTCTTTCTCAAGTGGCGTAGAATCTATAATAAAACAATCTATTTGGGAAAAAATAACCTTTTCATATTTAGACCAAATATCATAACTTTCTGAATGGGCTTCACCGTGACCAAGTTGATAACCAGCATTATTTTCAGATAAACCTATTGTTACAGTAGTATTAAATTTGGCTTTACTAACAATACTATCTAGTTTATGATTTTTATTATTACATAGCAACAATAAGTCGAAATTTTCCTTTAAGAATTTACTTCTATTAAAAAATCGTGAAGCATAATATACTTCATCAAGATGTCTATGGAAATGATATAATAGTAGATTTTTTTTCATAACCAATCGTCAATAAAGATTTTAGGCTCCCATCTCAAATAATCTATTGCTGTATCGATACACGCTAATGTATGATCTGCTTCCCCCTCCCTATCAGCAATATGAATCTGATTAACAGAAATTTTATCGGCTAACTCTTTAATACTAATATTTTTGCCAGATCCAATATTAAGAACATTCGCCCTGCCAATTGAAGATTTCATAGCCGCAATATTCGCGGAGACTACATCTCCGACATAAACAAAATCCCTTCGTCTGCTGCCATCTCCGACAATAGTAAGCGGCAACCCCTGACGAGCCTGTTCCTTGAAGATACCTACTACTGGCACATATGGCCCATTAATAGGTGAATTCTCTCCAAATACGTTGAAGTACCGTAGAATTATACTACTCACTTCGTGAGAGTATTGACGGAATAGTTCTTCACCTAAGAACTTTGAATGAGAATACGGATTCAAGCAATTAATTTGCGAGTATTCGTCAGTGGGTATTTTAGCAAGCCCATAAACTGACGAAGTTGATGAATATATTACCTTCTTGATCTTGTTCTTCTTTGAAGCCTCTAAAACATTCAATGTACCTAGTACATTAGTACGATAAGCCAAAGAAGGATTTAAAATAGCTGGCTGAATACGACTTTCAGCAGCTAAGTGAAATACATAATCCACATTATAGAATAAATCTGATATACTATTAATATCAGAAATATCTCTATAATAATAATCTACACCCTTCCGCTCATTATGTGAGAATGGATTGTTATCGATGACGACTACGTCATAGTTAAGACCAGCTAGGGTATCGACTAGATGCCCTCCTATAAATCCCAAACCTCCAGTTACTAAAATTCGCATACTTTTGATCCATTAAATTCTGGCTTAAACACCAGTCTATTATACCCTGATTCCTTCATAAATGCTTCCAAATTATTGTCTTCTGATGGAGCCTCGGTAAAAAGAAGCAGGAATCCTCCACCACCAGCACCAACAATTTTGCCACCTAGAACATCAAATTTCTTTTTCACGGTATCATAGATAGCATCTATCTCCCTAAGAGAAATCTTATTAGACAGCCCCTTTTTTAATCTCCAATAATCGTCGAGCATTCTACCATAATCTAATATGTTGCCAGACTGTAGAATATTTAGAGTCTCATATGACTGATCTTTAATCTTTAACAACAATTCTTCTGAATTACCCTTCAGGGCTCTTTGGTCATTTAATATATCAGAAGCATCCCTGCGGACATTAGTATAGTAGAGTTGAATATGAGAGACAAGTTCTTCTATTCTTTTTACTGGAACGCTAACGCGAACTGCTACAGTTCCTTCTTGACTGATTTCAAAAACTCTGAATCCGCCAAAAGCAGCGATGTATTGATCCTGCACCCCCACAGGCTCTTGCAGCCTGTCAATCTCGACACAGCATGAATCATCGGCCAGAGATCTAGGATCGCAGGACAGCCCTTTGTATGACCTCACAACGTGAGATAATCCGACCAAGAAAGATCCAGAACTTCCAAGTCCACTATTAGAAGGTAAATCAGCACATGTATTGATTTCACAACAATTCTCTATGCCATGATATAAGAGCATTTCTTTTGCCCTATGGTTTTTCAAGTCACGGGCGTGTTTAACAATTTCAATTTGTGAATAGCGTAACTTCAAATCACGTTCAAAAAAATTAGGATTGTACGTGACATAAATATACTTATCGATAGCCAACGACAAAACGAAACCGCCGTGCTTATTAAAAAAAGAAGGGAGGTCAGTACCGCCCCCCGCTATTGTAATTCTTAATGGTGTTTTAGATATAATCATAAATTTAAGGCAAAGTTATAGTTAAAAGTATATCATCATATCTACCTTTAACATGGGTTAAATCTATTAATTCTACATTTTTTCTTAAATACTCTGGAACTAAAGATATCAAATTATTTACAAATTCTTTATCCTCCAAATAAAATCCAAATGGAGTTTCTGTAGCAAAATTATATGGAAGATCTTCCATTATTATAATTCCGCCAGAATTCATTAATGGCAAATATTTAGTTATAGTAGATGAAAATGATTCAAATGTATGCGGACCATCATCAATGATTATATCGAATCCATCTGGGTTATTTTTTGACAATATGGCAACAGTATCATTACTATAAGCATCTAGACTATAAAATATAGATCTAGACATATCAAATTTAGGAATCAGGCTCGGATGTATACATTCTGGTCTAAAGTCAATAAAAGATAATTTAGCATTCGGCAAATAGTCATGCCACAAGAGCGACGATCCTCCATACTGTATACCTATTTCTAATAATGTACACTTTCTATTTTTGAAGGGCGATAAGAGCTTTTCGTAACTATCTATATAGCTATGTATTGTATTTTTATCTGTCCCTCCGGGTTTATCAAATCCATCTATATTATGAAAAGCAATTATTTCCAATAAAGTCATAGCTCGTACCTTGCTGACAATGCGTCGTTATAAAACATCTGAACAGTATCAACTGTATAATCATTTAAATCATACTCACGAAGTGAGTTATATTTTTCTATGATCTCTGAAGTAGCTGTAATTATATCGCACCGGAGTTTATCTGCCTGATATATATTATAGATTTCTCTAGTAGATGCCCATAGTACAAAGACATTCCTAGGCATTATATCTACCGCAAATTTGACTATCTTTTTTGGGTTTCTGCCAGTGTCAGCAATTCTACCAGCAAAAATAGAAACGATATGATCTATATCACCAGACATAATATCCGCTAGAGCAAGAATCTGCTTTTTCGTAAATACAGAAGTCACATTCAATTGAATATCTTGAGTAGATAACTTTTGTATCAAATCATATGAGGATTCACCCTTAGTATTTACCACTGGTATTTTTACATATACATTATGTCCTAACTCAGCTAATATTTTAGCCTGTCGCTCCATTTCATCAAAATCATCAGCAATAACTTCAAAAGATACCGGAACTTCAGTAATCTCTTCTAACAAGCCCTTAGCGAAGCTAAGATAGTCCACTACCCCATCTTTTCGCATCAAGCTTGGGTTAGTGGTAAAGCCGCTAACCCCATTGATCTTACGATTACGGTAAAGTGAAAGCATAGTTTGATAATTAGATCCATCAGCAAATATTTGAATCAACGTACTTCTCCTGAGGATAAAATTCTTCTGAGTGTCCACCACGTCTTGGTTGTTGCAAGCCGGTATTATGCATGTCAACCTTTAAAAAGTTGGGCAGATGAGATGCCGATCCTATCCAAAATTCTTCATCTGGACGCTTATGAGAGTCTAACATTGAATGATCTAGTTTATTTATATAAGAACTTTTTGACCACCAAAAATTTCCAGAGAAATGTGGTCTTGGATAAGTAACCCAATTAGTGCTGACTACGTCAGCACTTGATAAATTATTAACTGCGTCAGCCCATTTATGAATCATGAAATACTCCATCATGAATCGCCATGACTCATTATATACAAATGAAGGGCTGTCAGTATGAGTAGTTCCCTTATTATGGAAATACATAAGTGGGCTGTCACCCCCTTCAGAGGATGCAAAGTCCCTGATCAATTTCAGAGTGTTGTTTTCATAGTTATTATCGTTAAAATATACTACATTAGCCTTTTCAGGAACCGAATACAGTGAGGTTCCTCCACTAACTCCAATAGTGAGACTATCCGCTACTGAAAGTAGCCCACTAACGTACAATTGATTGATTTGATTCTGGTATAAGTACTTCCAATGGCCATACATACCTAGATGATAAAATAGATGCATTATTTATACTCATATGGTAAGTTACGATGAGAAAATTTCATATTATCTTTATTATCTAATAATGACGTAACTACATCGGTAACATCTTGATTAAAAGAAAAATCGAAATCTTTCTTGAACTTATCACATGATAGTTTAAAATCATATTGACTAGCCGATTGTTGAGCCTCAATAGTCTTAAACTCTACACCCATTCTTTCAGCAACGTATTTCCCCATTTCCGTAGCAGTTTCACTAAATGAAGCTAAATTATAGATGCCTCCGGGATTATCTGAATGTATTATAGCATAAATAGCTCTATAAAGATCGTTGGTTCCAAGAATAGACCTATTAGTGTGTCCGTTATAAACTACAACCTCATTAGTTTGCCAAGCTGTAGCTACCATGGCATTTAGCATAACATCAGTACGTAAGTGAGGAGCATATCCATTGACTGTGCCAAACCTGAGGCCAAACGTCCTTCCTTTACGTTTCGATGCGGTCACGGCGTAACCGTCTATCATTTGTTTAGTAGCATCATACGCATTGTATGGTCTCGCAAATGAAGTATTTTCATCAACAAACTCTTTCTGAGTGTCACCATATACGCTAGCACTGCTGGCATAGATAAATGTTTGGTACGTAAGTTTATTCAGTAGGTTGACGAAGTTGACCACATTATTGTTAAATACGCCGTATTCATTACCATAACACATTTTGAAGCTAGAATATCCAGCCAACAAAATGATGTTATCAAATAAGTCTAAATATTCTTTATGCAGATTATTAAAATCTATAACTGTATTATCAGAATTACGCTCAAAAATTTCTAGATCAACAGACTTGACATCAGGTAATGATGCCATCAAACAAGACCCCACATATCCACAACCTCCGATGATCAATGTTTTCATAATACACTTTCATAATACTCAATATAGCTATTATATTCAGCTACTGATAAATTTTGTATAAGATACCTACGAGTTATAGAGTCGTTATTTGCATCATTATATATCATTAATCGATCATCGTTATAGGCTAATTCTGATGGAAATTTATGCCCCCAGTATTCTTCTATACCTTCATAACAATATTTTATATTGTCCCATCCAACCATCGATACCAATTTTTTTGTATTAAACCAGCAAAAGCATCCGCTATAGTGCCAATCATAAAATTGCTGAGGAACCCATCCATTCCATGGATTTTTAGGGTCTCTTACATCTATTAAATCTGGTGTCTCAACTTTTAATATACCGTATGTTATATATTTTCCATAAACTATTTTATTTATGACATTATCCATATACTCTAAGTTAAAATAATACGGCATGCGAATGCGATGTCTCATTGTTCCATCTAAAGCTCTAGTACATCCTTTATTATGAGAATAAAAAGTAATAGAATCTATGCTTTTGATATCTTTAATAGCGTCTATAAAATACTTCGATTCTCTACTGTCGCTATCATTGCTAACTATATAAAGACAATATTCTACCAGAAATGTAAATTGTGCTGATACTAATGCATAGCCAAGTATATCACAGTAATAATCTGTAGATATATAAATAATTTTTTCACCATTAAAAATATTACTATATCTACGTAAAGCATCAATATTTATTTTAGTCGCTACATCTATATTATAAATATCTGCTATATAGGCATAAAATATTAAATTTCGTTTCATACTAGCCCCAAATATGACTAATTACACCAGCATTATTAAGTTGGGCAATTATTTCGTTTCTACTCTCTGGAGTCTCAGATGTCATATAAATATCATGCCACTCTATATAAATATCACTGATTCTATTAGCTAAACCGTCTGAAATTAATTTACGTAAAATTTTAAATTCTGAGCCTTCGACATCAATTTTCATTATGATTCGATCAGATATATTAAAACTGGATATAACTTTAGATATATCAGTACAAGGTACACCAATTATTGTATTATGAAATCTATAGGATTCAGAATTAGGGTCTGAACAAGCTCCGGCATCCATAAGTTTTTCAATTGATCCGGCACCAGTTGAATTTAGCTGAACAGAAAAATCTGAATATCCTTCGTGATCAAGGATCGCCCCTCTGTGCAGTTCAATATTGAGATTATTAGGTGATGATCTGAGTTCTTCCACAGTTTTTTCGAGTACAAACAAAGCTGCTGGATTTGGCTCCCAAGTGTGAATCTCCCATGAGGAATCCATATTATATTTCTGGATGAATGTCCTAAGGCCCTCTCCAAAATGACCTCCACAATCAAGATACACATTCATGATTTAATCCTATAAAAAGCGTCATTCTCATTAGACATACCAAGAAACTCATACCCCTTATAAGACATAAATTCCGTCATACCATCAATTCTATATTGAAAAGTAGAGGTCTCAACTCGTATAAATGTTGGAAAATTTTTACTGAAATCCAGCCCATTCATAGCTTCTTTTTCATACCCTTCAACGTCAAGCGATAGAAAGTCTACATGAGTTAATCCAGCCTTATCGAGCAGTGACTGGAGTGTAGCCACGGGTACAAAAATATTTTTTCTGCCAGTATATTTTTCCTTAGTAGCAGTCAATTGGTGTTCATCATAATAGTCTAATGGAATGGTTATTTGAGAAGTCAGACTATCTCCCGTAGTTATTTCATCAAAATTACCAAGAATAGTCTTCTCCTGATAATCAAACGATACCAAAGCGACATTTTCAAATGCATTTGCTTGTGATCGATTGGCTACACATTCATTAAACTTATGAGGATTTGGCTCTACTAAAAGTCCAATCCACCCACGCCTTTCGAGACTGTAAGTATTCGATTGAGAAATACCATCATTGGCTCCAGCTTCAACATATATCCCACAATCAAAATCTAGATACTTATCCACGGATAGCCTCCACTATTAAGTGCAATAAAATACTCTGCCACTCTTCTGCGTGTGGGGTAATACGACCTTCGATTGACGGAATAAGAATGGTCTGGTGAGACTCATCTAAAGCGTAGCCACCATCGCGGGAGACAATCGCGACAACATAACTGCCAACCTTACGTCCTAGTTTGATTGCTTCAACGAGATTCCTTGATGTAGTTTGTGACCCTCCACCAACAGACAATACAAACAACGCATCGTTTTCAGACAGGTTGGAAATTTCCAACCAGTCTGAGTAGCATGTATTCCAGCCATCATCGTTAATACGGGCAGTAAGCTCAGCGACATTATCAGTCACTGCGTAAGATTCGATACCGAGAATCTTCCTGAAATCATTCACAGCATGAGACGCATTTGCAGCACTGCCACCAACGCCTAAGAAAAAGATCCTACCATTCGTCTCTTTTACTGCTGCAATGATGACGCAAACTTCGCAGATCTCATCCTTATTGATAACATCGCAGATATGTTTAACTTCGGAAAGATACTCGTCTATAGTATTCTGAAACATGCTTGACTATATCCTAAACTTTGGTGACACAAACACTCAACCTGAATACCAGTATCTAGCAAGAATTCAGCAAAAGCCTTAATCTCGTGTTCACGATAATCGTCGTAATCACAAATTTCATCAAAGTCCAGTATTGTGCCGCTCACAATACGAGGCTTTAAAGCAGCAAGCACTGTCTTGCAAGCACTATAAACGTCACTATCAATGTGGACATAAGAAGCATTCTGAGGATGTTCCAGTAAAAAGGAACCTAAGGTATCCTCAAACAGCCCTTTAATCAGGATCACGTTAGCTGGCCAAGCCGATATAGCACGGCTCGGACTTGCATTATACATCCCCGGATTAGCACCTGCTACTGAATCGTCAATCATTCCATTAGGAACAATCCCGTTAAGGTTATAACAGCCTTTTGGATTAGATGAGTCCCAATAATCTGGCAACCCTTCAAAAGAATCAAACCCATAGACATCAACACCCCTCTCAGCGGCGATCCTAGCTATGGTCTTCATAGACCTGCCACGATAAACACCAAACTCCATCCATAGTCCATCAAGAGTAACATGTTTAAGTACAGCACTTAGATAAGTTACATGATAATCGCTAGAGGCATATTGCTCTTTAGCCGATTTAATCATTCCTAAAATTTCATCAATTTTTTTATTGAGCATTTTTAATTCTATCTCGTAAATCTGTAGAAGACCAAATACCTCTTTTGTGGAAATAAACATGCGAGCAATACTGCTCGCCTGTTACTGGTCCGGGATCTCCGACCACTCTTACATCTGGACGAATCTTAGATAAGATTCTTTCAAGATCGGCTTCAGTCTTATATTTTATAATTTCATCAATATATTTAATAGATGAAAGCTGAATCTCTCGCTCTATTATAGTCTGAACTGGAGAATTTTTCCAACTTCTTTCACAATGTGGATCTTCATGTAATGCAGCTACTAAATAGTCACACACAGACTTAGCCTCTTTTAAGTATTCACAATGACCAGCATGTAATAAATCAAACGCACTAGCAACAAAACCAACAATCTTGATCCCATTATTGGCTCGCCACTGCTTTGCTGATACAGCCTTGTCATCTACGAATAAATCATAGCTCGGTTTGCCAAGCCTAAACTTATGATATTTGACACCCCAAGCGTCTAATTGTGCAAGCGACAGCTTGCCATAATATTTGCCTGATGTGCCACCCCTAGATGTAAAAATACTAATCTCATGTCCACTATCATATAATTCATTGATTTTCTTAATTACTTGGAGGTATGGCATAGCCTCTTCATACTTTCGAGACGAAGGCGTCAAACATATAGTCTCGTCCATATCAAAACAATATTTCACGCTACTCTCACGTAAAAGTCATCTGCACAAATTTTCTGCAAAAGGGTATACCCATATTGGGTCAAATATGCAGATACAGCATCTCTCTCATTAGACTCAACACTGATAAGTGAAACTGTAACACTATTAAAGTCTAGACTTTTTAAAACACACAACTCGTTCCCTTCAACGTCAATACTGAGATAATCTATATGAGATATGTCTCTTTCAGACAATATCTCTCCAAGCCTTTTTGGAAAGACTTGTTTTTTGACACAAACCGCATCTGGACGATTCGCTAGCTCGTGTAAAATTCTATTAGCATGATCATTCTTAAAGCCGCTCTCTAGTCCTCCAAGACCACTAGCAGATCCAGTAATATTCCAAAAGGTCTGCTCAGTTATATCATCGTTGACTGCGTAGTTAAGGCATTCACATTCTCTATTAGCCACTAATTCATTGTAAAGATCTATATTGGCCTCTATCGAGATGCCACGCCATCCAAATAACTTTTCAAAAATTAGTGTGTTACTCCAAGCTATACCGTCATGAGATCCTACATCAACAAAAAATCCATCTCTCATATTATTGAGTACATTGATGGCATATTCACATGGAAGTGGGTGCGGTATACTAGAATCGCCAGCATAACCGGGGTATTGTGAGAAAAAATCAGACATATAAAGATAAAATCCTTTGCTCAATTTTTTTGATATCATAAGCTGAATAATATTTATTCAGCGTTAACTCAGATCTCTGATCATAGTAATAATCTACTGCTTTTAACTCTTTCATTTCCGCAACATATTCATTTAAACTATTAGCAATTTTCCCACATCCATCTAGCATCTCTATATGCCCCTGATCTATATCGCTTGGATGTGATACAATTGGCAATCCATGATACATGGCTTCTATCATACAGGCAGAACAGACCTCACCAAATGGTTTAGCATGAGTATAGCAATCTAGAGTCTGGAGAAACTTATGGATTTCTCCAGTATCTGAAGTATGATCTAAAAAGATTACATTGCGAATCTTGGAGTTAGCCACATAATCCCGATGGGCTTGTCCACCGCCCAACATTAAAAAGATTGAGTCATCCTGAAACAGTCTGAAAGCATCAAATGGAATAGGAGAAAATAACCCAGAGCAATTTCTCTGATGATAGCCAAATACAAAGGCGTCCTGACGGATACCTAACTGTTCTCTCAGATTATCTCGCGTCTTAGGAGGTACATGAACAATAGATGGTATAATTTCTATTTTACCGGCTCCACCGTTGGCAAGCCACCGACTCGCCTGCCAATTACATAGCAAGATATTCCTGTAAATATTATCCTGATTATGAGCATTCACACCATGGATAGTATGAATTATAGGTGATTTTATCTTAGTAAATGGATATTCAATTGCCCCACCAACAACACTATGGACAAAATCATACGAATCATCGAACTTACTATCAAAATCACTAATCCAATATTCTCGCTCACAATGATCTACTTGTACAAAAACAGTTTTAATCCCGTAAGATTTTACCAATTCTAACCGCGAAGCATCATGATCTGGATGATTAGGAGTGTTAGCTGCACAGTTTGTGTAATAAAAGGTTACATCATGGCCAGCCTTAGCACAGATGATCGCATAACTTTGTAGATAGCGTTCGCCACCACCGGAAGCCATGCCACAATACTTAACGAAAGCTAGTCTCATCTCATGGAAGTCTTAAAAAGGCCAGTCTCTGAACCTTGTGATACAATTGGGTCCCACCAGTATGCCGCACTATCGTGTAGCCATAACTGATAATTCATTTCCCAATCTGCACACAAGTGAAATGGGATCATCGTCTCTACTAACTTTTGGCAGAGGCTTTTTTTAATTACAGTAGCACCTAAACAACGGGTAGCTGGGTGATCCTTTTTACTGACATCCTCATCAGAATACAAATTACAGCAAGATGCTAAAAATAAAATATCGTACTCCTGGGGGGTACGGTTATATAGATCATCAAATCTCTCAACAAAGTTATCAGCTAGAACACTGTCATCCTCAAGTATGAGAGCATACTCATCATTTCCTTCAGCGATCTGTTTATAAATCTCACAGTACTTAATAGTAACTGAAATATCAGTCAATTTGAGTGAACGAGGTTGATTCTCCGGAAACCAGCGATTATATTTTGCCCGTTCTTCTTCTGGATTATCACGATAATATCGCGAGATAGTTTCAGGCAATAGTTCAGAGGCGTCAAAATCTTCAAAAAACTGGAAATTAGTGAAGCCGTACCGCTCAAATTGAGTCAACATAGAGAGCTTCCGGTCAGGAAGCTCTTTGCAATGAACTACATATGTTTTTAAATCAAACATTCAATTCTCTTTAATACATTTTCAGGAAGAACAAATTGGGGGATTTCACCCCCATTAAACCACGGCTCTTCCAGAATCGAAAAGTACAGATCGTTATCGCGATCAATCTCATTAAGTTTCTCTACCAACGACTCGTCACTGTAGTCTTTAGCTAAAATAAAACTTTTTACATTAAAGTCTTCACCGACCCTATCATTCCCCCAATAGACTGGAATACTATTAGCAAACATTGGATGGATAATCTTTTCAGTGGTATATCCAAGATAATCTCTATTTTCAAACGATATAGTAAACTTAAAGTTTCGCAGAAACTCTATCTTTTCTATGTTATCGCTCCTGCCGGGAATATTCCAATTACAATTATTAAACAGTCGTCCAGCAGAAATTACTGGACGACCTCGACGTACTAAAGATGTTAGTTTTGGAAAAAAATCAACTCTTTTGCCGCTAGGCTGAGAATAAACAAAATTACAGAAGTAGGACTTCTCTGCTAAAATAGCGTCCTTATCTATCTTCTTCTCAAGAAAATCCTGAATGTTATGATGATAGGCATGGTCTCGTTCGGCTATATATGGCCGGTTGAACCAATTTAGATATATCATCCAAAGAGGTAGCCTATAGTTCTTCTCGTGTGCATCATGATCAAATGTAAAGGCTAAATCACACTCATCCCAATTTGGTAGAGTTGATTCGCCAGTATAATACACAAGCTTTGCTCGTGTGTTTAAGTATTTTTGTTTCTCGTTCTGCCTTTGATAATCAACTGAATAAAACACGAGATCGGGATCGACTTCGTCGATCACAACTCGGTATTTGGTGCTAAGTAAATTATAGAAATAATTATCGGTCTTCATAAGACCGACCCAGAAATCTACAAAATTAACTTTTATAGTATCCAAACCATTCCTCCCGCCACTTTTGTCCACCAGCAAAATGACGGATCAGGACTTCGTCCCGCTCCGTCCGATTGATTAAAAACTCACAGCCAGACTCACCCTCCATCTCTGTCACATTCCAGCTTGCTGGAAGCACTCCTACGTGCTCGTAGAGTTCTTCCAATGAATAGTGAGGCAGATCGTTGGCAGAATGCCAACCGTAGTCTGGAAGCTCAGTGAAGGGCACCCACGAATGCCTCTTTACGCCCGCTAGGGCGTACCACGATGCCTGTTCTCTAAACTCATGCCAAAATGCGTTTGTATAGCCAAATGCCTCATGAAGGCTTACCCGATCATTTAATTCATTAAAGCGAGTTTCATCCAGAATAAGATCAATCATTTTGATTGACCAGTCATTGATTTTTAAAGAGAAGCAACCCATGCAATGTGAGTTGCCTGAATCAATTGAATAGTTAAACGACTTAGGACAGGGGAATTCTATCTCTGGATGTACTAGGCACATGTCAGCGTCTATGTGAGTGACTATATCCCCCTTCTTGAATTTGCCAGATTGAATAAACTCACGGATCTTAGTGAATTTCAACCAAGTAAGATTACCTCTGAAAGGAACGAGATTGCTAGTAATATCGATATACTCTACGCCGTGAATTCGGCAATATTCTTTGTTACGTGGCGACATCCATTCATTAAAAAAATCTTGACGAGAATCAGAGTAGCTAGCAAATACTAGAAGAAATTTCATGTCAGCCTCTTTAGGATGTTATTATATACACCATCTAATGAGAAATATTTATTATAGATACTATCTATAGTGGTTAACATTTGCCCATACTTGCGATCAGAAACAGATCGTAAGATCTGATCTATATCCCCAATATCTTGTTCTTCTATAAGGACCGCTATGTCTTCCCAATCGATTTCGTCCGTCCACGGCAGACAGAAATCGTCGCTAATGTAAACTGGAACTGAGCCAAGCTGCATAGCCTCATACATCCTAAAGCTAGTATTTCCATATCCACGAGGACATAAGGTAAACTTACTCCTGCATGTAGTTTCGAGATGAAAATTCATTCTGTCTTGGGTTATCTGAGGCGTCCACCTATCTAAACGTAACAAATACTTAGAATCATCATACAATGCACGACACATCTTTTCACGAATTGGATGTGTGGTTGACCCAACAAACGAAGCGAATACATTGTGTTCGCTTCGCTCACAGCAAGGTACTGGAGAACAAATCGCTGGAATAGGAATATCATTTCGCGGAGTATATTGAGATGAGGAAAAAATTAATGTATCTTTTGGTAACTGAAAAGCTACCCCATCATCGTGCTGGCAAATAGTGAAATAACTGCCTGACGGCAGTCTATCTAAATATTCCTGCACTCCATTTGTCTGACCTTCGACCTGCAAGGTCGTCCAGCTAATTCCAATATAGTCTCGTTTCAGATCGTTATCTTCGTGAGCAAAACGAGCGAAGCAGTAATCCTCTAGATATTGACCTACATGGTATGGTGGGTATACTGGATAACTTGGTTTTGGTCTAAACCTATCCTCTGAGTAAATCATATTTGCTCCGCACTAACTTTAACAATTCAATTTTATTCTGAACTCCAACAGTCCAATTAGCGTGATGAATTATTATATCGTTTGGAATATTAAAATATCTATTGTTCCAAACTCCGTTAAGATAATGCGCTACATTAAAAAATCTATGAGATAATTTTTTATGCTTTACCATATGCAAATTATCATTCAAACTAGTTTGATCTTCTAATCTATAATTATCTACCATAGATGTAAACATCTTTAATGTAGAGTCATTAGCTCGACAAACAAAAAAACCAGAACACATGGCTGGAATATCATCCTGTCCTGCAATGTCAAAGTCACCAAGTTCAGCTAATAATTGATTGACTGGATCTGAAAAGAATTGAACATCTACATCTGAAATGATAAAAGTGTTACCCATCTCTTGTTCGCATACTTGCTTAAAGAATAAAACCTTTTCAAAACAAATATCGCTCCATCCAGCCTCGTAAAAATTAGCAGATGCGCATATTTGAGGTATTTTTTTAGTATGTAGGTCAAGTGAAAGCGGAAGCGTAGCTAGAAAATAATCAGTAAAAAGGGAACTATGTGATTCTGAATATGCAGTATAAATTCTCATACAGATTTCTTACACAAATAAGATAACATATTAACAAACTTATCTCTAACGTGCCCAACCTCTTTTAGGTTCCGATCCATATTAGACTCTTTAGATGACATACCCTCAGGATTTCTGTAATAGATACCCAACTTCTCAGGTATGAGTTCAAAGTGAGCCCCTAAACTCGCACATCGTAGCCAAAAATCCCAATCTGCGGCAGAATGATATGATGTGTCGAAATAGCCATACTTATCATTTAGAGAGCTTCGCCATACCGGATGATTATGTGGTAGATTACACATCAGCATATTATATAGACTAAACGGCCCAGTTGGAAAAACTGGTTCTTCTCCAGTTAGTGTTTCTGGTGTAACTCCATCTTTAAGAACCTGTACATTCAAACAATAGGCAAGATCAATATCCGGGTTGCTGTCTAGTAACGCTAGATGTTTCTCGATACAAGTTTCGAATAGGACATCATCGACATTGGCATTTGTAAGATACTCAGCCCCAGAATTTTTTATGATATAGTTCCAGCAAGCATAAATACCCGGATCATGAAGCAAACACTCATACTGTATATTCTTATGCTTAGATATATACTCTTTAATTATTTCATATTCATTGTCTGGAGAGTTGGCATCCAGAATAAAGAGGTCACAATCCTCCCACGCAGTTTGCTGCGTGACGTTATTCAAAAACGCTTCAATGTGTTTACCCCCATTATAAAGGGAGGTTATTAGAGTTATCCTACTCACCCGTGCATCCCCATGAAGTCGTGCGGTTTTACCGCCTATTATAGGTAAATTACTTACAGAGTCGTAAGTTTGTTCCTAGATTTTAGACGCATACGACTAAAATAGAGTAGGTAAAAGTTCTACT
>Ga0209353_10000998_pt1 | contig 16414 bp, 12 predicted proteins | sample LauGreSpBDMM15SD_2_FD_187561 | JGI IMG/M metagenome (GOLD analysis project Ga0209353, IMG submission 187561) | Freshwater lake microbial communities from Lake Michigan, USA - Sp13.BD.MM15.SD (SPAdes) (version 2) | ecosystem: Environmental > Aquatic > Freshwater > Lake | place: Lake Michigan...
ACACTTGAACCCACATCCCACAACAATGGTCCACTACTCTTTTCCGATTTCCATGAAACATCCACACTTAAACCCACATAATATTTATACACCCAACACAGTCCACACACATATTCTGTATTTTCCTCTTTTGACATTCCTGCCACTTTATAATATCGTTCTCTCCATCCTGCTTCATTTACATTTATATATTCTTCCGCCTCTCGATAAATCCTCGGTGCTGACATCATCATACTTTCCTTGTCTCCTTTTAGATTCACTCGTTCTTGCCTGCGTTTTGCATATTCGACCTTTAACCACCCCTCTTCGCGTTTTGCCATCCAGTCCACTACTTTTTTAAATTGGGGCCACTGAATCTTTTTATCAAATATAATAAAAGTGTCTTTCATTAATCCAAGCGTTTCTTTGTATGCAGTCAACAAATGATTTATCCCATTGGTGCGGATATTTAACGCCGGTAAATGGGGCAAAAAATCATTCCCCAACATAAAGCAAAGAAAGGCATAATCGTAAATGCGGTCGGGGTGCGGATATTTGCATCCAATTTCAACCAATATGGAGTCGCACAGCAGGTTTATGTCCAAAATGTAAGATGCCCCATTTTCCAACTCCGCATTCAAACTTTTCGCAAATTCCGGCGCTTCTCTGTAAACAAAAAAATTGGATGCCTTGTTATTGAATATCGACAACATCAGCAGATCCGCATCAAGCCCGTAAATCACCGTGTTTTGACCCAGATGTTTTTCCGGGTTTTCACGAATGTATTGGAACAGTTTGTGTTCGCCTTCGCCCCGTTCATCCGACGCGGAAACAATCACTTTGGCATTTTTCTCAAAATGTTTGTTTACATACTTTGACAAGAATTCCATAAATTCGGTTCCCGGTAAAATTTGACATGAATTAAAAAGGTTCTTGGGAACAATTCCGTGCTTTTCCAGAAAGGCGGCTTGGTAGCGTCGGTTTCTCTGCTGTTTCATTTTAGCAAGAGGTGCGACACCATCAAACGCTATGTAAATAGTGTTTGATGGGCGTATTTCATCAATGTATTTCTGCAATTTACTACATACCATTGCTGAAATATTTTCATAGTTTTCAGACAAGACGGGTTTCATTTTGCCTGCCTTTTCAATTTCCCGAATGGAATCATAAATGATTGAATTGGAATCAAAATATAAATGTTGAAACTGGTGAGTCTGTATACTGAATTTTTTCAAAATATTCATGTGATTTCGGATAATGTAAGAAAAATAAGAAGGGATTCCCATGGTTTAGATATATAAGAACAAATCGGTTTATACCCTTTTGTAAATCCTTTTTTCTGAATCCAATGTATAATGGAGTTTAATGGATTGTTGTTTTTAATTTACAGGATGATGCCATTTATGATTGTGTCTTTTCTGGTAATATCATCCCTCTTTTCTGGCGAGCTTTCCGGGTTTTTACTTTTGGTCGGAATTATGTTATCATCACTCATCACGATTGGCATTTCACACATGTCTTTCCTTAAACAAGACAGCAATAGTCTGGAGAAAATGATGAAATGTAGTTTACTGACACTCAATGACAGCGTATTGTCCTATTTGCCTTTAAGCACACATACGTTTGCCTTCATTTTTGGATACTTCATTTACGTAATTGTGACCAACAAATTGGTTGTCAAAAATGCACTATTAATTGCAGTAGTGACGATCTTGCTTTTTATCGACATTCTTTACAATTTCAACAGTTGTGCGGAAAAATATGTGATTATACCGCTCATCATTGGCGTATTTAGTGGTGTGGTATGGGCGGTTATACTTGGCAAGACAAACCAAATGATTCCACAGGAAGAAGGGACTTCCAAATGCAGTGTGACCAAAGGTATGTATCGATGCAAGATTAAAAGGACTGGACAAATTGTCTCTTAAATAGGGAACCGTAGTTCCCCTACTAGGGGTCGAAGTATTGGATATTTCCGTTAATCCAAAACTTTAACTGGCTCGAAATCCGAGCACGCGACAAATCGTCGGCCATCAGTTTCATCGCCCTGGACTTATCTTCAAATGCATGGATAAAGTCTTTGATGACAACCACTGTGTTGGCAGTTTCGTATTTGGGAATTTGGTCTTTTTGTAAAACAGTGTATCCTTTTCGCTGGTTTACAACATTGTGAAAATTATAAAATAATTGAATCAAATCCTCTTTAGACCGCATATTGTTCATATTAATTGCCCGCATATACTCGGATGCATGTGCAGAACAAACTGGGCACGGCAATGTGGCACAAATCAATAACGTGAATCTTATAAATTCTTTGATGACCAATTGAAAATACTCGGGTTTCATTTTTTGCGCCATAACGTGAAAAAATGTCCATATGGGTCTGCCCCATTTCATTTTGGGCAGTGCGTCCTGAACCGGAGCCAACGGGGCGGGTTTAATCACTTGTAATGGAACTTGTCGGTATGCAAACTGCATTTGCATTTGTTGCGACGGAGGCTGAATCTGAGATCTTGCCGTTTTTTTATGAACATGACTAAACATCATTTGACAAAAATGTATATATATTTCAAAAGAAAAAGGTTTGAATTCCAAACCGAATCATAAATAAACACTAGAAAAACAAAATAAAAATATAAACCCAAATAATATAAATGTCGTCGCAAACAGAAATGGTGAAAACAATCAAAGAATGGATTACAATTGACAATGACATTCGCAACATTAATAAAGAGTTGCGACTTCGCAAAGATAAACTGAAAAAAATATCCCAAACACTCATGAAAACGATGAAAGACAGCGAGATTGATGAGTTTGATATCAAAGGGGGGAAATTAGTATTTTCCCAGACCACAGTTAAAAAACCAATCACCAAAAAAAATCTAGTTACCATTTTGTCAAAATACTACGAGGGTGACATATCCCAGGCGCTAGAAATGAACAAGTTCATAATGGAGAATCGCGAAGAAGTGGTTAAAGAAAGCATCAAGCGGTCCATTAACAAAGAGGCTTTGGAATAATACAAAAAAAACAATATCAAGTGGTCTATAAGTAAGTAAAAGAACTACCATACAAAAGGAGGGGTCATAGGGGAACTACGTTCCCCTAGAATAACCCCAACTCTGGGATGCAAATTTGTCCATTGACCAAACTGGCTTTAGCAATGATGGCAGGGTCTATCTTCCCCTCTAAAATGTCTTCCGTCTTGTAGACATTGTTGAATTTGTCAATATAATAAACAATTCCGCTAATATTGGTGGCAACCACATCGATTTTCTTGGTGCACACCCCGCAAACATCGTCAGCCAAACCGTGTGGAGCGCCCTTTGAGTGAGTTCCGCAAAATTCATATCCGTCTTTGCGTTTGCGTGTGCATTGTTTGTTGTCCGCGCGCTTTGCATTGCACCGGTTTTGAGTAGGAATGCAGTTTTGGATGCGCTTTCTCTTCGACAAATCATCCTTACTAAATACCAGGCGTTCATATTCGTAAACATATTCCAGCAGTTCATTGATTTTTTCCTTTTCGTCAAATTTTAAGTCAATCGCCTTACCGCGAATACTGTCCTTGAATGAAGTGATAAACGATTCCGATTTTGAGTTTAATTTCTTTTCCATTTTGTTATAATTATGCAAATGATTATAACAAACATTTTTTGTTCAATTTTATGGATTTATTTATTTTTTTCATTGAAAAAATTGTAAAGCAAATTGTCGGGATTGTGGTTTTTAATATCGCCGTCAATCATTTTGATCGATTCATATATTTTTCTTAGAACATCATTGGGTGCACTGGACCCCACTTTGATAAAACCTTGTTTGACGAGGGTTTTGCGAATTTCGTCAATGGGGGTTTGTTTCAACAAATACGATTTTGTGGTTACATTGGCGCGAATGGTTTTGTTGGGAAGAAGAACTCCTACGTGGGGTTTGAACCGGTCTTTACCACATCGGTAAGTTCTTCTCAACAGTTTTTTGTATTTTTTTTGTTTAACAATTTGGTTTTTGGTTTTTTCTGCGATTTCTCTCTGTTTCAACTTTTCAATCAACAATACTTCGGCGGGGCTTTTAATGCGTTCGGCAATCAAAGCCAAAGGCGGTGGAGATGGATCAAAAGATTCGATTATCAAGGGTTCATGACACATATTTTTCATTGTTTTATTATGATATGCGCGATATGTTGGCAAAGACCCGTTTTTTAAACATCCATACCCAGGTGTTGGTAATATTTGAATGGGTTCTACGATATAGGGTTCTGCGTTATAGGATTCTGCATCTGCATTATAGGATTCTACGGTATAAGGTTCTGTATTACAAGGTTCCAAATGAACCGGAATAAGGTCAGATGAAAGAGGAACCTGAATTTGGTCAAGCTCAAGAGAAGCATTGTGGTTTTTAATGGTTTGATTTATTTTTGTTTCTTTGTGTTTGTCGGCTACTTTTTTCATAAATTCAACTGAATTTTTGAAATCATTTTCAAAATCGTTTTCAAGATTGTTGGATGTCACGGTTGGTTCATCCAAAAGTGCATTGTATTTTCTCTCTTGATTTTTGCGAATTTCTTTCAAGATGCTATTTTTGATGGATTTATTGGAAACTTTTTTGGGGGATTTTAATTTAATTGGTTTGTCCGGTTTTTTCCGTTTTTGTGTCCGAGATGGAACTTTGAATAAATCCTCATTATATTTTACAATTCGAATATTACCACCACTACTCATAATACAATATTGTATATTTTGTTTTATGAATTTATACGTTGGATTCAAAGAAACATCGAAGAAAGAGTTTTTTGCGATTTTTTCAAGGAGTATTCTCTCGTATTTTCTTTGCAATCCATAAATTTTTTATATCCATTATCTAAATCCGCAAGTTCAAGCACGCGTTTTTCAGATTCGGATCTCCCATAAACCCGTTTGCTATGTGCGATCTTTACTTTGAATAAAAGGGTCTCCACATCTCGTCCAAATCCACTAAAACTGTCATACCATCTCTTGAACCATTTCTCTCCATCTATGTTTCCGATTTTCCATCCACCTTCCGAAACTTTCTTTTTAAAAATTTCCCATAAATCTTTTGCGGAATAATTATCCATTTTGAATCTCCAAATAAATCGGGATTCCAATCCAGGATTCAGAGAGAAAAACCGGTCGTTCAGTTCATTCTCATATCCCGCAATAATCACCATAATGTTGTCTTTTTGGTCACTCAGCGCTTCGCACAAAGTGTCGACGCATTCTTTGGAAAAATTGTCGTCCCCGAGAGAATACGCCTCATCAATAAACAATACGCCACCCAAACATTGTGTAACAAGTGCCTTGGTTTTGATTGCAGTTTGACCTAAATATCCGGCAACCATGTCGGAGCGGGTTGCTTTTTTAAATGGCAATCCGGGTTTCTCATCGGGTTTGCAAATCACTCCAATTTTGGAGTAAATGGCGCCCAACAATTTGGCAACTTCCGTTTTTCCGGTGCCGGGTGGGCCAAAAATCACGGTGTGTTTATAATCATTGGAGCCCTCGTGCAACCCCTGCAAATAATAGAGAAGTTGATCCAAAACACTTTTTTTCAAACTGTGCATTCCAATCATTGCGTCCAGTTCGCAAAGTTCCGATTGAATGGCATGGATGGTTTTCAGATTGATATTATATTCCACATGTTCTTGAAACGGATTTTGTTCGGCGACCTTTATCAAATCAGAAATGGTATTCAGAGAGAAATCAATGGTTGTATATTGTTTCTCTACATCCATTTTCTCTTCGGGATGAATATCCATTTTCTCTGCATCCATGTTTAAAACTTCGTGTTCTTTTTGCCATTCTTCGTATGTGTTTGTTGGAGAAGCAATTGGGGCAAATTGCACACTTGTTGCAAACATAAAGTTCTGGTAATCGTAGAATGAAAGGTGCGTTTTTTTCTTGTAGTAATCCATAAATTTGCTGAATTCAGCACATTTCATTGATCCGATCATCGTTCTCTATTGTGTAGAAAAATAAATAATCTTTAACTATATAAAAATATAAACCATTATTATTTATCGAATCAGCATCTAGAATGTCGGACATTGAGAAAATAAATCGGGCTTTAACAAAATACGATCCATTGCAAGCGGTTCTCTACGGATCTCGTGCAACTGGGACGTGCAAACCCGACAGTGATTATGATGTCATGGTTTTTTTCAAAAAGTCGCGATTTCCATTTAAAGAATCCGCGGAACAAAGATTTGCGCGGTTTTTTAAAATGGCGTGCGAACTGAAAGAAGTTCTTGGGAAACCCGTGGACCTGGTTGTTATGAAATACAATGGGAAATGGATGAATATGCATTCCGAACGAGACACCCTGTTTTTCAACCAAGTTAGATGTGAAGCGATTTGTGCATTTGAGAATCGTGCGGGTGCAGAGATGTGCGATATGTCCGAAAAAATAGGATTATTTAAAGCGACCTAAAACAAAAATCTTTTGTTTTTTTACGAACAAAATGAAATAATATAAAAAATTGAACTTTTTATATTATTAGTAGGCAAAAGTATAAAATGAATCCAACAGAATTAACTGAATTAAAAATGTCAACTCAAGAAGAAAAGAAGAAGAGGGCTTACAAGAAGAAGACCGATGTGTGTGAAGAGATTCAAACAAACGAAGTCAAACCAAAAGCCAAAAGAACCAAAAAAACTAAACCAGAAGAAGATATCACCAAACAATTGGAGGAAATCGTAATGAGCGAAATGAAAGCGGAAACCGAAATCAAAAAGATGGTGGACGAAAATATGAAGAATCCGGAAAGCGAAGTATTGTCACATTTGGGTCAATACATCGAAGAACCATTCAAAATCATTGAGTCCTATTTCAACGGCAATCATTCATCCTGTCTCGTTCGCCACCAATTGGAATCCTACAACGATTGCATTCACCGTCAAATTCCCCAAACAATCCAGATGTTCAATCCGGTTTGGGTGCGTTCCGACAAGGATGTGTTGCCGGATTCGGACAAGTATTCGCTCGAAGTGGAAATCACATTCACGAATTTGAAGTTGTATCCGCCACAGATATACGAGAACAATGGTGCCACCAAAATGATGATGCCAAATGAAGCGAAGTTGCGAAATGTGACATACGCGTCCAATATGACCATTGATATAAACATCACGTATCATATTCGCGATAGTGTAGACATCGAAAAACCGCGCACAGTTACCAGCGTAATCCCCAAAGTCAGCATTGGCAAATTCCCCATCATGGTGAAGTCGTCCATTTGCGTGTTGACACAGAACACCCATATAAATCCAGTTTCCGTCGGCGAATGCGCGTTTGACCACGGCGGGTATTTCATCATCAAAGGTTCCGAGAAAACCGTGTTGCAACAGGAACGCGCCGCGCAAAACATGGTTTACTGTTATGACGGCAAGAACACATCCAAATGCAGTTGGTATGCGGAAATCAAGTCGGTTCCCGACTACAAGTGCATCTCGCCCAAACAGGTGGAGATTGAAGTGGCGAGTAAGAACAATGGATACGGGCATCCGCTCAAGGTGGTGATACCGCGAGTCCGCGAATCCATTGATTTGTTCATTGTGTTTCGCGCGTTGGGCGTGACAACCGATAAGCAAATCTGCGAATATATATTGTTGAACATTGACAGTGAACGGCACACAGATATTCTCAAATTCCTGAATGCTTCGATCATTGAGTCGAACGCGTATATGACAAAGGAAGACGCACTCAAGCAAATCACCTCCTATGTGGCATTTACTCCAATGAACATGGACAAGGAACAGGGGTCCAAAAAGAAACGCGATTTCACAGTGGATGTGTTGAACAACGATTTGTTCCCCCATTGCAAGACGCCGGAACAAAAGATTTATTTCCTCGGTTATATGGCGAACAAAGTGATTCAGACCGCACTCGGATGGCTGAAACCGAACGACCGCGATTCCTATGTGAACAAACGCATCGACATGACCGGAACCCTTTTGAACAATTTGTTCCGAAACTATTTCAATAAACTGGTAAAGGAGATGCAGAAACACATTGTAAAGGAAATCAATGGCGGGTCTTGGCGATCTGCCGAGGATTACGAGAGCATTGTAAATAACGGAAACATCTGCAAAATGGTGAAATCCACTACGATTGAGACCGGCATTAACCGGGCGCTTGCGACCGGCGATTTCAGTATTAAGCAGAGCAACAGTAGCAAAGTGGGTGTTGCCCAAGTGGTGAATCGATTGACGACGGCGGCGACGCTGAGCCATATGCGACGCATCAATACGCCCATTGACAAGTCGGGTGAGCTGATTGACCCAAGAAAGTTGCACGGAACCACGTGGGGTTTCCTTTGTTTGACCGGCGACACAAATGTATTGTTGTCAAATCGCATGGATTCCAGACAAATTAAAGACATTAAGGACGGCGACTGGGTGAATACTGTAAATCGTCAAACGCTGATGGATGAACCAAGTGATATGCACAACTATTTCTGCAAGATGCCCGATAAATTGTTTGAAATGAAAACGATCAGTGGTAGAAAAATCAAGGCAACTGCGGATCATCCATTCTTGGTTCGTTCAACTGAAGGCAAATACGAAATGAAGAAACTTGGAGAACTGAATGTTGCAAATGACAAGTTGGTAATTCGCCATATGGTAAGGGAACTACGTTCCCCTATGACCCCTCCTGTTAATATGGAGTTTTGTTCAGATATCAAAATACCAGAATGGTTGATAAATGCAAATCCTGCAATCAAACGCAAATTCTTATCCGAATATCATACGAGAAATGGTTCAATTACCCATAACAATGGTATTGGAGTCATTTCACGAAGTGCTAACAATCATGAATTGAATGAAGTAATTGAATATATGCGTGAAATAAAAAATATGTTTGAAGAACTTGATATTGTTTGCGAATTGAAAGTTGTAAAACAAGATGAAACAAATACAAATATTAATATTGAATTTGATAACTCATTGGAAAATATCATTCGTTATGTAGATACTATAGCAGTTGTCGATGAAGAGAAGAGAATACGTACCGCTCCTATAATTGAGTATTTTAAAATCAAACACAACAACCATCATATTGAATACGATAACTTTATTCGCAATAATATTGCAGACAATGGATGTGTCTGTGTCCCCATCGAATCTATTGTCGAAATTGAACCAGAACTTGTGTATGATTTCACCACCCGGTCAGACAATCATTCATTCGTTGCATCATCATTTGTGGTTTCAAATTGCCCCGCAGAAACTCCCGAGGGTCAGTCGATCGGTGTTGTCAAAAGCATCAGCACCATGACCCACTTGACAATCACAACCAACAGTTCGTCGCTATACGCATACACTGAACCATACATTCATTCGTTGAATACGGCTTCACCGAAAGAAACATTCGGTAAAGTAAAAGTATTTGTGAACGGTTGTTGGGTGGGTGTCACAGATACACCAATGGAACTTTATTTGGATATGAAGGAGAAGAAATACCGAGGAATCATCAACATTTATACGTCCGTCGTGTTTGATTACAAGATGATGGAGATCCGCATTTGCAATGATGCGGGCAGAATGGTCCGGCCATTGTTGCGTGTTAAGGATGGAAAAGCGCTGATCACACAGGATATTATCAACCGCTTAGAATCGGGCGAACTTGCGTGGAATGATTTGTTAACCAATTGTAAATTGGATACGTCGGTGATTGAATACATTGACCCGGAGGAACAGAATTTGGCGATGATTGCTTTGAGGGCGAAAAATTCGTATATTTTGAAAGACACGAACATAACATTCACACATTGCGAGATTCACCCAAGCACCATCTTTGGCGTATTGGCGTCGTGCATTCCCTTCCCGGAACACAACCAGGCACCGAGAAACACGTATCAATGTTTGGATATTAACGAAACGGTTCTTATGTCAAATGGAATGAAAGTTCCAATCAAAGATGTAAAAGTGGGTGATTCGGTTATCTGTTTTAATCCTGAAACATTTAAAACTTCACATACAAAAGTTGTAAATCACTATGTTCGTGAAACTGATAAAAAGATTTATAAGATAAAGACAATCAGTGGAAGAGAAATCATTGCGACCGAAGACCACAAGTTTATGACAACTAGCGGATGGTGTGAAGTTCAAAATATGGAGGTCAATGAAACAATGATCGGAGTAATGGATGATATTAAGAATCCAAATTTTGAAATACTTGCAAGCATTGAAGAAGTTGAGAACAGACTAATTTCGGATATTACAGTTGAATCAGAAGACCACAGTTTTATTGCGGGAAACAATTTTATGTCAAGTAATTGTGCGCAAAGTAAGCAGGCAATGGGTGTTTACGCGACCAATTACGACAAGCGTTTTGATAAGACCGCTTACATATTGACCTCGCCATCAAGACCTTTGGTGGACACGCGCATTATGAACTGGCTGGACCTCGTCAAGATTCCGTCGGGCCAAGTCATTCACGTCGCCATTATGTCGTATACCGGCTATAACCAGGAAGACAGTGTGTTGATAAACAAGGGTTCCATCGACCGCGGGATGTTTTCCACGACGATTTACCATACTGAAAAGGACGAGGACAAGAACATCACGCGTTTCGTGAGCCGATGCAAACCGGACCCCACGAAGACCAAGGGGATTAAGTATGGCAATTACGACAAGATCGATTCGTCTGGATTTATTCCAAAGAATACGAAGTTGGATGATCGCGATATCATTATGGCGAAGGTGGTTCATATCAAGGAGAACCGCAATGACCCCACGAAACCGATTAAATTTGAGGACCAAAGTAAGAGTGTGCGAACCGCGGGTGAGGAAATCCACATTGACGAAAACGTGACATGCAGGAACGGCGATGGGTATCCTTGCGCCAAAGTCAGGATGCGCACTTTCAGAAAGCCGTGCATCGGTGATAAATTTAGCTCCAGACATGGGCAGAAGGGCACGGTCGGATTAATTATTCCCGAGTGCGATATGCCATATACGCGAAATGGATTGAAGCCGGATATTATTATCAATCCGCATGCAATTCCTTCGCGTATGACGATTGGACAGTTGAAAGAAACCTTGTTAGGAAAGGTCTTGGTGCATCTGGGTATGTTTGGCGACGGAACCAGTTTCGGCGATTTGGACGTGAAAACGATTGCAACCGAACTCCAGAAATTGGGCTACGAAAGTTATGGAAACGAGATTATGTATGACGGATTATCCGGTGAGCAGTTCGACGCGAGTATCTTTATTGGACCTGTGTTTTACCAGCGATTGAAGCACATGGTGAACGACAAGCAACACAGCAGGTCCATTGGACCGATGGTGAATCTGACCAGACAACCGGCCGAAGGCCGGAGTCGGGATGGCGGTTTCCGAATTGGAGAGATGGAACGCGATGTCATGCTTGCACACGGAATGAGCAGATTCTGTAGAGAAAGGTTGTATGACGTGTCGGACAAATACAGTGTTCATGTATGCAAGAAATGCGGAATGATTGCACAATACAATGATGCGTCGGGCTCGATGATGTCCAAGTTCAGCTTCACTGTTCACAAATGCAGTGTGTGCGACAACACCACCGACTTTGCATATGTTGAAGTCCCGTATGCGTTCAAACTGATGGCGCACGAGTTGCAGACAATCAATTGTGTTCCAAGGTTGTTGACGGAATAAGTGTTGACGGAAACACTTTTGCTCATAACCATTTTATTTATAAATAAAATGCTTTTGTAAATCTTTTTTTTATTTATATAAAGGAACGTAGTTCCCAAAAAGATATAAAAAAATGAGACGTATCAACTGTAGATGAGTTCCGAATACGCAGTAAACAGTGTCATATTCAACAAATTAAAATCGACAACGGATGGCGAAAATACGATGTTCAATATGTTATTATTAACCATCGTGATGTCGTTCATAAACTACGCAATCAAACATGCAACCTATTGGTTAGAAGACGTCGAAATCACCAAATTGCTCAATTTCCAATATATCATGCACAAACTATACAAAAAAAACTCGGTGGAATACGAAGGCAAAATATCGTGCGGAGTGAATTTCTACAATTCGGAGCTCAAGCAAACCACCATGTTTGGCAAAAGGTTCAAGGCGTTGTGGGAGCATATTATTTCAACCATTGACAAAAACCCGTCCATTTATTACATCAAGGAGCAAACGCTCAACAAGAAGGAAGATGAAATCTATATGGTAATCCAGCGAGAAAAGTTCCTGGTTTCCAAGGAACTGGAGATATATGCATACACCTATAGCGAAAGCGATTCTGCGAAGAAGGAAGACGAGAACGTGAAAACCAAGGACAAAACACGCAATATCATTGTTGAACTGTATTCTTATAAAAGCAATATCGAAACAATCAAAATGTTTGTGGAAAGCATAACCGCGGACTATTTGAAAAAGTTGGAGGATTTGCGCAAAGGGAAGCATTTCATTTATTCGTTGACAAATGTCAAATACAGCGAAGACCTTTCCGAAAGATGGACGGAAACCCGGTTCGAAAGCACGCGCAAATTCAACAATCTTTTTTTTGAAAACAAACAAAAGGTTTTGGATAAGATTGATTTTTTCATCAATAATAAACAGTGGTTTTTTGACAAGGGCATTCCTTATTCATTGGGGATCGGGATGCACGGCCCCCCCGGAACCGGCAAAACGTCTTTTATCAAGGCATTGGCGAATTACACGGGGCGACACATTATTGTCATATCTCTCAAGATGTTGAAAACAAAACACGATTTGGATGAAATCTTTTTTGAAAACAGATACAACGAAAAAAATGAGAAGGATACCGTCGGATTCGATAAGAAAATCATTGTGTTCGAGGACATTGATTGCGTTGGTGACATTGTTCTCTCGAGAGAACACCAGAAAAATAAGGAGAAAGATACTTCTGTAATTACTTTGGATACGATGAAAACTTTGGAGACGACCACAAAAACATGCGAAATCCCCAAAATGATGAAATTAGATGAGCCGGTTACACTGGATGATATTTTGAATTTGTGGGACGGGATTCGTGAAACCCCAGGGAGAATACTGATTATTTCATCCAACCATTATGAGAAGTTGGATCCGGCGTTGAAACGCCCAGGTAGGATTGACATTACTTTGGAATTGGCGAATGCATCCAGAAGTGTCATTGGCGAAATATACCAGCATTTGACGGGTGAACAAATAGACCCAGTGATTTTGGAACAGATTCCGGATAGGAAGTATTCGCCCGCTGAAATAATGAATTTTTACATGGCCGACAAGAATGCAACCGCCTTTTTATCAAAATTAATTGAAACTAGGGGATAAAAAATCTATATAGTTTTGCAACAAGTTGTCATGACTTGGCCAGGTATTCGTGTTATTTGCACATTTTCAATTTGTGTGTAAATGACTTTGCAATTGTGAGAAGTTTTTGAATGCATTTTGCAGAGATACGCGCAATGCGAAATTACTTGACGTGGAACCTGATTTAGTTTTGTTTCGTAGGTTAAGACCACATGGCACGAAGGAGAATCTGATAAATGAAACCATATATCAGATTTGTTGGCATTTTTAACAAGTTCGGTGTTCTCTACGGCGGACTTGCCAATTTTAATGGTATAAATGGTGCCATCATATTCAAAAGTTTCGTGTTTCATTTTTATTGTATATGAAAATATTTTTATATTATTAAGGGAACTATAAAGACAAATTGAAAATTATACGGTATGAAACCCGCGACTAAAGACTTCCTGGCAGTCCCACATCCATCCAGGATCGTTATTTGCGAGAGGCCGACGCGGTATATAGTTCAACAGGATGTGCAAATAATCGGAATATGTGTATTTTTGATCAGCGTGTCTGGGCTGGACGGCTTTTACAAATCTGCACAGTTCATCTATGAGTAGTTTTTTGGAGGCGGGAATGACGCCAAGTATTTGGGTGTGTGTATCGAATATGGATAGAGGCATTGTTTTATTGATTTGAAAGAGATATGACAATTCAGATTCAATTTTATGCGGTTTCTTTTATATTCATTCTTTATATGAACGCCGCGCTTTTTCTTATTGGATGCATTGGCACACGACTTCTCTTCACTTATTTAGCAATGACTTTCACCGCGTATTTGCCCTATATGGGTTATATTGCCGCCCTGATTTCCGCGGGATTCTTTTACATTTATTTCACGGGAAGTAGGCCCACAGGGGTCGAAACAGGTGGAAAACCCATTTGGTGGAATCATTTAAGACCATTGCACGGGTTTTTATACGGTTTGTTTGCATATGGAGCCATTATTGGTCGCACGGATTCGTGGAAAGTGCTGTTTGCAGATACGATGATTGGATTACTTGCGTTCTTGCACAAGCATTTTTAAGGGAAACCTACGGAATAAATTTTCAATAATTATTATTTTATTGAAAATTACTATAAACTGGTTCATTTTTAAGGAGGGATCTAAAGGCGTAAGCTTTGCTGAATACCTTGGTTCCCTTTACTTGTAGGTGCGTTTAATCGCATACGGGTTCTGTTGCAAAACGTTATACATATCAGGAGTATTCCTCTCCATATTGATATTGGAATCTAGGTTCTGCCCTTTTTGCTGGTAAGTTCCGAGAGAACCCGCGGTCACGTATGGCATCTTCGGCATCACTTCTCTGTTATTCACCATATCCAAATCCTTGGGTTTGCCTTGATAGTTCACCGAATTGTTAAACACGTTGGTATTCGAGCTCCGCGTCATAAACGCGCAACGCCGGATTCTTGGACGCACCTGCACCCGTATAGGATGTGGTCGTGGTATCTCTGTGTTGGGGCATCGCTTCCACTTTGGCGGATGCATAACCATTGTTGGTTTGTCCTCGATTCACGTTCCAGTGGTTGACAGAATTCTCGGTGGTTTCACGCATGGTGGGTGCAGGAGCATCATTGGGATTGTACAAGTACGACTGGGATACCGCGGGTTTGGCATCACCATATACACGCATATTTCCAGTGGTGTTCTCTTTCCGGGAAGGTCGCATCATTTCGAGCAAAGGCGCAACAACCGCGCCGATACTGCTTCCGACTGCACCAAAATAATCATCCTGGGCGTTGGAACTGCGGTTGTTCGCATACACTTGTTTGGTTTTCAACCCGTAATCGCCTTCGTTTCCGAACCCGCGACCCACCGCATTCGCTGCGCCGATCTGAGTGGGACCCAATTCGATGCGATGACTGGGTAAAACTTCGCCGGGCATTGCCTGCTGGGCGTGCATACTTTGCGCAACACCATTGTAATCCACGGTCGTCTCCGGTCTTACCACGTGTCTTTCCACGGGAATAGCGTTCAAAGTTGGTCCCTTGACTGCACCCGTGGTCGTGAAAAGGCGGTCTGCGCCCCATTCGAACGCAGTTTCCGGTCGATTCTTCTGGAAAGCGCCCAAAATGCCTACATTCGTGATACGACTTTTGGCGGGACCCTCGTGTCCAAGTTGCATGGTTTCCGAAGCCTTTTGTTTATTGGCGGTTCTCAAATCGTCTACACCCTTGGGCAACCAGGATTCGCGCATGGCGGTGCCGGAATTGTATCCACCGGCTCCTTCGGAGCCGTAGCCGAGACCTAAACCCGGACCCACTTTGACCTCCTCGAAAGGTTTGACGTTGGCCATTCGCATACTGGGATTGACGCGGGATTGGTAGAAATCGTTCATATTGGGTGCGCCATTGGCCCAGTGCATTTTTTCATTGGGTGCAAACAGTGGCGCCTGTTCCGATTTTACAATGGTTTGCGAGCCATTTCCTAAATAGTTATCCATAATGGCTTCGTTCGAATTGGGGTCAATCGCGGACCGAATTTTGCCACCGAAAAAGGGCATCATATTATTATGGTTAAAGTATCCAGAGTCGACGTTGTCACCGGTCAACGATTTGTATTGGTTTCTATCGGCAGTCACGTTCTCTTTTACTAAACTACCGTTGGCATAAGGATTGAAATATTTGTCGGTGTAAACGGAGGGGCCGTCATATTTATTCATCGTGGTGAGTTTGGCGGACAACTCCGTATCGGAACCATTTTTGGAAACTTGTTCTGGATAATTCAAATCCGGAACATTGGTATTCGGTAAAAACCCTTCATTCATGGGTTTGGGTTCTTTTTTTTGATTTGACACAATATATAAACTGCCTAATGCGACTAAAGGTATTGCTAATTCCATAATAAACTATATATTACTATTCCCAAAAAAATAAGGGAACTCGCCGTTCCCTTATGATCCCATGCTCAAATGGGAAGGTTCGGAAAAAAACGATAAGGGTCTAAGGGGGGCATAAGAGAAGCGAAGCTTCTCTTAATCCTTTAAGAGGGGTCTAAGGGGAAAGCCCGACTGGCTTAATCTACGGTTCCTTTATTTGGTTAAGGGCATAAGGGAGGGGGTTTGGGGGAACCGTCGGTTCTCCCTGAAATGGTCTCTCTCCAAAATGCGTGTATT
>Ga0209353_10000999_pt1 | contig 16411 bp, 34 predicted proteins | sample LauGreSpBDMM15SD_2_FD_187561 | JGI IMG/M metagenome (GOLD analysis project Ga0209353, IMG submission 187561) | Freshwater lake microbial communities from Lake Michigan, USA - Sp13.BD.MM15.SD (SPAdes) (version 2) | ecosystem: Environmental > Aquatic > Freshwater > Lake | place: Lake Michigan...
ATTGTAGTAGCTTTGTTAGAAGGTGCCATGTAACGTTGAGCTGCAACACCTGTAAATGCAGATACATTTACTTTTTGTGTTGGAGTTGTCATAAGAATAGTTGGAGTACCACCATTCGTATATGCAGATTTAACTGCATTTTTTAGCATTGTTTCTGTGAAAGCTGCATCTGTACCAGATACACGAGCTGTAGTGCCTAATGAACCTGCAGTACCGTTAGTGCCACCAACGTAGTTAGAATTTAACCAAGTTTGTAGACCACCAAGTGTACGAGCTGTAGTAGCATTACCTGCTGATGCAACTGTGTTGTTTAAAAGTGCTTTTTCCATATCACGTTTAAGTTCGCTAGAAACTTTAGCTAATTGGTAAGCCTTTTCAGATTTACGACCAGCTTTGTTTACTGCTTCCATAGTGCCAGAAATCTTAATTGTCTTTTCAGAAATTTGAGTTCTGTTACCTACGCGTGTTGTTGGAGTTACTGTAATATCAGAAGCTGTTGCACCTTCAACTGCTGCATTAGCTGCTGCGGCTGCAAGTGAGTCAAGTTGCCATTCGTGATATGTTGCTGTTGCTTTTGTTTTACCAATAGAACTCATAAATGGAGTTTCTGTTGGTGAGATGTTGTAAATAACATCTGTTAAATCTTCTCTAAGACCGATAGCGGTATAGGTTTGGAACGTTGCCATGATTTTTTCCTTATTCTAAAAATTGTTCAAATAAAGCTGCGGCATCTCGGACTCTGCCTGTTTGTCGCAACTGCTGTGATTGTTTCTTTATTGTTTCGGTGCTATTTGCTTTTGTATTAGCAGAACCAGCCTTCAGCATTTTAGGTGCTTCATTGACTTTTTTGGTTACTGATGGCTTTGACTTTTGTAATTTGTCATACATCATAGCCTTATGCAAAGTAACAACGTGCCTAGAGTCATAGACTTGAGATAACTCTTCGTCTGTAAAACCAAGCGTTTTGCCATAGTTGCGAATTTCCTTACGGACTGTTTCGCCTTTGGTTGGATCTGAAAACTCTGGTAGGACTGCGGTTAGCTTTTGTGCTTCTTGAGCAACTCTTTGTTGCATGGCTTGAGCTTGTTCAGATTGTTGGATTTGTCCAATTCTGTACTGCTCTGCTCTTATAGCATTAAGTTGGTCTTTCTTTTCAGAAAGTTCAGCCACTTTAACAGCATATCCGATAGGGTCGTTTTCCTTTAGGTAAGATAAATCTTCCTGTGGCGTCTGTGAAGTTATAAATTGCTCTATAGCTTGCAGACGTTGAGCATATGTATCTCTCGCATACTTGGCTTCTTCTATTGCTGCACGTTCAGCTTCATTAGCCTTACGTTGTTCAGCAACTTCAGTAGTCTTTTTAGTGTAGTCAGCACCAAGTTGATAACCTTTAACTAATTCATCAAGGGTAACTTCCTTTTCTTCGCCAGCAGCTTTTACCTTGTAGCGAGGTTGTTCCTCTTCTTCAGTTTCATCATCTTCTTGTTCTTTTTCAGTAGCCTCTACTTCTTCAACTTCTTCAGTTTCTTCTGTTTGTGGCTCTGCTTGTAGAGCTTCTGCTTCTAATGATTCTTGTTCTACACCTTCTGATTCCTCTTTCGAGTTCGCTGGTGTATTCATTAAACCTTCAAACGCATTGGCTGCTTGTCCTACTGTAAGCGTGCCACTTCCATCTTCTGGAGTCATGGTTGTTTCACTCATTTTTATTTCCTATGTTTCCACTAGGGGTGGTAGCCCATTTTAGAATTGTCTAAAATATGTTCCATCGTTTACTCTTAATATCGCTAGTTTTAGCAATGCCTTCAAGAGTATTGATGAGTTCGTTTATACAAGCTATACGGTTGTATGCTTGTTCTCTAACTTCGTAATCTGTTTGGTTAGAGTTAATAATAGTTTGTAAGTGATTATCTGTTATTTCTTTAATGACTTCTTGGAAATACTTGTCGTTTAAAAAGTTAGCTATTGCTTGTGTTTTATCCGACATTCATATCGCCTTTTTGCATTTCATTAAACTTAGATAATGCCTCTATAATAATTTTAGTTTGGTCACCACGAGTTTTTTCTGCATCATTTTCTGCATCTGCTTGCATTTTCATTTCTTGCATTTGTAACTCAAGCTGTTTACGAGCATTTTCTATTTGCATTTGTTCACGTTCTAACTCTAGTTTAGCCATTTCTGTTCTAGACCTGAGGTCAGCTTTTTCACGTTCTACTTGTGCTAAGATTTGTGTAGCTTCTACGTTAGCATCTACTTTAGGTGGGGTAGGTTGTGAGAACTGTTCATTTTGTTCTGGAGTAATTTCATTCATAAATGCAGTTGCATCTTTAAATCCAGCCATATTAATAAACTTAGCTAATGTATCTCTATATTGTTTAATAGAGACAAGTGGGTTAGAAAGCCCATAACCTTGTATAATTTCTTCTTGTTTAGAAAGAATCATTTGCATAGTAGCAAGTTGTTCTTGACGAGTTCCTGTACCTAAACCTACATTAATAGAAACATTGTATTGATCGTTCCATTCTCTTGGATTAAATGGTATAAATTTGCCATTTAAACGAATCACACGCTCTTTATCTTGATACTTGCATAGTAACTGTAGGATTCCTTTGAAAAGGCTCTTAACACCTGTTTCTGCAAAGATACGGGCTATTAATTCTAGCTTACCTGCACTTGCTTGTGACATTGCTGACACAGCAGCAGCCGTTACGTTTTGTAGTATGTTAGGGTCAATACCATTTTGTGAGTCTGATACACCTGTACGTCTTGCTTGTATGCCATCTAAGTACTCTAACATTGGGAAAGACTGTGCTACGTTAGATTGAACAGTCATAGGCACAATGGCGTTAGGATTCTTAATACGAACTACACCACCTGCTGTAGATGTTAGTAAATCATCAAGGTTTACTTGTCCTTCTACTGCACCTACACGATAATTGTTTGTAAGGTAGAGATTATCCAACATTTGTCTTACAACTGTAGACTTAATAAGCTGTAAATCTAGTGCTCTGTCTGCTAAAGACTGACCATAGAACTTATGTGGGATAGGAATAGGACAAATAGAGTGGAAAGGTACATAATCACAGTCCATATCCTCTAGAATCTCGTGAGAAGCGTATACTACACGTCTTAATTCAGCAACACCATCATTATTGTAGTCAGTTTTTATGTAACATTCGTACACTTCTATGATTTCCATAGATTCATCTTGTGAACCCATAGAGTTTGGCTCTTCGCCACGAGTATAACGAGCAATTCTTTCTGGACTAAACTCTAATGTATCACCAGCAGCAAGACCTTCTACAATTTTTCTATCAAAACCCATTGCAATCAACTCTGAACGAGTCATTTGTCTACGATGAGCTACAAAAGGTGAGTCTTCTATAGTCTTTGCACGTTTAGATATTAAAAATTCTTCTGGTGGTATGTTTTCTACAACCACTGAACCCTTGTTTACAGTTTTTTTAATTTTAACGTTATGCGTTCTGTTAGTTTGCATCATCGGCATACCAGTCATTGGGTCTACTGCTGGCATCCCTGTCATAGGATCTATGACTTCTATAGAGTTTTCTATAGTTTCTTGGCTAACAATCTCAAATTCTTGGTCTTGCATAAGCATAAGAAGTTCATCGTCTGATAAATTCTCATATTTTTCTTTAGTAACTTCTTGCTTGTTATCCCAATATGCTTTAACTACACCTGTTTTTTGTAGAAGTGCGTCTTTAAACCAATTATGTAGGATAAGAAAGCCATCGTTTTCTTTATAGAATACCCAGTTACAATACTCTGTAGCTTGTTTAGCAAATGGCTCATCACCATCACTGACTGGTTGAAATTCAACTACGTTATCAGAGGATGTAAATACACGAATAAGTTGTGGGAGTGCACCGTCTACTACTTCTGCTACTTCGCCAGTAACAATCTGTGACTTGCCTTCTATTTCATTACCATAAGGCTCACGAAGATAGTACTCTAGTGCTTTTTGTCTTTCGTCTGTAGTATCTGTTTCGATAAACCCTAAGGCATTATCTATCTCAGATTCAATAATCGACTTTAATTTATTTTCATCCATTAAACTATCCATTTAGTATTTACGTTAATCGGTTTATTCCACACTTCAGTAGGGCTTTCGTCTAATCCTGTAGCAAGGTATCTAAAAGCGTCAGCAGCATGTGATGACCAATCATGCAATGGTCTATCATGGAATACAGCTCTTTTTTCATCATAATGTCTACGATAGTTTCGTAGTGCGTCTAAACCTTGTTTTGCTTTTGGGTCAAACCAGCATCTAGGAATTACTCGTCTGACTGCTTGTATGCCATCAGCAACATTAAGGCGAGGAGCAGTAACAATAGTAAGACCAGCATCTTCTAAAGTCTCCCTACGAGATTTGCCTGTACCTAATTCTCTTACCTCTACGTCATGCGGTAGTATGTGTGTAAAGTGTGCATAGTCATTATCTTTAAGCCATGACACATAGTAATCTAATCCTTGACCATGATTTTCCATATAGTCAATAAGTCGTATTTCTTTGCCTGTAAGCTGGGCTACCCAGATAGCTGTAGAGTCAGACATACCTAAGTCCCATGCTGTGTAGTTACGGCACAAGTCATCACGAGGTATTTCCGTCATGTGTGCTTTTTCTTCTATTTCATTTATAAGTTTAGAATAGTAAGAGCCTTCTACAGGAGAGTTAAAGTTACACTCAAATTCTTGCATAAACTTATCTTCGCCCATTTCAAGTCGGGCTGCTGTTAATTCTTGTTCGTTTAGTAGTTTAGTATCCGAAGATTTAAACTCTAGTAGTTTCCACCCCTGTCCTTCAGCGGCTCTATCTCGCAACCCTCTAAAGTGATTGTTGCCTTTGGGCGTACCCATAGCAACGCAGAAACCTAGTCGGTCTGTCAACGCAGGTCGGATGATGTCACTGAAGACGGATGGATTGATATTACCTACTTCGTCAATAACTGCACCATCGAGGTAAATACCACGAAGTGAGTCTGGGTTATCTGCACCATAAAGTGAGATACGTCTACCCATAAAGTCTACACGAAGTTCAGCAATGTTTACTTTAGCACCTAGAGGTCTTGTATAGTTTACAAGATAGTCCCATGCAATACGTTTAGATTGATTGTATGTAGGAGCTACATATGCGTATCTAGGTTCTTTTTTTGTGCAGGTAAGTGCACTATGTATAAGTTGATTAATAGCAGATACGGTTTTACCCATACGTCTGTGTGCTACCACTACCACAAACCTATGATCTTTGACTGCATTGTGTATCAGTTTTTGGGGGACTCGTGGTCTATACCCAGTATCTAAAGTTTTTTGCGACTCCATATAGGGTCATCGCCTCCTAGTTAATAAATTACCACTTTACTTTGTTAGCCCAATATGCGGCAGACATCTTACCTTTTGCTATGTTTTTACCATGCCTAGCTTTAAAAGACTTGGCTCTTGCTGTATCACCTTTATCACCACTCACACCTTTTTGACCAAAGCGTATAAGCTTTTCTGTGTCACCATCTTTAGCCAATACAGCGTGTGATTTAGTAGGATGGCTAGGTGTAGCTTTAGGTTTGTTATAACCTGAAAACGTTTCTTTGCCTTTCTTAATCATTTCTTTTTCTTGGCTGTCTTTGCTGCTTCTTTAAATTGCATAGCTGTAGGAGCTCCTTTAGAGCCTACCTTACGCATCTTCTCACCAGAGCCCATAGCAATACGTTTTTTCTTTGCGTTGATGTTGGCATAAAGTCCAGTTTTAGTAGCCATTTTTCATGCCCTTCTTTACAGGCTTAGCAACTACTTTCTTACCTGATTTCTTAGCATAAGACTTAGCTTCTTTCTTACCTTTTTCTGTGTAAGCAAACTTCATTTTTCCGACCATTGGCATAACGTTCTCCTTAGTAGCCTAGCATTTTTAAAAGTGTGTTTATATTCATAGTGGGTGGTGCGTTTCGTGCATACATACCACCAGCACTAGGCGGAATGTTTTGCATAGTATTAGCTTGTGGATTCATTTGTCTTAGAGCGTTGACCATAGTATTGCCTTCACGATCACTCATTTGACCCATACCATAAGCCTCACTCATTTGTCTTATTCTTGACATCTCATCCATTTGTTGTTGCATTTGAAGTTGTTTTAATCGTGCAGCCTCAGCTTCTGAAAGCTGACCCATACCACTTACTGATGGTGATGATTTTCGCATTGCGTCTAAATACTCTAATAAGCCCATAATAATATCCTATAAAAAATTTGGGTACTGCCGTTTCAAATAACTTTGGGTTTTTGATTTTTTAAAAAAAGGGGGGTGGGGGGTCTAATCTATTCCCGTTACAATCTTTACTTCAACAGGCGTTCCATCAGGGTTACCACTAATCTCATGTTGCGATGTTTCTTTCCACTTAGCTCTTGACTTCAACCAGAAGATCATAGCTGTGGTGTTGCCTTCTTTAGCTTGCTTAAACAAAGTTTCTGCTACAGAAGCGTTAGCCTCAATACGACCTTTAGCTAATTCATCGTGGTAATACTTAGTCAAGGTATCTGCACTAATGCCTAGTACTGTGGCTATATCTTCGTGGCGTGTCCCTACTGTAGATAACATAAATACTTTATTTCGGGTGGTCTCATTTGCAAGGTGCGGGGGTCGTCCGCCTTTGCTAGCGTCAACGTTATCAGGGATCAAAGCCTTGCTGTCATCCATGCTTATATCATCCGCCTTTAATGCATCGGGCATAACATCGGGCTGCACGTTATCTAGATGCGAATGATTCTCATTCTCAATTGGTTTATCGTTATCGGTCATTATCTTATATCCTGTTATATGTCAAGCATTATTACAATTTGGTTACAATTTATTTATCATTAATCTATTGACATGATTTATTAATCATCTAACATAAGAGCGTAAAGTTTTATTTACTATTAATTACATAAGGGGCATTAAATGAAATCAATCACTATTTATACCGATCCATCGCACGGATGGGCTAAAGTAACATTAAAGCAGCTCATTAGGCTTAATATAGCGGATAAGATAAGTACCTATTCTTATATAAGACGTAACCGCAGCGGGGCGGGTTTTGCTTACCTTGAAGAAGATTGTGACTTATCAACCTATTTACAGGCTTTAGATGCTAAGGGCATAAACTATATGTTTAAAACATTGCATACTAATAAGAGCAGCAAAATAAGATCATATAGCCGCTATACATTAGGGATTAATTACATAAACCCTTTTTATAAGTCCGATAAACCTAATGAAGTAAACTTCAATTTACTATATGATACTCATTTTAAGATTAAACCATATTAATTATTACTTACTATATAAGGGGCATTCTATGAATCAAATAAAAGATATATGTTATCAATGCAATAAAGTGCAGGCTTATAACACCATGCAGGATTTAAACCCATTACAGTTTGATATTTATTGTAATGAATGTTTAAACGTTATTAATGAAAGGGCAAAAAATGAAGCGAATTAAATACATTATCGAATTATCAATAGCGGATACATGGATTGCGGACGGATTCGATATAAGATCCAATAACGATGTAAAAGAGCTATTGCAGCGATTATTACCCTATGCATATGGGCATGAAGTAAGCGGCAAGGTTATTAGCAAGCCCGCTTTGAAAGTCATCAAACAATTACAAGGGTATACAAAATGAATACTATGAAAGGTTTAAAAGAATATATCAAAGCTTTAGAAGCCCATGATTGGTTTTATAGCTATAGCGATGATCATCAAGCCTATATGACAGGATCAAGCGAAAAGCAAAATTTACGCCGCCTTGCTATGGTTTATGATCATGAGTTTCAAATATGGGATTCAATAGCACCGCAGCAATTTAAAAAAGGGGCATATTAAAATGAATAATAAAACACTTATTAAAGCAATAAACAGTATTGACGATCCAAAAAGGCTGCAAATAATAACCGTTACTGATACATCCGATAATCATTTATATGACGATGAATTAGCGGATTATAATTCTATGCTAGCAAGTAAACACGGCGATTTTTCATCAATCAATATTGAGGATCAATAACATGAATATGATTAAAAATGCTTTTATATTGCTTTTAATGTTAGTAAACTTTTATTTATTCTTAATTTTAATTCTAGGGGCTTAAAAATGCTTAATACTAATGATCTTAAAAAAGGTACTCAAATAATGTTAAAAAATGGCTGGGCTGCTGTCATCTATGATAATAAAAAGGGCAATACACGCCTTGCGGAAGTAGACGGCATATTTAAAGAGATCGGATCAATTTATAGTCATGATATCGATCAAGCTTTTATCAATGGGCAATGGCAGCCAGTAAGTCATACCAAAAAGCAAAAAGATTTAAATACTTTAATTAATGCTATTTTATAAAGGGGCTTAAAATGATTAATGAAAATTTTAGCAGCGGATACAATGCAGGGCTTGATGCATTAGAAAATATATCTCTTATTAATGAAAATCCCGATCATGAAATTCTAGCGGGCTTGCTATCGTCAATTATGAATTGTATTTATTTTTATGCCCCTAGCGAAAAGGCTGCTAGCGATCTAGTAAAATTTGCCGTTGACTATGCAAAAGAAGAAAATGCCAAAATAGGCATGAATCTACCAAAAGGGGCTTAATTATGTATATTATCGACTTTAGATTGAAAAAAATTGCCCGCTTTGATAATCAAGGCTTAATGTTATTTATGAATGATCTTTTTAAATATCGGGATAGCGGCTTGATCAATCAACGTTACTTTTTATGCAATACAAAAAAACTAGCGAATCAAATAATAAAAAAAGCTTTAGGCGGCAAGCCTATTTAGATATATCTTAAAGCCTTTAAACTATTGAAGGCTTTAGGGCTATATTTAGCCTTTTACAATTACAATTATAAAAAAGGGTTTAAAAATGAAATTATTATCTATTAATCAGGATTCAAAAACTATTAAAGGGCTTGAAAAGGGTTATTTAACAGGCATTATGTATTTAGCCCCATATACGATAGGCGGTAAAAATATTTGCCCATTTGCTAAAGCTGCGGGTTGTATTGATGCATGTTTAAACACCGCAGGCAGGGGCATATTTAATAACGTACAGCAAGCCCGCTTAAATCGTACAAAATTATTTCATAGTGACATTAATGCTTTTATGAATAAATTAGCCGTTGAAATTGAAGCTTTAGAAAAGACAGCTATTAAAAATGGTTTAATTCCCGTTGTAAGATTAAACGGCTTAAGCGATATTAATTGGGAAGATATCCGCTTTAATTATGAATTTATTCATAATAAAATAAGATCGGTTACCATTTTCGAATTATTTAGCGATATACAATTTTATGACTATACAAAAAATCCAAATAGGGATCAATTGCCTAAAAATTATGACTTAACTTTCAGCTATTCAAATAAACCAGAATTTAAAAAGTTTAATGAGATAGCAATTAAAAAGGGCATGAGACTTGCGGCGGTCTTTTCCGATCAAAACTTGCCCGCCTATTTTATGGGCTTGCCAGTACTCAACGGCGATGAAAGCGATTTAACGTTTTTAGCCCCTAAAAATAGCATTTTAGGCTTATATGCTAAAGGGAAAGCAAAAAAAGACACTGGCGGCTTTATTATAAAAACGATCCCTATTTTAGCTATTTAATACCATTTAAACCGATTTTAAGGGGCTTTTTAGCCCCTTTTATCTTTTCTTAAGGGCTTATATCATGAATTAATTTTAAGAGCTTTAAAGCCTATTTATAGGGCTTATTTTTTTATTATATTTACTTATAAGGGCTAATGCTATGCGAAAAGCCTATGAATAATCTATTTTTTAAAAAGCTTAAGCGGCTTAAGGGGCAAGCCTTGCCCGAAAGCCTAAATGAGAATGATTATCATTTGCAATACCACATGAGTGAGAAAACCATGCAGCAAATCTTTTGATGAGATTTAATTAAGAAAATGGATTTTTCGCCTAGCTTTTCCACATTCCAATCAAAACTTTTGTTATTTCTTTTTGCCTTTTTTTTGGTTACTCATTGCTAAAGCAATAGCTACAGCTTGTTTTGGTGAAGTTACTTTTTTAGGTGATTTGCCAATATTTAATTGACCTTTACTGAATTCGGACATTACTTTAGTAACTTTAGCTGCTTTACCAGCTTTTGTTGTAGGTTTCTTCATTTTTTATCCAAAAAAAAAGCCCTTAATTTATAAAGGCTTAAATGTATTACGGAGAGTATGGGCGAGACTATCCCAACAGGCGAATTATAGCATAGTTAAATACTCGTGTCAAGCGACTATACGCCTTGAAGCCATAGATAGCATGTTATCAAAAGCAAGACTTAATTGGTACTCATAGTCATCGTATTTAGAGGTCTTTAGGTATCTAGCGTAGACTGCATCCTTCTGATTGCTGGGTAGACTGCTTATAATTGCATCAATTGTTCTAACATTGGTCATATCCATCTCTGACACCATCTCTTCGAAAGCATCGCTAGTAGATTCACCGCCACTAATCATGCCAATAGACTTGCTAGGGTATCCCAGCTTTGTGCTAGGTGCGTGCATCCATAAAGCCCAGTCATCAAGTATCTGTTTCAGTCTATCTATGTGCATTAGCTTCCTCTTCGGTATGTCGATAAATGCTTAATATCCTACCACTAAAGTCTGGCATAGGATGAAATATATCTTGCAACATTGGAGCTTTAGTCTTCCAGTATAAATGAAACTTATTAGACTCATCAGCACTTATGACACCCTGTGAGTGTAGATTATAAACTACAGTCTGAACTTTCCTAGTATTTGCTTTTAACCTATTTGCAATCTCTGGAATAGTTAAAGGGTTATCGTCTATCATATTAATGATTCTATTTCTAAACGTTTCTATATCGACTGACTTGCCTTCTAATTCGTATTGTCTTTGATGTGGGTTCATTTGTTTAGTTCGTAATATTTACTTACTGTTTTCATATCCTCAAATAACACTTGAGTTACTTTATCTTTTCTACCATCTCTTGTATGAATTAAATATACTCCCTTGCCCTTTTTAAAATTATTTGATTGAAGTTTGCTCATTGTTAAATCTAATAATTGTTTTCTGCTAATAACAAACCAAGTTTTTTCTCTTTCAAAAACTATGTAATCTGCTTGACCTTTAATCCATCCACACTTACCAGATATATTAGTACCTTCTACCCATACAGAATCCATTATTACTTTATCTGTTGAATATTTTAATTTTCCAGAACTTTTAACGTCAAATTTATATTTGTTATTATCAATAAAATTTAATGTGCCTTCAACATCCCAATGCTCATATATATCTTGTTGCTTTGTTGGATAATTAATGTTTATTAAATACTTATCTGCAAATCTTTTCTCAGCGTCTTTACCGTATTTAAAACAATAATCAAAATATTGTTTCACGAGACATCCACCACTTTACATTCCCAACGACTGCCAACTTTACGCCACCCATGCACGTTCACTTTTATATTAGCTTTTCTTACTATCCCTATTGTATCACTATCAGCAATTTTTTTAACTCTTGCAGATATATTTGTATAACTTGTGGTTTGGACTGCTAACACTTCATCTTCTTTTATAGCAAGAAGATCGCACCAACCCCACATATCTTGGCGAATTTTACAAAAGTGATTAAATTTCTCTGTAATGGATACAAGGTATCCTTCTGCTCGTAATTTCTTAAGGCTTAACTGCGTTGGGCTTGTCGCCATCAAATTGACTTTCGTTAGGTTTTTCAAATCCATCTTTAAAACGCTTTTCTACTTCACCAGTAGATTTGTTTAATTCATATTCATAAGCGTGTGGTGATACGTCATCACTATTATTTTTCTTTCTAAATATTTTATTCCAATTGTTTTCTGCTTCTGTTTCAGAGATTAACAATGGTCTTCTTCCAGAACCTTTACCCAATTTTAATTACTCCCCTATCAAATAACAAACCAATAGTTTTACGATGAGCAGACTCCCATGCTTCAATTCTTTCATGCCTGTCTAACTCTTTGTTGTTGTCTATCATATCATGGCATTGATAACATAGGCTAGCGATGCGATAGTCGTTTGCTTTAATTCCTGTGCCCTTGCCATCACGCTGTTGATTAGAATGAGCAGCACATACTGTTCCGTCTTCTCTACCACACATAGCACAAGGGAACTCACGCACTGCTTCTAACAGTTTCTTACTACGATAATTCATAAAAATACCTAATGAGTTTAGCAACGCCACCAACAAACCATACAATGCAAATTATAACTATGCCATCTATAATTGGTTGTCTCATAATTCCCAACTCCATCCAAGAGTAGATGCCCACCTTTCACAGCTCTCTTGATAATCGGTCATTTCTTTAGTAGTAAGTTTTGTTGTTGACTTAACTAACTCTACAGGATGACCAGCGATCTCTGTTTGATAGCGTAAAAACTTATAGCCAAGAAGCTCATGGACTGTGCTTGGGTCTTCACCAATGTAATTAGCAATTGAACCATATAGCGACCACAGCCTTTCATTCTGCTCAAGTGACCTTACTACTTTTTCCTCGCTAATATTCACACGCCACCTTTTAGTTAAATCAAGAGCTTTAATCTTTGTTATTAAGTTTTCGTAATTGTACTTCGTCAAAACGAATCGAATCATATTTGTCATCCCATCCTTTAGATTTAAAAGTTACACCTTCTTTAGATGTTGCTTTGTAAGTAGCATCTTTGCCATACAACTTTTGAACATATTTTATAAATTCATTTATGGTCATGGTCGTTCCTTGTAACTTAAACCTTTTTTATCAAACCAAAAATTCCATTTACCCTCTACAGGATAATTACGTTGCTTTTGTAAATACACTACGCAATCTGGAATACCTTTTAAATCTTCTTCTGTCTTATCACCTGTTTCAATATCATACTCTTTCTTCTTATTGCGGAATACACAAATTATGTTATCACATAAATTGCGAATATGCGAGCTGCCTAAAATGTGAGTAGCATCTGGAACTACGTTTTCATCTGCCATCTTACGAGTATGTGCAACCAAGAATACATGTACGTTTAAATCACGACACGTTGTAGCAAGTCTGTCTATAAAAAGTTTTTGTCTTTCATAATTGTCTTCAGAAATATCTGACATCTTCATAAGAGAATCAATTACAAACACTTCTACACCTAATACATGCTTACCCCAATACAATGTAGCAATCATATCTTCTGATGTAGTAGAGCCTGTTTGGTCATAAAGATATAACTTTTCTTTAGCACGATCACAAAACTTTATAACATAATCATCTGTAGGTTCTGATGACTTTAATGTTTGCTGCACCATCCGAGCAAGAGTTAATACAGGTCTCATCTCTAAAGAAGCAATTAAACATTTAGTGTCTTGTTTCATTAAAGATAAAACAATTTGAGACAACCACATGCTCTTACCATGACCAGACACTCCTGTCAAGACAGTTAATTCAGCAGGTCTTATTTTAAAGTCATCTTCCGTTTTAACGAAGCCCAACGATTTGCCAGAGTGTATTTCAGAATTAAAATATCGAACAACCTCGTCAGTAAAAACATCCGTACTCTTAACAAGAAATTCTGCATTTGCACTTTCACCTTTATAATATTCATTTATAATATCCTTGTTGACTGTTAATTTTTCTAATGCGTCACCTATGTTCATTTAGCACCATCCCATACATTCCTAACTTTTTGCAATTCATCTTCCCATCTTTCTTGATTAATATAAGTTAGTGGTGCGGGGTTAAATCCTTCTTTCCATGATTTAGTTTTACTCATTTCTTTTACATGGTAAATAATCTTGTCAGCAATTTTATCCAAACCCTTGCTACCCCATTTTTCCATACAAGGTTTTTTACCTACTTTTCTATTGGCTGGATACTCTTTCCAAAAATCTTCAAATCGCACAATAGATATTATCTTATCTACTCTTATCTTATCTGGGGCATCCGATGGGCATACAATGTCTAGACTTTGGGTAGACAAAGGGCAGAGCCAATCTTGTAAAGTTTCTAAAGCATTGATTACATAGTCTTTATCTTTACGCAGTCTAAATGCTATAATATCAACATTAGGTAACTTACCTTCATCTTGACTAGCTAAACACCATAGTTCAAAAAGTGTTGACTTTTGATCAGAAGTTAGTTTAAACCAATCTAAATTATTTAAAACATCTCTACCATAAATTTTAAACCAAGTCATTTCTTTACGATATTTTGGATTAGAAACATTGTATAAATTAAACTTTTCCCAGTTTTTAATTTTATACATTTTTTTTCTCATCTGGATCTTTTAATGCTGATTTTAATATTGCCAATATTAATGTATATTGGTTTTCTGATAATTCAAAACCACCATTATTTAATTCGCCTTCTGATGCTTGAAAAATAGTACTTATAGATACCAATGCGTCTCTGCTAGTCATATTACTCTCCTTGTACAACTGGTTGTTGTTTGTTTGCAATAATATCTTTTATCTGATATGCACGCAACTCTGGAATAGGTTTATCTAAATTTTTAGACCAATGCTGTACAGCCTGTCTTGTTAAGCCTAATGCTTTTGCCATTTGGTACTTTGTTTTGAAATATGAAACAGCCTCTTGATACGTCATTTTTATCTCCTTTATTTAACGTAAAGCGATATTAACATGTATAAAAATTATAGTCAACTAATATAAAAGTCGGATAAATACCCCCCCATTAAAATACTTGTTGACATAAAAATTGACTAGGAGTATAGTGGCTGTTCTAGTTTAGGAGTGAGTATGAAGGTAGATAGATTTATGCGTATTATCACTAATGACAGGCTACAAAAAAAGTTTACACAAAAGTTCTATTATGTGGTAAAGTGGTTTTTAGTAATATTTTGGGGATATTTTTTATGGCACATTCTTTAAAACATATATCAGTTATTCTTGCTGATCTTGTAAAAGAGCTTAAAGAAGATAACGACAAATGGGAGAAAACAAATGAGTCAAAGACAACATTACGACCAAGTAATGATGGAGCAACACGAGAAGGAAGTATTAGAAACATTACATCATGTAACAGGGGAGAAGAAGATGAGCATACACAGTAAGTTAATGCAAGCAAGATTAAAGTTACAAACAGCAGACCTTAAAAAGTCTGGTCATAATAAATTTGCTGGATACAAGTATTTTGAGTTAGGTGATTTCTTACCTACTATTCAAGAGATTTGTAATGAGGTGGGTATCTGTGGCACAGTCACATTTTATACAGACATTGCAGTCTTAACTGTTACAGATATGAATGATGCTACACAATTCATTGAGTTTAAATGCCCTATGTCTTCAGCAGCTTTAAAAGGTTGCCATGAGGTTCAGAATCTAGGTGCAGTTCAAACTTACTTGCGTAGATATTTATGGACTAATGCTTTTGAGATTGTAGAGCATGATGCTATTGATTCTAGTGCAGGTGCTGTGATTAATATGAAAGATACTAAAGCAGAAGACTTTATCTAATGGAACAAAGATCAGAAGAGTGGTTTCAAGCACGGCTAGGCAAGGTTACAGCTAGTCGTGTGGCTGATGTCCTAGCAAAGATTAAGAGTGGTGAATCTGCGTCTAGACGTAACTACAAGATTCAGTTAGTAAGCGAAAGATTGACTGGAGAAAGGCAAGAGTCTTATATTAACCAAGCAATGCAAGACGGTATAGATAGGGAGCAGTTTGCTAGAGATAGATATGTGCAAGAACATGGGGGAGTGGAAGAGGTGGGATTCGTTAAGCATCCCACTTTGGAAGCTGGTGCTAGTCCTGATGGTATGGTTGGTGATGATGGTATTCTTGAGATTAAGTGTCCTATGGGAAGTACGCATACTGAGACATTGATGACACAAGACATTCCAAGTAAATACGTTCCTCAGGTACAGTTTCAACTTTTGGTAACAGGTCGTAAGTGGTGTGACTTTGTAAGCTATCATCCAATGTTTCCAAAGCATTTACAGATATTTGTAAAGCGTATAGAAGCAGACCCAGCATATCAACAAGAATTAGAGGCAGAAGTAAAGCAGTTTTTAAAAGAAGTGGATGATGTAATTAATAAGCTCAAGGAGATTAAATAATGTTTAATGACATAGAAAAACAAATGTTAGTCAAAGCGTCTAGTGGGTTACATGCAGAAACATTTTATGCGTTAGATATTGAAGAACAAGAGCAGCAAATGGCAAAGTTGGATAAAGTTATTGGTACTTTGATTAAAAAGAATCCTGATAACTTTAGAGGTGAAACAGTAGCAAATTTTTATAAAACACAAGGAAAATAAAATGGCAGAATATGACAACACAAACACGTTTACTTTATTTAAGAATGATAAAGGCGATAATCCTAAACGACCAGACTACACAGGCAATGCTAACGTAGATGGTATTGAGTTTAGAATTAGT
>Ga0209353_10001001_pt1 | contig 16406 bp, 5 predicted proteins | sample LauGreSpBDMM15SD_2_FD_187561 | JGI IMG/M metagenome (GOLD analysis project Ga0209353, IMG submission 187561) | Freshwater lake microbial communities from Lake Michigan, USA - Sp13.BD.MM15.SD (SPAdes) (version 2) | ecosystem: Environmental > Aquatic > Freshwater > Lake | place: Lake Michigan, USA...
TTCAGCGCCGAACAAATCGGCATGTTCAACGCTGCTGCCACTACAGGCAAAGAAAACCAAGTAGCCGCCTTCTCTGCTGCGCAAATCGCAGCGCTCTCAGGCGAACAAGTCGCGGGCTTCAGCGATGCACAGATTGGGGTCATGACGCCTGCTCAGATCGCCGCTTTGTCTGCAACCCAAGTGCCTAATTTGACTGAATCGCAAATTGGGGCCATGAGCTCTAAGCAAATTGCAGCACTGCAGGCCACTGTGATTGACAACCTCACCACGGACCAAATGGCATGGTTGGGTACGACCCCAACTGACCAGGTCGAAGGAAGCAAGAGCCAAATTGCATCCCTGACTGCAGCGCAAGTCTTGGTGCTGAGTTCAGATCAGATTGGTGCGATGACTGCAGGCCAAATCGGCGCGTTCAGCGCGGCTCAATTGGGCACCTTAACCGATGAACAAGCACCAGGCCTGACCACGGCTCAAGTCGCAGAACTTGATGCCACGCAAATAGCAGCCATCAAACCTGCTGCGTTTGCTGCGCTGTCAACCGATGTGATTGCAGGGTTGACAACGGGCACTGGCAGCACGGTTAATCAAATCAGCGCCCTCACGGTGGCTCAGGTTCAGGCCATGAGCAAAGACCAAATAGAGAATTTGCAAACCGCGCAAATGACAGCCTTCACGGGCAAGAATTTGGCCGCATTCGACGTGACGCATCTCAACTACTTGTCCACCGATCAAGTGGCGCAAATCACCAGCAGCCAAATCACATCGGTTACGGCCAATCAATGGACGGGCATGAATGCTGATTTGTTTGCATCGATCAACACCACGGCATTTGCTGCCATCACGGCCGCCCAGTTCAAGAGCGTGACCGCAGGGCAAATCACTGCCATGACAGAGGCACAAGCCGCATTCATGACGGTGGAACACATTGCTGGTTTGAGCGAAACACAAGCCAACTCATTGACCGCCGAACAATTGGTGAAGTTCGATACGTTAGCCAAAGTTCAAGCCTTCAAGCCCGCCTTATTGGCCACACTGGATGGTGAAACACAAATTGCAGCCTTCACGCCTGCACAAGTGGGTTTCTTCACCAAGGCACAAATGACGGCTCTTGAAGGTTCTCATGTGTCCAATCTCAGCGCGGCACAGATTGGTGAACTCAGCACAGAGCAAATTTCAGCTATCAGCTTGACCGCTATCACCAGCTTGAACGAAGAACAAATTCAAGCCTTTGATGCGGCGACACAAATCTCGGGCTTTACCGCGGCACAAATCAAAGGCCTGACAGCAACGCAGGTGGGCTACTTCACATCGGCACAGTTGAAAGAGTTCAGCGCTGCGCAAGTGGCGGCGATTGAAACCGCCGACATCGACAACATGAGCGAAGAGCAAATTCAAGCATTTGAAACTGAGCAAATTCAAGCGCTCACCACGGCCCAATTTGCAGCGCTGACCGATGCGCAAATCACAGCCATGACTGACGCACAAGTGGCCAAGATTGAAAACAAAGATCTGGCCGTCTTGGATGTGTCTCAATTGGGTGCTTTGTCTGAATCACAAGTGCAAAGTCTGACCGACCTGCAAGTCAAGGCGATCACGACAGCGCAAATTCAACTGCTGGATGCTGGCTTTATCCAGGCCATGGGTTCTGACCAAATTCAGGCTTTGTCAGCGTCACAGCTCAAGGCGTTCACCACAGGTGCGGAAAGCTCAGTCAATCAAATGGCGCTTTTCAGCGACGAGCAAGTGCCGATGTTCACAGCCGATCAAGTCAAGGTGTTGAGTTTGGTGCAGGTATCTGCCATGACAGACACACAAATCGCAGCCTTCGACACCGTGACAGATGCAGATTCAGGCACATTCAACCAAATGGCCGCCCTCAGCACAGCGGTCATCAATGGGCTTGGAGACACCAAACTCAACCTGTTGGATGCAGCACAAGTCGAAGCTTTGACATCAGCGCAAATCAAGAGCTTGAATACGGATGACATTGCAGCTCTGGACACAACTTGGATTGCTGCTATCGGTGACGATGTGTCTGCGTTGACCTCAACGCAGCTCAACACCTTGACGACAGCACAAATTCAGGCCTTTGATGCAAGCACTGAAATTCCTGAACTGCAGGCTACACAGCTGTCAAAGCTCACGAATGATCGTGTCTCTGCCTTCACTTCAACACAAATCGCTGCTTTGAGCGGTGAGCAAATGAAGGCATTCACAGTGGCACAAATTCCAGGCTTGAATGGGTCGGATGCTGTCTCCCCCGCTGAAAATCAAATTGCAGCCATCAGCACCGATGCACTGGCACTCATGACAGTGGCTCAATTAGCTGCCATGAGTGAGACGCAGATTGGCTCGCTAACAGGTGACGGCCAAATTGCGGCCCTGACTGGGGCCCAAATCTATGGGCTGAAAGACACTGGCATCAACGGCTTAACCACGGCCCAAATGGCTTTGTTCACCGTTGCGCAAATTGAGCCTGCGGACGACAACGCCAGCACGGGCTTCAAAGCAGCTCAACTGGCTGGTATGACGGATGAGCAACTGGGGGCATTCAGTGCCGATGCAAAGACGTCAATTTTGGCTAACGCTGCCCAAATCGCCAGCTTAACGACTGCGCAAAAAACAGCTTTGGGATGGACTGCGCCAACATAAACCTACAAAGCTATTGACTGCTTCATTACTCACTCTTGGGCCACCATGACCCCCACCGCTCTTTCACGCAGTTCGGCCATCGTGCGTCCCGTGGTTTACCGTGCCGCTACGCCCAACCCTGACGCGGCGACAGCCGTGGCGAGTTTCAAGGCGGGAAGCTTGGCCAAGGCGGTGGTGATTGAGGACTCTGCGGCCAATATCAAGGCAAAGTGGACAGATTTAAAAGCCTTGGCCACGGCGGGAAAAATCTCGTCGTTCAAAATCAAAGACGCTTCGAAACCCACCATCAGCTTGACCGCGGCCGACCTTGCCAACAGCACGGCTTTGATGGGCAAAATCTCCAGCGTTGCCTTTGTCAAGGTGTCTGACACCAGCGCCAATATTGCGCTCAAATTTGCAGATTTATTGGTACAAGGCAGCAAAATCAACAGCATTGAGCAAACCGGCACTAAGGCCGCTTTGGCGCTTACCTCGGCGCAGTTCGCAGCCGGCGCTTCGGTGCTTGGAAAAATCGACAGCGGCAATTACACCGTGTCATTGAACGACGTGAGTGCCAAAACACTGGCGGCCGTTAACGCCAATGCCAAAGTCACTTCCTTCAACTTTGTGGACACCAGCGCCAACATCGCCTTGCAGCTGCCCAGCCTGAAAACAGCGAGCAAACTGCAAAATATTACCGCCTCCGGTGTGCCCAGCGCCATCACCTTGACGGACGCCAATTACCTTTTATATACCAGCACATTGGCCAAAATCACTGGTTCTTACAGCTTGGCATTGACCGGTGTGGCCGCCACAAACGTGGCCACCCGACTGGAAAACACCAAAGTAACTGCGGTGTCGGTGAACGACAGCAGCAGCAACGTCGTTACGCAATTGGCGGCCTTGGAAACGGCGTCTACCAAGCTCAAAACCATCGCATTGACCGATGTCAAGCCTGGGCTGAGCCTGAGCGTGGCCCAAATGAATTCAAGCGCTGTGGGAAAGATCATCAGCAAATACACCCTGAGTGTGGCTGACACCAGTGCCAACATCCAGGCCAATCTGGACAAACTCAACCTCAAAGCCAGCGTCTTGTCGGGGATCAAAACCACCGACACCTCTCGCGCCACGCTGACGGTCACGGCAGCGCAGTACAAAACCTATGCAGCGGTTTTGGCCAAAACCAGTGGGGCAGCCGTGTCGGTCAAGTTGAGCGGCAACTACAACCCGAACAATGTCAAGACCAACACCGATGGCAGCTTTGCAGTGACAGAGCCGGACGTCAAGTACAGCATGAAAGGGGTGAATTTTTTTGAATTCGACGATTTCACTGTGTTTGGCGACAGCGGTGACGCCAATGTGAATGCCCTGTTGTCGGGTACCACCAAGCAATGGTGGTTTGACAGCAGCGCCAAAGGCGCCAAAACCTCCGATACCCTGATCAAACCGGGCTTGTACGCACTCGACGAGGGCAGCTCCAAGCACACATTCACCTACAGCTTCATTCAAACCCTGCCCGCCACAGCAACACAGCAAGACAGAACCGGTTTTGCCGAGATGAACGCCACGCAAAAAGCGGCGGTTGCGGATGCTTTCACCTATTTGTCGTCGCTGATCAATGTGACGTTCACCAATTCTGGGGCAACAGACGGCTCGGCGGACATCAACTTTGGCACGAACCAACAAGCCAACAGCGCGGGTTACGCCAACCCGCCTAATGCCAGTGGTGCGCACAATGTATTTTTGATGCTCGACAAAGACGAACCCACCAATTTGTCGTTTGCACATGGCAGCTACGGCTGGGAAACCTTAATCCATGAAATTGGCCATACCTTGGGCTTGAAACACCCGGGCAACTACAACGCCGGTGGTGGCGGGGCAGCAGGCCCCTACCTGCCCAAAACCACCGATACGCGGCGCAACAGCGTGATGTCGTACAACCAGCCCGCCGATGCCATGCATGTGACCATCACTGATATAGGTGCGTCTGCAGCCTCCTTCAACCCGTCCACCTTGATGACTTACGACGTGACGGCTTTGCAGTATTTGTATGGCAAGTCGAAGAGCCCCACCAACCTTGGCAGCTACCAAACCCTGAGTTTTGATGCCAACTGGAAGGGGTTTCAATCCACCTACACCCCTGAGGGCGGTACGTTGGACATGAGCAGCGTGACAAAGTCCAACATCGTGGACTTGCGACCCGGCGCCTACAGTTCCATCAACACCTTGGCCACTGACATCAAGACTTATCTCACTACGGTCCCTCAAGGACTGCAAAGTTATGTCAAGACCTATCAAAGCTATCTTGGCTACAACAACGTGTCCATCAACTATGGCAGTTACTTTGACGCGGTGGTGGGCGGTACAGCCAATGACGCCGTTTTTGTCGACCCTAGCGCCATTGTCACCGACCAAGACATCGACGGTGGTAGCGGTAGCGATGTGGTTTACCTGGCTGGCACCGCCGCAGACTGGACCCTTGACAGCTGGGACGGCAGCACCGACAAAGACGCGACCGCCAGCAATGGCAGCGGCGACAAAAAAGTGGTGGTGAATTTGAAAAACATTGAACTCATCAAATACTACAGCGCAAGCACCTACACCCCACTGCACTCCGCCTTAGACCTCTTAGCCTGACATTGCGCTTAAGCGGCAAATATTTGCCGCCTGCGCAAAGTAATTAGCTACTAAACGTTTACTTTTTCACCTCTATTTATCAAGGGGTATGGCGTAAGCAATTTTTTTTACAGTTATCGTGCTATCTGCCGATTTAAAGGCTGTCAGAAACTTTTTTGAAACAAAGAGAACAACATGTCCATTAGCTTGAACTTAGGTGCTCGCAACCTAATGAATCAGCCCATCGTGATGAGCGTGGCCACCACCACGGTCACTCCCACGACGGATTTGTCCTCTTTTGATTCAACGGCAATTGCCAGTCTGACCAACACGCAAGTCAGCTCACTGACCAGCACCCAACTCCAAGCCATCACCGCCAGTGCAATTGAAGGTCTGAGCAACACCCAAATGCAGGCATTGACCACCCGCAATGTATCTTTACTTAAAACTGAACAAATTGAGGCCTTGAGCACCAAACAGCTCAACGCCCTCAAAAGTGCCCAAGTGGCGTCTTTGACTGCCGCACAATTCAATGCCCTGACGGGAGATCAACTCACGGGCTTGCGGGCGTCCCAAGTGTCTTCTTTCAGCGCCAGCCGCATCGCAAGCGTTGACAGTGGTCAGTTGCAGGCCTTGTCGACCTCGCAAATTCAGGCCTTGACCACCGATCAAATGATTGGTTTGATCTCAGCGCAAATCGCCGCCTTAGACCCCACACAAATCACCAGTTTGAAGGCCAAGCAAATCAGAGCCATTGAAACGCGTGACATGCAGGGCTTGGGTTCAGACCAAATCATCGCCCTCAGCACATCCCAAGCCAGCGCATTCACCACTGGGCAAATTGCCGCTTTAAGTGAAGAACAAGTCACGGCCATCGCCACAGATGACTTGGCGGCCTTGACCACCACGCAAGTCGCTGCGCTCACCTCGCTGCAAGTCCCCGGCTTGGGCGTGGAACAGATTCAAGCCCTCAAACCCAGCCAAATTGCAGCCTTGTCGACCAAGGCCATTGCCGTCTTGGATGCAGACCAAATTGGCGCATTGAGCAGCTCGCAGTTGATGGCTTTAAATGACGCACAAATCGTAGCCTTGAGCGCTGACCAATTCAACAATATGGCAACCGAACAAATTGCCGCGCTGACCACTCGCCAAATTACGTTGATACAGACCGCCGACGTGGCCGCCTTAGATACCGAGTTGATTGAAGCCCTCACCTCATCCCAAGTGGCCAGCCTGACCACCGCACAAATTCGCGCGCTTGAAGACAGCCAAATTGCCGCCATTCAAACCGGCGCTGATGTGGCGGCGTTAACCACCACCCAAGTCATGGCAATGACCAGCACCCAAGTGGCTGCGCTAACCAGCGAGCAAATTTCAGAACTCAAAAACAGCGTTATCACCAACCTGAGTACGAGCCAAATAGCGGCCTTGGACGTAGACCGTATCGCCGCCTTGACCTCCAGCCAATTGCGGGCCTTGACCACCGAGCAAATCGTGGCCATGTCCAGCGACCAAATTGGTGCGCTCACCAGCGAACAAGTTGCGTCCCTGAGCAACAAACTGTTGGTGGCCATACAAACCCAAGATTTGGTGGCTTTGGATACCGACCGCATAGAAGCTCTGAGCGCCAGCCAAGTTCAAAACTTGAGCACCGATCAAATTGCCGCATTGACCTCTGACCAAATCGTCGCCTTTGAAACCAACGACTTGGCAGTGCTGACCAAATCTCAGCTGCAAGCCTTGACCACCGAGCAAGTGTCGAATTTGCTGACTGCGCAACTGGTGGCACTGAAGCCGGCCCAAGTGGCGGCCTTGACCACCGCCAGCATCGCTGCGTTGACCCCAGAACAATTTACTGAGCTCACAACCGATCAAATCGCGGCCCTGAGCACGGCACAAATTGCCGCCTTGTCCAGTGAACAGTGGGCCGAGGCCAAAGTGACGCAAATTCAGGCCTTGAAGACGGCCCAAATCGCTGCTATTCAAACCGAAGATTTACCAGGCTTGACCACCGACCACATGGATGCCATGTCGTCGGCGCAAATTGCCTCCATCACCACCGACCAATTGCGCGCCTTGGACATCACGCAAATTGCCGCCATCAGCAGCACCAGCATCACAGGGCTGACCAGCTTACAAATCATTGCCTTAAAAACCGATCAGGCCGAAGCCTTGGTTGAAGACCAAATCAAGTCGCTGACCACAGCGCAAATCACCGCTTTTGCCACCGATGACTTGCAAGCCATTACTTCAGACAACGTCGCGGCCATGGGTTCAGACCAAATTCGCGCCTTAACGACGCAACAGGTCTACAACCTCACCACCGAACAAATCAACGCCATTGAAACCGGTGATTTAGAGGTGATGCGCAAAGACCAGATCGTGGCCATGACCACCGGCCAATTCCGCAACATGGTCACCGATTCTTTGATCGCGCTGACCACAGCGCAAGTCGCGGCCATGGAAACACAAGATGTGGCGGCTTTGGACACCGATCAAGTGGCGGCCTTGCTGACAGAGCAAATCGCGGCTTTGACCACCAGCCAGTTCAGCCACATGGGTACCGAACAAATCGCTGCGCTGACCACCGATCAGTTAATCAAAGTCACCACCAACGACATCGCCGCGCTGACCACCGACCAGGTCATCGCCCTGACCACTGATCAAGTGCCTGAATTGCTGGCCAGCCAAATAGCTGCTCTGAAAACCCAAAGCATTGCCGCTTTAACGTCTGCGCAAGTGGGCACCATGACCACCGGCCAAATCGTGGCCTTGACGGTCAGCCAAACTAAGGCGCTGACCTCACAACAAATTGCAGGCATGACCTCAGAGCAAGTGCCGGCTCTGGAGACCATCGACTTGGTGGCCTTGTCGGTCGATCAGTTGAATTTCTTCAACACCGAACAAATTGCTTCACTGACTTCGGGTCAAATTGCCGCGCTGACCACCAAACAAATGGCCGGCTTGGACGTGGACTTGTTCGTCGCATTGACGACGGACCAAATCCCCAGCTTGACCACACAACAAGCCGCTAACCTGACCACACGCCAAGTCGCCGCCATCACCACCGAGCAATTGGCGGTTTTGGATACGCAAGATTTAGCCGCGTTCACATCGGACCAAATTCAGGCGCTGTCGGGCGAGCAAATTGAATCGCTGTCGACCGAACAAATTGTGGGCATGCAGCGCGGCCAGTTCAGCAGCATGACCTTAGATCAGCTTGCTTCGCTCCAGACAGAACAAATTGAAGCTATCCAATCTTTTGACATTGGTGGCTTCTCTACCGCCCAAATCGATTCACTCAGTGTCGAACAAATCGGCGCCTTCAAGACGGGGCAAATTGCCAGCTTGTCGCAGCTGCAGTTGGCTGCGCTGAATGAAGAGCAAATTCAAACCCTCAGCAGCACGCAATTGCAAGCCATTGAGGTTCGTGACATGCCTGCATTGACCACTCTGCAAGCCGTATCCTTGCTCAACGACCAATTGGCCAAATTCACCACCGATCAAATCGCAGCCATGCATACTTCCAGTTTGGCCAGCCTGCGTACCGATCAGGTGACTGCACTGACCACAGCTCAGGTGAGCGCTTTGCGTCAGCGCCAAATGGCAGCACTGACCACCGACCAAGTGGCAGCTTTGGAAACAGCGCAAATATTTGCCATCCCTACGCAGAACTTGGTGTCCATGACTGCGGCACAAATAGCTGCCATGACCGCGGAGCAACTCAATACGCTGACCAGCAGCCAGCTGCAAGCCATCGAGACCCGCGACATCGCTGCCATGCGCACAGAACAAATCGCCAACCTCGATACCGCTCACATTGTGGCCTTGTCGACCCAACAAGTGGTGGCTTTGCGTACCGACGAAATTGCCGCGCTGCAAACCTCGCAAATCGAGAAGATGGAAACCGACGATTTGGTGGTTCTCACCTCGGGTCAGCTGCGCACTCTCAACAGCGATCAATTGCTGGCGCTCACCACAGGCCAAGTGCCTGCGCTGCGGACTGCGCAACTCATCACGCTCAAGACCGACCAAATCACTGTGCTCAGCAGCACACAGCTCAATGTCATGGGGTCTGCGCAAATCAACAACCTCACCACAGAACAAGTGGCGGCGCTCACCACTGGTCAGGTCTCCACACTCAAGACCGATCACATTGCTGCACTGAACACCACCGTGCTGGGCGCCTTGACCACCGATCAGGTTGCCGCGCTGACCACAACGCAGCTGATCAAGTTGACCACGGCCAATGTGGCCGCCTTGAGTACGGCACAAGCAGCCGCTCTCACCACCGAGCAAGTGGCCAATATGACATCGGGTCAGATCCGTGCCATCGAAAATGCCGACCTGCAAGCCATGAGCACCGACCAATTGGTGGCCTTGACCACCGACCAAATCGACAAGCTCAGCACTGCACAGTTGAACGCCTTGACCAGCGATCAAATGCCTGCCTTGACTGTGGGTCAGATGGCCAAGCTCAGCACCACCCAGCTGGCCAACCTCACCACCACCCATTTGCAGGAACTGCAAACCGCCCAAATTGGCGCACTCAGCAGCGACCAGTTGCGCGCCTTGGTATCCACGCAATACGCGGCGATGTTGGCCGAGCAAGTTCAGACCCTCACCACCACCAATATTGCGGCGCTCGAGTCGGGCGACGTGGCAGGCTTCACCTCTACGCAAGTCGCGGCATTGCTGACCGATCAGGTCAAGGCCTTGACCACCGACCAAGTCTCGGTGCTGACCACCGCATCCTTGGTGGGTATGGGCCCGTTGCAAGTCTCGGCCTTGACGACAGCGCAAGCCAAGGCTTTGACCAGCGATCAGCTCAACAGCTTGAGCACGCTGCAACTCAGCGCCTTGAGCACAGGGCAAGTGGCCGCCTTGTCGACCACCCAAGTTGCAGCTTTGTCTGTGGCTCAGATGAACCTTTTGAGCGAAGAGCAGTTGCAGTCCTTGACTTCGGCGCAAATCGCTGCTGTGACCACCGCAACGCTGAGCAGTTTGACCACTACACAAGTGGCCTCGCTCACCAGCGGCCAAATCACGGCTTTGGGCACCGCCCAAGCGGCCAATATGCTCACCAGCCAAATCCAGAGCATCAACACATTGGCTTTGGGCGGCTTGGAAACTTTGGACCTGCAAGCCCTTACCACCGACCAAGTGCGCGCCTTCACCAGCGACCAGATGCAAGCCTTGTCCAGTTCGCAAGTTTATGCACTCAAGACCGACCAACTGGCCGCGCTCACCACAGAACAAGTGGCTTCCCTGTCGTCGCTGCAAATTGCTGCACTCAGCACCACGCAAGTGGCGGCCTTTGGCACCGCACAAATTGCTGCGATGACCAATTCCGAATTGGCCGGTTTGGATATCGCCGACGTCGCTGGCATGTCCGCAGCTCAGTTGGCCGCTTTGACGACCGATCAGTTGACTTCTATGGACGCTGATTTGATTGCGGCCATTGAGACCAACGACATCAGCAGCTTGACCACAGCGCAAGTGGCTTCTTTGAGCACAGACCAGTTCTCGGCCATGACCGCAGGTCAACTCAATGCCCTGACGACCGCACAGTTTGTCGCCGTCACCAGCAGCCAATTGGGCAGCTTGTCGAATGCCAATGTGACCGCCCTGACCACCGAACAAATGGCCATCTTGACCACCGACCAGTTGCGCGGCTTGACCACCGACCAGTTGACCGCTATCGAAACCCGCGACTTGAATGCCATGACCAGCGACGTGATTCGCGCCTTGAGCACCGAACAGGTGGCGGCTTTGTCGACCACGCAGGTACAAGGTTTGTCCTCCGCACACATTGCGGCCATGACCAGCGACCAAATCGGCGCGTTGGAAACCGGCGACTACCAAGTGCTCAGCAGCGCGCAGTTGCGCGCCATGAGTGCCGAGCAAATCGGTGTCATGTCACCCGAGCAGTTGCAAGCCATCAGCACAACGGGTATAGCGGGATTGAGCACAGCCAACATACTCGCCTTGTCTACATTGCAAGTGTCATCGCTTAGCTCGGGGCAAATCTCAGCGCTCAGCAACGCCCAGATTGGCGCTTTGGATGTGAGCCAAGTGGCCTCATTGCCCTCCAGCAGTATCAATGCGTTGACCACCTCGCAAGTGCGCGCCTTGTCTACCGATCAGGTGCAGAGTTTGACCATCGAGCAAATTCCTGGCTTGTCCATCGAAGACGTGGCCGCTTTACGTACCGACCACATTGTGGCGATGAGCACCGAGCAGCTGTCGGTCTTCAATGCTTCGCAAATCGCGGCCATCACTTCAACGCAAATCGCGGTGATGAACACAGATCAGCGAAATACCTTGGGCGTGTAAGCCCTTTATGGCAAGCGTGCCATCAGGGCTTGCTCTAGGCTGGCAATCAAGCGCGCAGGCGCTTGATGCCAAGTGACTGAGCGCTCTTCTAAGGTTTGCTTGAGCGCGGCGATGCGCTCGGGGTCGTGGGCCAAGGCCACCACCAAGGCTTCGTAATCAGCATGGCTGTGGGTGACCAACTCACCCACACCTGCGGCGTGCAGCATGCTGCCGGCCATGCGCGAGATAAAGGTTTTGCCGCTCAAGGTGACCATCGGCAAACGCGCGTCCAACACATCGCGAGCAGTCGAGCCCGCGTTATAGGGATACGTGTCCAAATAAATATCTGCTAAACGCAAACGCTGTCGGTATTCTTGGTGCGTACACCGTTTGGCCAACACCAATCGATGCAACGGTATGCCGTGCGCCAGTGCACGTTGCTGCAATTGCGCGGTGGCCCAAGGGTTGTCATCCAACAGCCAAAGCACAGCCTTGTCGCAGCGCTTGAGGATGCCCATCCACACCGCAAACAAATCGGCGTTGTACTTGTAGATGTTGTTGAAACTGGCCAAGACCACCGCGTCTTCGGGCAAGCCCACATCGCTGCGCCCCACTGGGGGTTCGCTCATCTCTGGCTTGTGCAGTGGAATAAAAGAACTCTCAATGTACAAAGGCTCTTCAGTGAAATAGGGTGTGAGCGCTTCGGGCAAGGCAAAGGGGTCAGTCACCACAAAATCTATCCACGGCATGGCCGTGGTGCCAATGAAGCCCAAGTAGGTGCCCTGCAAATGCGCGGGGTGCAAAGCCATGATGCCCGGGCGTGAGCCCGAGCTCAGTCCATGCAAATCTATCAACACATCGATTTCCATTTGACGAATAGTCAAGGCGGCGCGGCGGTCATCGAGCTGGCGGATATCAATTACATGGTCAAACGCCGATTTAAGGCGCGCACGGTAGGCCGTGCCATCTTCGGGGCTGAAATCAAAGGCGAAGATTTCAAACCGTGTTTTATCGTGGGCTTCGATCAAGTCTGCCATCAACAGGCCCACTGCATGGGTGCACAAATCACCCGACACATAACCGATGCGAATACGCGCATGAGGGATTCGCTGGGCCGGCGCCAAACGCTCTTCTTGCAATTTGAACTTGCGCTCCACAAACGCCCGCGAAGCCATCCATTGCAAGGCCGGATCGTCATGCAAGGACAGCATGGCCAAAGGAGAAGTGGCGGCCAACATATCGTTTTCGCGTATGCCAGGCAGCGCCACACAGACCGGCCATTTGCACTGCTTTTGACGCAAATGCACCCAGTGCTGAATGGCATCGGGTTGCTTGGGGTTGAGGGCCAAGCTTTGCACCAAGGCTTGCTCGGCCTCATCGTAAACATGGCGAAACTCTTGCAACCGCCCGATATGGTTGAGCGCCATGGTTTTCAGATCCACATCGGTGGAAGCGGGGCCGGCTTGGGCATGGGCCACATCGGCCCATTGCAGCAAAGCTTCCTCAAAGTTCTTTTTGCGCTCCAGCGTCAAGCCCAAGTTGATTTTGGCTTGCAGCAAACCGGCATTCAAAGCCACGCACTGGCGGTAAGCCATTTCCGCACCGTCCAAGTCACCTGCGTCAGATAGCATGACTCCCCAGTTGAACAGCGCCACAAAGCGGGTAGGCGACGGTGTACAGGCAATCCAAATCTTGTACAAGTCCATGGCCTGCTGGCCATGCCCGCCTTGTTTGAGCGTGTCGGCATATTGCATCAACTGCTCTAGGCTCATGCTGCCCGACTGGGCGAGTTGCATGAGGCTATCAATCTCGGTGGGGGTCATGACGAGGTCTTTCTGAAAAGATGCAGGGATGTCATTTAAGCCGTCTCAAGGAAATTATGCGAGGCAAGATCCACCACATGTGCCACCAACTTGGGCGCGATGGGTGGGAGGTGCTGCTGCAAAGCCGCAGAGACAAAGTCACCGATCACAGACACATCGTGCGACAAGCTTGGCAAGGTATCAACGCCCAGCATCTGCATGGCAGCTTGGGTTTTAGGCGTGTTGGAGGGGAACACCAAGCACGGCGTACCCAAACTCACCGCCGCCAAACTGTGGTGAAAGCGTGCTGACACCACACAAGCGGCCCGCGCCATCACCTCCAACCATTCGCGCATCGACTGCGCATTGACACAGGTGAGGGCCGGAAAAACCGATCGCAAGGCCTCGAAGATGCGCGCATCTTCGCTGTTAAGCATGGCTTTGGCACCTGTTAAAAATACATATTGAGTACCTGCGCGGTGCGCTTTGTTCAATGCCTGGCCAAACTGCAGTGTTTGCTCTTGCGTCATATTGACGCCGCCGGCCACCACCACAGTGGGGGTAAATTCATGCGAACCGATCAAGCCATGGCGTTGGATAAAACGCGGCAAACAGTCAAAGCCTTGTGTAGCCGTCACACCCAGACGCGCCAAGACAGCGAGTGATTGCGCTTCGCGGGGAACGATATGGTCGATGACACGCGCCACATGGCCATAAATCGCATCTAACTGGGGATGTGCTTGGCCATTGTCAGCAGGGAAAAAAGAGCTGTTGATGAGGTAGACAGGCTTTTTGAAGTTGATCTTGGCCAAGTACATCAAATACAACAAGTTGATGGCTGCCTTGTTGGGGCCGTGCAAGGTCCCCTCGCCATTCACGTAAACCACATCCGAACTCAATAGCATGTGATAGAGGCGGGGATTGGCTTTGAGAAAGGCAATGCCAAATTCGGCTTGATCAAAATCTTTGAGTTGTTGGGGAGTGGGTTCCAGCAAGTGAATTTCGCGCACATTCACCATTTCAACGTAATAACCGCGCTCAACCAGGCTGGTCCAGACTTCCATGGAGGTGCCGTAACACCCCCAGTGGTAGGTGCTGGCCGTGAAGTTGAGCAACAAAGCCTGTTTTTGATCAATTGTCGACATAAAACCTTTGCGCAAAAGCCTGAGACAACTGGTCCAACACCGGTCCCCAGTCTGCAACCACCGTCTGCCTGAACAAGCGGGCACTGGGATACCAAGGGCTGTCCGAGCGCTCAAGCAACCAACGCCAATCGGCACTGAATGGCAGCAGTACCCACACCGGCTGTCCTAAGGCACCCGCCAAATGCACGGTGGTGTTGTCGGCAGACACCACCAGATCGCAAGCACATATCAACGCTGCCAGACCGTCGAGGTCATTGTGGTTATCCACCTCGGGGCATTGAACCACCTCTGCCCCCGTGGCTTGCAACAAATGGGAAAGTTCGGAGTCCACATCGCCGTATTGCAAATTAACCAAGCGCACCCGTGGGTTCAACAGTGCTTGCACCAAAGCGTCCAGCGGCACGCTTCTGTCTTCGCCTCTTTTGATATTTTTGCTGCGCCAACTGATGCCACACAGCAGCTTTCCATCGGGGCTTAACAGGTCACGCAATGCACGAACACGCGCAACATCTGGCCGTACATAGGGATGCGTGAAGGCTTGAAAATCTTCTAAGTGCTTGCAAAAAACACCCGGCAAGTCACCCATGGGCATCTGCGCGTCGTACAAAGACTCGCTCAGCGGTAGATGTTTGGGTATGAATTGAATACCCTGCATGCTGCGCTCAAACAATGGGATAAGCCGCGCATCTGACTGCACCCACAATTCGTCACACAGCTTCTGTGCCTGCACCAACAAGGAAGCAAACATCAGTTCATCCCCCACGCCCTGCTCTGGCCACACCAATAAACGCTGCACAGACTGCCCCTGCTGCCAGCGCGGCACATCGGTACGCAAGACTTGGGAGGTGAACTCCTTCTCGTCTTGCTGCCAACGACTGGCATACAAGGGCCAAGCCTGCGCAAACTCACCTCTTTGCAACAGACACAAGGTCTTGCCCCACAGCGCTGGGTGGAAATGGGGTTGCAGCTGCAAAGTCGCTTCAAAGTCTTGCAATGCTTGCTGTGGACGGTTCAAGTCGAGGTACAACAAACCACGGTTGTAAAGCGCTTGGGCCATATTGGGCTGCAGTGACAAAGCGGTTTGGTAACTTGCCAAGGCCTCGTCATAACGTTTCAAACTTTTCAGGGCAACCCCCCGATTGACATGGGTCTGGGCATGTTGCGGATCCAAGCGCAGTGCATGGTCGTAGCTTTGCAAGGCTTCTTCGAAACGGTTTAACTGCCGAAGCGCCAGCCCTAAATTTTCGTGCGCGCCCGCCACCTGGGGTTGGATACGCAGTGCTTTTTCTAGGAAAACAAGCGCACGCTCGGGCTGCTGGGTTTGCGTGAGCAAAACGCCCAACATATGCAGGGCATCAAAATGCGCAGGTTGTGTGGCCAGAATGTGCTCATAGCCTGTTTGTGCCAGCGCCAACTGCCCTTGTTGGTGCAGCGACAGCGCTTGCATCAGCAAGGCTTGCACTTGGTCCCCCCTAGGCGGTTTGCCTGCCGCACGCACTGAAGACGTAGGTTTGGCGTTGGGTTTGAATTTGGGTTTCACAGCCAAATTTTAGTTTCGAATGCCAACGACCAAAAAAAACGCCCCGCAAGCGGGGCGTTTGGCGAATCAAGCAAGCCCTTGTGGGGCTTTACCCATTACTTCAGCAAAGACAAAACGCTTTGTGCTGACTGGTTGGCTTGCGCCAACATGGCCGTGGCTGCTTGGGAGATGATTTGCGAACGGGCCAAGCTGGTGGTTTCTGTTGCGTAGTCGGTATCCAAAATACGGCTGCGTGAGGCAGACATGTTCTGGTTGGACTCGGTCAAGTTGCTGACCACAGATTCCAAACGGTTTTGGTAAGCACCTGCCCGCGCTTGCATGGCAGACACAGACTCAATAGCGCGGTCGATGGCTGTG
>Ga0209353_10001005_pt1 | contig 16364 bp, 18 predicted proteins | sample LauGreSpBDMM15SD_2_FD_187561 | JGI IMG/M metagenome (GOLD analysis project Ga0209353, IMG submission 187561) | Freshwater lake microbial communities from Lake Michigan, USA - Sp13.BD.MM15.SD (SPAdes) (version 2) | ecosystem: Environmental > Aquatic > Freshwater > Lake | place: Lake Michigan...
TTGACTTAGTATCATCACCATCAACACCGGGGGCTTATCTTTATCAAAACGAAGGTGATAGACATAAGTATGATGAAAATCTTGAAGAAGATAGAAAAATTAATGTTGACAGACAAATTGGTTCAAATGGAAATAAATCACTTGACTTAATGAAAAAATTAAACGATTATTTAGGAAACAAATAAATAATATAAAATATGGACGAAAAGTACTTTGTTGCAAAAATCGCAATTGATTCTATTGATAACGAATCAGGTAAATTAAAAAAACTTAGAGAAGAAAAATTAGTTAGAGGTTATAATCCAACTGATGTTGAATCTAAAGTAACCAAAATCTATGAAAACTATAACCTTGCTTGGAGAATTACAGGGATTGTTGAAAGTAAAATTGATGAGGTTATAGAATAACAAAAAAATAATTAATTAAAAAGAGGACTTAATCGTCCTCTTTTTTTTTGTCCAAAATAAAAAATATTTAGTTTTTATATGAAAAAACAGAGATTTTCCAATCTTTTCGTTTTTTAATGATATTTATAATTAATAAAATCTTTTATCATAATAGTCTTATTAAAGACTTTTCGTAAAAAGATGATATTTATCTAATAAAATAATAAAACAACAAATGGCAAAAGAAAAATCTTTAGTTGAGGACGCAATCATCCAAATGAGAAATTTGGAAGAAGCGGTTGCGGAAAATGCAAAAGGAATACTTGCTTCTACTATGAAGGAAGAAATCAAAGAGCTAGTAAAAGAATCTCTAACCGAACAAGAGGAAGACGAGATTGACACAGATGTTGAAATGGATTTACCTATGGGTGATGATATGGATACAGATAATATTGATGATTTAGAGGATGAAGAAGAATCTGATGAGTTTGGTGATGACGAATTTGACGACGAAGACGTTATTGACCTTACTGATATTGAAGATGATTCAGAAATCTTGCGAGTATTCAGTTTATTAGGACCTGAAGATAATGTTATCGTTAAGAAAGACGAAGCTGGTAACATTAACTTGAAAGATGGTAATGATGAATACATGATTGTTGGTGAAAACGAAGAAGAAGAAGACATAGAAATGTTTGATGCTTTGGAAGAAGAAGATGAAATTAACGAATTTTTCTGGGAAAAAGACGACGAAGATGAGGAAGATATGAAAATGTCTGAAGAATTTGGAGACGACGAAAACGAAGAATCTATTGACGATATCGTTTCTAAAGTATTTGACGAAAGTTACGGTCAAGAAGAAGAAGAAGTTGTTTACGAGATTGAAATGGATGAAGAATCTGAAATGGATGAAATGGATGAATATCTTGAGGAATCTAAATCAACGATTAAACCTAAAGGTGTTGGTATGGGTAAACCAAAATTTTCTTACAATTCTAAACCAAATCAAGGAAAAGGCTTCAATACTAAAATGAAAGAAGCTCCTAAATCTGTAGGAACTGGAAAAGCGAAATTTGAATTTAAAGAAGGTGAAAATCTTGATGGTGAATTTAAAGAAACTCGTGGTGTTAAAAAAACTGAAACTAAAGAAGCTGCTCGTACTTACGGAAATGGTTCTAAATCAGGTCGTGGTCTTAGAAAAGGTATTACCCCTAATAGAAACTTGGAATTCCCTATTAAAGAAAATACTGACGCTAAAGAGTTACAAATGCTTAGAGAAAAAAACGAAGAGTATAGAAAAGCACTTAATATTTTTAGAAATAAATTGAATGAAGTTGCAATCTTTAATTCAAACTTAGCTTACGCTACTCGTTTATTTACTGAATGTACTACTTCAAAACAAGAAAAAATAAACATTTTAAAAAGATTTGATTCTGTAGAAACTATTAAAGAATCTAAAAGTTTATATCAAACTCTTAAAAATGAATTGTCAGTTAAAACTAGCACACCAATTAACGAGAGTTTAGAATCTAAATTAGATAAAACTCACTCTACTGGTTCAGCTGTTAATTTAATTGAATCAAAGACTTATGAAAATCCTCAATTCCTTAGAATGAAAGATTTAATGGGTAAATTAAAATAAAAAATAAAAATTAAAATTAAAAACAAACAAAAATGGGAGCATTATTAGAATCAGGTCTTGTTGGTAACATCGGACTAAAACACCTTAAAGTTATCAAAGAAGATACTATTAACAAATGGGATAAATTAGGATTCCTAGAAGGTCTTAAAGGACACTTAAGAGAAAACGTAGCTCAATTATATGAGAACCAAGCGTCTTTCTTGATTAACGAAGCTACTTCAGAAGGTTCATCAGGTTCATTTGAAACTGTTGTATTCCCTATCGTAAGAAGAGTTTTCTCAAAATTATTGGCGAATGAAATCGTATCTGTACAAGCTATGAACTTACCAATCGGTAAATTGTTCTTCTTCGTACCTAAAATTCAAGGTTACAACGGTGGTGTTGGTGAACAAGCTGGTGGTTATAACCAATCATCAGGTGAGCACTACGCTCCAATTGGTTCTCCAGGAAACTACCCAGGAAATGTAAATTCAGGGTATACTGAAGGAAACGGAAGTTATAACCCAACTTACGCTAAAAATCTTTATGATTTGTTTTATGAAGGTACTGAACCAGGATTGAATCCAGGTGGTTTATTTGATTATTCTAAAGGTAGATGGTCAGCTATTACTTCTACAGCTACTATTCAACAATGGTCTAATGGTAATTTAGTTGACGCTGTAATTTCTGGTACTTCTGGAAGTACAGGTATTATCGCTTCAGGTAATACAAGAAAAGTAATTGTAAAACTTTGTGGTTTCCAAGATACTGGTGCTGGTAAATTAATCGGACCTGATGGAAATGAAATGGATACAGAAACTTTCTTGTCTGATTTGATTATCTACACTGGTTCTGGTTTAACAGTTGCCGCTGGTAGTCCATGTACAGTTTCTACAGGAGCTTTATTGTATAGAGTTGTTACTCAACAATATGGTCAAGGTATCGTAAATGGTGCTTCAGGAACTAGAACTCAAACTTCTTGGCCAACAAACAACGGTGGTTCATTCCAAAGTCCATGTAACGCTAACGGATGTATCTACTTAGAAGTTGATTTGTCTTGTCCAGCTTGTGCTGATTGTGGTTCTGATTCATTAGATGGATACACTGGAACAACTATTTCTACAGGTTTAACTTCATCATCTTTCAATGCTGCTTGGAGACGTTACGAAGAATTAGAATTTGAAGACAAAATTGGTGAGGTTTCATTTGATTTAGAGTCTGTTACTGTATCAGTTACAGAAAGAAAATTAAGAGCACAATGGTCTCCTGAGTTAGCTCAAGACGTTGCAGCTTTCCATAACATTGATGCTGAAGCAGAATTAACTGCTTTGTTATCTGAACAAGTTGCTGCAGAGATTGACCGTGAAATCTTAAGAGATTTACGTAAAGGTGCTGCTTGGACTTTGAGATGGGATTACAACGGATGGAGAAGAGTAGGGGCTACAACTTCTTATACACAAAAAGACTGGAACCAAACTTTGATTACAGCTATTAACCAATTGTCAGCACAAATTCACAAATCTACTTTAAGAGGTGGTGCTAACTGGATTGTAGTTTCTTCTGAGGTTTCTGCTATCTTTGATGACTTAGAGTACTTCCACGTATCTAACGCTTCAGCTGAACAAGACCAATATAACATGGGTATTGAAAGAGTTGGAACATTAGCTGGTCGTTACCAAGTTTACCGTGACCCTTACTTCCCAGCTAACCAAGTGTTAATTGGACATAAAGGTACTTCATTGTTAGACACAGGTTATATCTACGCGCCATACGTGCCGTTGCAATTAACTCCAACAATGTATAACCCTTTTAACTTTACTCCAATAAAAGGAATAATGACAAGGTATGCTAAAAAAATGGTAAACAACCGCTTTTACGCCCGAATTACTGTTGATGGTGTTAGAACATTTGATATTAAAGAATTAAGATAATCAAATATACTTAATTAAAACTAAAGGGACAAGAAATTGCCCCTTTTTTTTTTATAATAAAATTTCATATTTTAAATTACCGGTATCCCATATTTTATCGTAACCTAATTCAGACATTATTTGAGATTCTGTTTTATTTTTATCATAACCTAACTTAACTAATCTATCTTTTCTATAGTTAAACCTATGTTCTCTAACATCATATTTTTTAGTATAACTATAATTAGGTTTTGTTTCCCCAATATAATTAAACCCTGTTTTAGAATAAAAACAAAATTCATCTGAAGGTGACCAATTTCTGTTAGAATATGTTATAATTTTTTTAGGTGAATATTCCTTTATAAAATGTTTTAATAATTTTGTAAATCCACCAACTACATTTACGGAACAATAACGATATAATTCATATTCATCTATAGTTTTATTTTTATTACCTAAAATTTTTCTTAATGAACCAAATGACATAACGGCAACAATAATATCATTATGTTTTAGACCAAAGTATATTGTTGATTTATCATTACCTTGTAAATGGTTAGTCTTAAGAAAATTACTTTTTTCATCACTACTTATAGTTGTTATTTCACAATTTCTCGCATAAATTTTAGTATTATTTTTCTTCAATAAATTAGTAATTCTATTTTTTACTATATTTTTCTTTGTTAACCATTCGTCAGAAAAAATATGAATTAATTGAATGTTTTTTTCAAGACATTTTAATGTTTTATCTATATGATAATTTTTATGTTTCCCCCTATTTTCTGAGTGCCAATATAATCCATTATATTCTATAGCTATATTATAATCAGGAAAATACAAATCTAATTCAACACCGTTTAATTGTTTCTTATCACAAACTTTAACATCAACACCTAATGATTTAACATATTCCTCAATTTCTTTTTCAGATTTACTTCTATAGTAAAAATTAGTCTCACATTTTGATAAATTAGAAACAAATCTATCTTTTGTTTTTTTAGATATTAAAGAGTTTTCACCAAATTTATTTTTATATTCCTCGGTTGTTATATTATGTAATGACAAATGAGTGTTAGATAACATTTTAAATTGTTCGTCACATAATTCACAAGTGACATAATTATCTATTTCATTAAATAACACATCTCTGTCAATAGAATTTGATAACGTTGTAAATAGTTTAAGTTCTGAAGGGAATTTTAATACATAATCACTAATTGAGTTGTGTGCGTTTTCAATATGTTTAGATAACGCCCCGGATTTATTAACAATATCTTTGGTGACCCATCCACATTCTAAACATTTTATTGTTGTTGATTCCGGTTTAGTGATTAAATTAAAGTAAGTAAAATGCCAATAATTCCCAGTATCCGTTAAATACATTCTTCTTTTGAATGAAGATGGGATAACTTCATTAGGGTAACATTTTTTAATATGATTAGTTACTCCACCACTTTTATTTTCAATGTCATCATATTCTTTACCACAACACTTACAAGATAGTATAATATTTTTATTATCTAACTCAATCTTTTTGACCCGTTTATGTTTGATTTGACCACCTTTAGTTTTTAATGGTATGTTATTACTTAATAAAATTTTTTTAATTTTAAGTTTACCAACCTTAAATTCTTTAGCCAAGGTCTCAATAGAGACATTATCTTTATACTTTTCAATTATTATATCTTCCATAAATATAATTATACCTAAAAAAGGAATGGAGTCAATTTTTTTAACAAAAATATATTTTTTTTATTATTATACAATATCAGTAAAAAGAAAAAGAGACTATTCGGTCTCTTTTTTTGTTATAGTTCTAATCGCTCTAGAAATTACCTCACATTCCCCCAATGAATACATCCCACTACTATATCCGTATTTAACGGCTTGAATTAGGAAGTAGGTTGCGTTATCTTTATCCATTGTGTTTAGAATGGTATCTAAATGTTCTTCATTATACAGAGGTATAGTTTCAAATAATTTACCAAAAAGTTCTTGTTCTTGTTCCATAATATAATTTAATAGTATATTTATAATTATACTATGAAAAATAATAAAATACATATTTCAGAAGCGACAAGTACTTCATCTGGAAGTAGGGGTTCTTATAACGCTCCATTATCAATTGGTATTAGATTGTTTAATAAACAGGCTATGCAACCATATTATGTTCCAACATCAGAGTATGATGATGCTATGTTGACTTATGATAGTTATGATGGTGAGATGAGTACACCGAAGAAGGATATAAAGAAAATTGAGAAATTGGCGCGTAAGATATCTAAAAAAGTTAAAGATAATCCGGTATCAAATGATGATGATGGGGATGTATTAAACAATAACCTTGGAAAACTCAATGAATGGATTGAAATAAGGGATTTTAAGGAAGATATTTCAGAAAACCATAACCTACGACAAATAATAAAGAATATTCTATTACAAGAAAGAAAAAACCCCTAGTCTTCAGTGACAGGGGTTTTTTGTTTTGGTTTTGCATTCATTTTATTTAGAATAATATCTAAAGAATGTTTTATCTGAGACTTCATTTGGTTTTTTAGGTCTTGTCTAAGACTTTCAGTTTTGTTATCATACATATTAGTCATTTTTCTCCAATCTCTATCAGTTAGAAGAATATTACTATAGTAGAATACATGATTAATAATACTAATCTTTTTATCATCAAGAATAACAAATATCCCCAATTTACTATTTTTGATATATCTCTCGTCAGATAATGGAGCTATAAAGAACTCGGATTTTGGGTGTTTAATTGCGTTACGACAAATATCAACACAGGTTTTGGTGTCAGCCAAAATTCCGGGGTCAACAACATCATACATGTGTTTTATCTTTAACAGTCTTCTTTTAACTATATCTCGTTTGATTAGTTTTTTAATATATTGTATCATGGTGGGTGGGATTTAATTACCTTACAAAGATAGAGAATATAACCCATAAAAAAAAGGGAAATTATCCCTTTCTTTTATATTATCATAAAATAATTTTAATTAAGAATTTAATCCATTTCCACCGATAACTACCGCGTTCATTTGAACAACAGTTCCCCCAGTTGTGTTAGAGTATCCCGGATGTGGTGGTACGATAATTTGTAAATTGTTATCACAATCTAATTGACATATTATTGTTTCTGTGTTTGCGCTAGTTTCTCCCATTTTGTTTTTATTTATAAATATTTAGTAATCTTAATTTTTTACGCTAACTATTTGAAATTTAATTTGTCTTTTGTAAGTGTTAATTTCACCACTACTTTCAACTTTTATATCCACATAATATTCGTTAGGTATTTTATCTCTTGTATCAAAGATAAAATAGTATTCATTTGGTGTTCTGTTTATTTTTGTCCACTCTTGAACAGGAACTTCTATTTGACCTTCTCTAACATATACTCTATAATAAGCACTTACATTTGGTAATTGTTTATTAGTGGTGAAGGCTTGTTTTATAATTACCCCCACTTTTCGTATATCGGAGTTATATATTTTTTCATCTTGTTTAATACCATAGAAATCAAATCCATATAATTTTGGGTCAACTGAAGTTGTTCCAATTTGAATAGAATTCTTTAATGGGTATAATGTAAAGTTATTTGTTATTGCGGGTAATGAAAAACCGTTTAAAGTTAACCCCGACCAAATATCTGAAAAGGTACAAGGAGTTTTATAACCAATAAGTGGTGGAACGGTGATTTCATATACACCTTTTGTTCTTCGGCAAGAAGTTAAACCCGTTAAACCAGGTATTAACGTTCCGCTAGAATCTGATAAGCTAACAGTCGGATTAGAATCCAAATTAATAGGATTACCATTGTCGTATAGGTATAAGTATAATTTATTTATTTTTCCCAAACTAAATGAGTTTCTATCGTCTTCTATAAGGTCATTATAGTTAGTCTCTAAATATGGTTCATAAAATGTTTGAGTATGTCTTGTAAAAAATTGTACTTCGTAGTTGTCCGTTAATCCGCTTAAGTTTTCAACTTGGGGTTTAAACGCAACTCCCCATCCTGATATGTTTGGTAAAGAACCGTTTAACACATTGTTAATTTCTTGGGTCATATTAAAACTAATGTTTTCATTACCAAATTCAAAATGTTGTGTATCTACAATAGTTAATCCGGAATATGGAACATTACCGGTATTTTTGTTATTATAAATCCCCGGTTGAGTCCAAGTACCTACAGTGGTCGTTGCGGACCAATTTGAGGGTCTTGTTGAATAGTTTTTATCAACAGATATTTCATATTGTAAATCCGCAAAATCATAACCAACACCCTCATCCCATAGTTGTGGCGTTGTAATATCATCGTTGATATATGGTATTCTAAATAAGATTAAATCAAATGAAGTCGCCCTCATTCTTTGTTGTGAAGTTGTTGTGTTTAATAAATCAATATCAAATGTTGAGGTATTCAACATTCTTAAAGTATGAATCATATTATTTGTACACCCGGTTGTTATAGTCCCGTTAGAAATTTTCTCTTTTAATAAATCCAAATCTAAATTGAAAATAAAGCGACTAAACCCATTTGGATATTGGGTAGTCGCTAAAGAACCGTAAAATAATTCAGTAACTGGGTTTCTTCCCGTGTTAGTTAAACTATTTGATATAAGTGTGTTGTTCTTACTAAAGTACGAATTGTTAATTGACATAAATATCTTTTAACGATAAATATCTAATTAATACGAATATTATTATTTAATATGATATTTTCTGCATTAGCAAGAAGTGATTGTATTTCCGCAGTAGTTTGACCATTACCACCAGTAACAGGAATTGGGGGCATAGTTGCGATAGGATGAACGTGTCCCGTAATAAAAGCAAACATTTTTCTAAGTAATTTTATCAATTCATCACCCCTAACCGTTGGGTAAGTTTTATTAAATAAACTATTCTCATCACCAATAAATCTATCTTGGGGTATTCCGTATAAAGTATTACTTAAATTTATAGGACCTTTTGACCCAACAGAATCGTGTGAGAATAAATAAATTTTTTGACCACCTAAAATACTGTAAGTAATATCTTCATTTGAGAATTCAACTGGTGTGAAAGTATCAGACACTAAATCAGATTGAGGACCTATTATTGGTTTACCCGCTTTATTTTCCCATACTAAAAAGAAACCGCTATCTTTCCTTGCGGTGTCTAATTTAATTTTATCTTTAAATTTGTTATAGTTACTAACTTCATAAAATTGATTTTGGTCATCCATTCTTTGTCTAAAATTAGTTCCAATAGAATATGTTTGTTTTGATGGAGTAACAATAAGTGGAAAAACATTTTGTGTAATATTATTAATATTGTTAAATGTAAAACCAGTTAAATTCATTTCACCTTTAAATACACCTGAAATAAATTGATTAATTAATTGACAAGAATTCTCAAGTGAAGTAGCGTTAAATTTAATTTCTTCTAATGGACCCGTATAATCAGACCCAAAACTTAATTTGGATATGGTATCTTCATTAAAGTTTTTAGTGTTAACACTTTCACTAGGAGTGACATTATATAACCCAACCGAAACGTTAAAAACATCTTGGTTATTCTCTAAATTTGAAACATCCCAAATAATCATTTTCTTAACCACTTTAATAACCTCAACCAATCTAGTTTCTTCAACAGGTTCTTTAAGAATTTTTTCTTGAGTAAAGTTAGTTAATTGTAAAAACGACCTTTTATCATTCCCAATCGGAAGTTCCTCTTTAGATAAATTTTTAGTTTTTCCAGCTCTAATTAAAACATCATTATTCTTAACAATAACATCCGCACTACCTCTACCCAATAATGAATTATCACCAGGTTCTGGAAATACACCATTACTCTTAACATTTCTGTAATTACCATCCTTATCTTTTAAAGACATACCTTGTTTAATCCTATCACCAGACGCTAAGAATTTTTTAGCACCCTGATAATATTCAAAAGGTGTAGTCATCGGTGAAGAAAAAGGTCCTTGTATGTAAAATTGACTTGAAAAAGGAAAGTCCTTATTTTGATAAATAATATGAACATATTCGTTTTTTAATGGAGTCTGACTAAGATAAAAGGGTAATAATGGTAAAAAAACCAACGGGTCTCTTGATGTCCATATATCCTTTTCTTCATTCCAATCTGGAACTGCCGCAATAATATCACTATAATTTTTAGTTTCAGGTATAACCCTAAGACGACCCAACATCATTGGGTCTTGATTATCATAAACGTGACCTGGGAAAATTATTTGATTATCCATTTTGTTTTGTTCTTGATTCGTATTCTTTTAATATAGTATTATAAACAATTTCTAATTTATCTAAATGATGTGTTAAATTAATTAACGTTTCTTTAGTTAAATTAAAATCATTTTGGATATATGTCATTACATATATCAAATCTTTATTACTTGACGACTTATAATCTTTAATTATATTAGTCACTTTTTCCGTTTCAGTATTTATATTCATAATTATAATTTTTTACCAAAAGAATTTCTTGGAATTGTAAATCCCGCTGGTGTTATAGCCATTGGTCCAATAGCCACTTGAACTTTACCATTTTCCGCTTCTTCATTAGCCATCGCCTTCATTTGGGCAAATTTACTTAACACATCTAAATTTGGACTACCGTCAGGCATAGTTCCAGTAGGTACACCCGATTTTTGCATTTCTTCTATAGCGCCAACAAAAGCTCTAGTTTCCGAATACCCATCTAATAATTCTGAAGCGAAAAGTAATGGTAACGGTATAGAATCCCCAGTGGTTATTAAAGTTAACAACCCCAATAATTCATCAACAACACTTTTACATTTTCTCCAATCACTAATAAATTTAGCAACAAGTAACAATAAAGAAATTAATTTTAATATTATAATTAATTTTTTATTCATCTTTTCTTTAACAATATCAGAAATAACTGATAGTATTAAATTTTTAATATCCCCTTTAATTATTTCAAATAATTCTTGAACGAACAAAGCACCTATTTTAGATATTAAATTTATTGCAAATTTTTTGAAATTTTTCATAAATGAAACAAACGAATCTACTGAATCTGAAGCTTCCTGACCTAACGCTTTTAACATTGTAAAAATAGGTAAAAGCGTTTTAGGACCTAACAATGTTGCAACAATCCCTTGAACCAATAATTTAACAAAATTAAAATCTATAGTCGCTTTAGCGTTTATACCCCAAAGAGGGTTATTAGCTAAAACACTTGTTAAATTATCACAGGCGTCAACTAAATCACTATCTTTAACAAATTTTAAATTATTTAAGTCACTAATTATTGTATCATAATCAACCGGTACTTTAACCTCACCACAATCCTCAAATTCTATAACACCGTTTTTAATGTTTGTAACTCTTTGGTCAATATTTCTTAAGTCAATATCTGTAAATTCAAAAAATGATTCGTCAACGCCATCTAGTTCAGCTAATTTAGCAATACCACTTACGTCAATTTCACTTCTATTATCAAAACATAATCCTAAAATTCTTTGAATAAGGATATCCAGTTTTGTTTGATTTTCAACTTCACCAACACCAGCATTAGCTTTCATTGAAACCGCACCACATAATGACTCCATTATGTTTGCCATCATATTTTCAGTTTCAACAACTTTAATAGTTTTATAATAATCAACCATAAATTGGCCAACTTTATTAGGTGTGTTAAGTCTATTTGTTAAATCAACTTTAAACCACGGACCGGTTTCACCTGTATCAATCCTAGTTTCAACATATTGAATATCAAATAAATCACGACCTGATTGACCAATGTATAACGCCCCATTATAATCTGCGGAATATGGGTTTCCTGATTGAATTCTTTGATATAACTCTCTATTCATTGAAAATGGATAATTCTGTACTTGAATTTGGTTTTTCTCGTATAAAACATTTCCAGGTTCTCCAGCTGGGTTTTTTTTAAGTAAACCTAATAAATCAATTGAACTAACTTTTACATAAACAGGTTTAGGTTGATATACTTGCTGTTGGTCACAACCTACAGCATTTAAGGATTCCTCAATTAATAAATCAGATAATTTAGGCTCTATATTTTTTATAGCCGTAATTAGAGTTCGTTTAACGTATTTTGTTGCGTTACTACCTTTATCTGAAGTGGTTTGATTAAGGTCTAAAAGTTGTTCAAATTGATTTTTAACATCTTTTTGATAACTTTTAATTTTGTCTTTAGTTTTATTTATTTGGTCTGTAACACCCTTTTTATTTTTTTCAAAAGAATCTCCCACTTGTTTTTTTGTATCATTATATTGAGATTTTAACTCTTTATAATTTTTAGTCGCTTCAATTTTTTCCTGAGCTTTTTTATAATCAGCTTTAATATCAATAGACGCCATAATTACTATCTTTTAGTTTTATAAATATCACTAGAGTTAGAGGTATCTTTATCTATTAAATTTTTAAGTGTTTCGTCATCAACACCCAAGTCTAAAATAGAAAAACTTTCTTGGTTAGAGTTAGTTTTCTCCCACATACTAGATTGTAGTTTAGATAATGTTAGTTTTTTTTCAACACAGTCATTAATAATTTTTTGTTGTTTTTCAATAACAGGACCAATCAGAGTCATATCTTCAGGGTCTTTCATCATTGTTAACATTTTATTCTGTATTCTAATAGCGGTATTTCTTTGTTCTACAAGTTCATTATAAATTTCTTGCATCAAAGATAACATTGATTCTTTCGTTAAATTAATTTCTTTTTTTTGAGGTCTTCCCATAATCTATAAATATTTATTATTTAATTAATTTTTTTTTATAATAGTCCTTATTCTATAATTACTTATCTATAGTTTTTTATAACCTCATATAAAAAACAATTAAATATGGTCAAATAATATAAAATTATTTGACCATATTTTGTATTAAACTATAATACATGTTTTTATATCGTTTCATTGACCCTCTAACTTCTTTGGTTGATAGATTTGTCATTTCTCTTAAGGATAAAAGAATGATATTTTTATTAAACTTATTATTATCATTACCAATAAAGATTTGTTCATAATCTCCAAAAAGGTCACATAATGCCTGACCTAATTTAACCTCATTTTCCGTTAAATTATCATTTAGTAATGTATGGTTTAATTCATTAAGAAATTTAGAAATAACATTGACTGAATCTAAACTATCGTTCTCAATACTATATGAAAACATTTCATCATTTTCTATACTAGCTGAAATATCTTCATAAGATATCTTTCTGTTAGTTTCCTTTTGGTCTTTAATGATTTGTCCCATTAAGTAATTTTTACAAATGGTTCCAAAATATGAATAAGCCTTTTTTTCTTTATCCGGTTTAAACTTATCAATTTTAGTCATTAAAAATGAGTGAGTATCTACATGGATATCATTAAAATCCATATCTTTTCTATATAATTTGTATCGTCTAATAATTGACGATATCATTTTATCTAAAGGTTTTTTCAAAAACTCGTTATAAATTTTATTTTTTTCTTCATACGTATCCGCATTTAAAAAATCTATAACAGCCAACTCTTCCCTGACATCAAAATAGTTAGTTTGAGTTGGCTTTCTACCTTTCTTTTTTAACTCAACAATTGTTTCTCCTGTTAAATTAATTTCAACATTCATTAAACTTCTTGTGGTTCATAACTCAATGACCTATCATTTTTAAAGAAATACTCTTTTTTTGCGGAATCAATCCAAAATTTAATCTCTTCATTTGTTAATGTAGTTTCACCATTTTTATAGTTCCAAAAAATAGAACCTTGTCGTAAGTTAACATGTTTGTATCCTATTCTTGGAATTGACATAACTTTAGTTGAGTTATGTGTTAATCTTAACAATAATTCATAACCAAAAGTTAACTTGAATGAAGGTTTAAATAAACCAAATTCTGTGAAAGTATCTTTTTTAATTACCATTCCAGATGTTTGGAAGTTTTGGTAATCGTGTAATGTTTCATTAGTTAAAATTCCCATTTCCGGAGTAAAATTAGCTGCAAAAGTAGCTTCATTTGTAAATCCAGCGAATAATCCTTTTTCGTCAGTATCAATAACGATAGGTAAAAATACGGATACATCAGGGTATGCGTTAGAATATGTTAATACATTTTTAAACCAAATACTTGAATATTCATCATCAAATTCAAATAAAGTAACCCATTCAGATTTAGCAACAGTAACGCCGTGATTTACTTGTTCAGTATAACTTGGTTCTTTAGTCCACTCTTCTTTAACAACAGTCAAGTCACCAAAATCAAAACCATTCAAGTAATCAACTAAATAAGTTTCATTAGTATGAACAATAACCAATTCATTAATTCCCACTTTTTGTGTTTTTAATGACTCAATACATTTTTCAAAATATTCAGTAAAACCTAAAGTTTTACCTGATTTTATTGGTAATATTACCGATACGTTAAAAGTATTTTTATTTTCCATATTATTCTTCAATTGTGTTTAGTTTAGGTAATTGTTCTTCAAATGAGTTTAACCTGGTTTTAATATAACCCTCAAATAAAGTAATTGTTTGTTTTTCAAAATTTTCAGTAGTTTGTAAATTCTCAACAGTTTTTAACATTTCAGTTTCCAACTCTTCATTTACATTATCTTCTAACCAATTTTGTAAGAAGTCCGCAACATAATCAACCATTTGAGTTTTATTATTAACCCATACTCCGTTAGTTTCAGTCATCCATTCAGGTGTTAAATTAGGAACCAACCCTAATACTGGAACATTTGATTTCATAGATTCTAATGGGTATGTACCATAACTACTTGTTTCGTCAATCCATACTGATAGAAAACATTCGTTTAACGCGTTAGCAAATTCTTTTTCAGATAAACCTCTCATATCTCTAAAAGTAATCCATCTGTATTGTGGAAACTTAATATAAAATGCTTTAATCAAATTGATAGAATCTCTTTGTTCTCTTGAATGAATCGCAATCATTGGTTTTGCTGGAAGAGTGTGAGGTTTAAAAGTTTCTGAAATAACAGGTTCTAAAATATCAAAAGATACATTTCTCATAATATTCTCAACAAATTCTTTTTGTTTTGCAGAAGTTGTAATACATTTGAAAAACCCTAATTGAGACCAAGTTTGTCCTGGTTGTAAAGTTTCTAAAACATGGTCATATGCTTGACATAAAACAATTTTACCACAAGGTAATTTTGAGATTTGTTCCATAACAAAACCATAAAGTTCTGGTAAAACAATAAAGTCTTCAGGTGATACTTCTAAGTTTTGACCTTCAATTGCGGTATGAGGTAACTCCATATACTCAGTTCCTAACCATTCACCAACACCTACATAATCAGGTTTTTCATGTAACATAATAGGGTTGTAACCGTTATTTTTTAATGTCATACCTAATTTATAGATATAAGTTAAGGATGCTTTTGCATTACCTTTAGTGTCTTGAACAAAAAGATAAATCCTTGATTTTTTGTTCTTCATGTTCTCAATTGACAATTCTAATTTTGAAATTTGTTCTTGGTTCATTTTAGTTAATATTTGTTTATTAATTTTTTATTTAATAGTGTGTTAAAGGCTAATTTAAATGATAGTGACATATCAGTACTTCTAACACCTAAATTCTCGTCTATTTCGCCACCATCATCCATTACAACGTCTAACATAAGTTTAACAATTTCATATTTAATAACACTAATATGATTTGAATCTGTTTCACCGGTTAGTGGTACTGTAGGTTTAATTTGTAAATATTCGTCAATTCTATCCAAATCAACATAATAATGTTCGCCTAAAATTTTTAACATTTTGTAATTTCTTTAAGTTTATCACTCAATTCATTAATTGTTTTAATAGTATGAGTTGTGTTTATTTCCTTATTATAATCAGTTTCAAATTTGATTATAGTTTTGGTTTCAGGATACTCTAATAATAAGATAGGATTTGATGTAAGTAAAACATCAATTTCATCCCACATTGAATTAATTGTTAAATTACTGTAAAATTTTACTTTTTCTAATTGACATCCAAATTTTGATAGGAAAAATAATGATGCCGGTTTTGATTTACCTATCTCATCAGATACTATTAAAAAATCGTGATTATCTCTAAATTCAGTGTAGATGTCGTTTAAACTATTAAAAGTTGTATATTCTGTTGATTGAGCGTGACCAAATATTTCCATCGGAAATTCTTCATATAAGAAAGAATATAACTCATTATCATCAATAAAAGTGAAATGATTTTGTAATGTTAATGTATTGATAGGTTTTGTAATTTCATACTTAAAAGCATCTTCTTCCTCAATACCTTCAGTTTTATCAATCATAAATTTTTGATAAGTCTGTTCTATTTTGTCCAATGTATTCCTTAAAACCCCATTAATTTCAATACCTATTCTCATATGTTTAAGATATAATAATATATTATATTAGAGTTAATATAATAAAAAAACCTCATAAATCAACACTTATGAGGTTTTTTGTAAA
>Ga0209353_10001008_pt1 | contig 16342 bp, 12 predicted proteins | sample LauGreSpBDMM15SD_2_FD_187561 | JGI IMG/M metagenome (GOLD analysis project Ga0209353, IMG submission 187561) | Freshwater lake microbial communities from Lake Michigan, USA - Sp13.BD.MM15.SD (SPAdes) (version 2) | ecosystem: Environmental > Aquatic > Freshwater > Lake | place: Lake Michigan...
ATACACTTTAATTATTTTATTGGCGATCAACTTATCAATGTAAAATACAGAGATGGACATAAACACTTCAAACTTTTTAAAGGCGCTGAAAAAGTTTTTTATAATATTAATAGTATTGTTGGTTTTGAGTACTGCGTTATTGTTGAGGGCGAAATGGATGTCCTGGCGTTACACGAAGCAGGAATCACTAATGCAATATCTGTTCCAAACGGTGCAACATTAGGTACAAACAATCTTGAATATCTAGATAATTGTATTGATTACTTTGAAGACAAATCAAAAATCATTATTGCTGTTGATTCGGATGCTGCTGGACAGGCACTACAAATGGAATTAGTTAGAAGACTAGGATCAGAAACATGTTATATTGCAACTTTTGATGATTGTAAAGATGCAAACGAATACTTAATTAAATATGGTAAAGAAGCATTATCACAAAGAATATCAAGAGCTAAACCGGTTCCGCTTGAAAATGTTACAACGTTTAGAGACATTGAAGATGAGGTTACAGACTTTGTTAGAAACGGATTCAAACCTGGTTTCCAAGTTGGCTTGGATAATTTTGATAGTATTTTTTCTACGTACACTGGTCAATTCATTACTGTTACCGGCATTCCTAGCTCTGGTAAATCTGATTTTGTAGACCAAATGGTTGTTGGTTATAATGAAAAGTACGGTTGGAAAACTGCGTATGCTTCTCCTGAGAATCACCCAACATATTTACATGCTCATAAGTTAATGCGTAAAACATGGCAAGGTATGCCAGGCGTTGATGATATTAAAACTGACAAATGGAATCAGGTTGCAGACCACGTTAATGATAATTATTTCTTTATTGACATGGAACGTTACACATTAGAATCTGTATTGCGTAAAGGCGCTGAGTTAGTTAAACGTAAAGGAATTAAATGCTTGGTTATTGATCCATTCAACAAAGTAAGATCTGCAGATGCTTCAGGAGATGTTAATGTTTATACATTGGAATACTTAAGCCAGATTGAAATCTTTGCTAAGAAATACGATGTGCTAGTAATGATTGTAGCTCACCCTACTAAAATGTACAAGGATTCAAAAGGTAATATTGAAGAACCTACAATGTATAATATTAAAGGCGGTGGAGAATGGTATGACGCTTCATATCACGGTTTGTTAGTTCACAGGAACTACGAAGATAAGACTGTTAAAGTTAAGATACTTAAATGTAAGTTTCAAAACTTAGGTGAGAATGGCGCAGAATGTCATTTCAAATGGGAACCCAACTCAGGTTGTTTTATTCCTCACATACCAGAAGTTAATAACGATTTGATGCCATGGGAAAGTTAAATAAATATATAAATGAAAAGAAATCAGTATAAAAACGAATATACAGAAGAGCAAAGAACAATATGCAAGGCTAAAGCTAAAATATATAGAGAAAAAAAATCAAATGAATATCCTGGATATGCAGTATATTATATTCCTGAAGAACATTATGTAGGCATAAGTAAAAATATTTCAAGCAGAATGACCAAACATAAACATCTTGGTAAAATAATAGACGGTTGGGAAGTGTTAATGTGTTTTGAAAATCCAATAAGAGCACATTTAATGGAAACACAATTACATTTGATGGGTTATAACGGTTACAGACCATAAATGGGTAGTGGGTCTAAGAAAGGCAAAGGTATAGACATGGGTTCTTATACTGCTAATCCTTTAGAGTTCAATGCTCTTAAATGGTGTGTTAACAATGGAATATATATATCTCCTAAAGCAAGTTCAACAACAGAGTGGTATGTTAATATTAGTATGCATGGCAAAAACAATCTAAGCCCTAATACTTATAAAAAAGTAGATATATGGAAACAAATGTATTTGTTTTATCTTTACTATTATAATAAATACAATACAGATATAAAAATAGAACCTATGCTTGTTACTAAAAAGAAAGAAACAAAAGTAAAACAACAATCAAATGATAACCAATTATTTTAATATGGCGTATAAATATGAATCTCAATATAAAACTTTATTATGGAAATGTCTTGCTAGTGAAACGCATAGGAATGATCGCACGGGCGTTGGTTGTTTATCAATGTTTAACGTATCTTTAAAACTTGATGTATCAAAATACTTTCCTATTATAACTAGTAGAAAAATGTTTCAAAAAACTTTTGATACAGAATTTGAATGGTTTATTAATGGCGAAACTAATATACAAAGGTTCAGAGATGCTAATGTAAAGATATGGGATGCTTGGGCAGATGAGAACGGAGATCTTGGTCCTGTGTATGGGCATCAAATGCGCAATTTTAATGATCAAAATATAGATCAGATGCAAACGCTCATTAAAAATTTAATTGATGATCCAGACAGCCGTAGACACATTATAAGTTTATGGAATCCCGCTCAATTAGATCAAATGCGATTACCCCCTTGTTATTTGTATTTCCAATTCTTTGTTGATAAAGGTAAACTTAATATGTTTGTTGTGCAAAGATCAGGAGATTTGTTTTTAGGTATACCTTACGACATTGCTTTGTTTACTAAAATACTTTTGTATGTTGCTGAAAAAGTAAACTTAAAAGCTAATTTATTAGAAGTTCAAATTATCGACGCTCACATTTATGACAATCAGCACGATGCTATACATAAATATTTTGAACAAGAAACTTTTGAGCTTCCAGAGTACATTTACGAAAACGGAGCATTAACCTTGCTTAATTATAAACACGGCCCAATAATTTCAGCAAAAGTGGCTATTTAACTTAATATATGACACCAAAAGAAAAAGCAGAAGAGTTAATAGATAAGTTTCAAGAATATTCAAGTGATAGCGGAATACAAATAGGAGACGAATTGTATGATGCCAAACAATGTGCATTAATAGCAGTTGATGAGTGTATTAATATACATTTTAATTTAGAATCAGACAAAAATGGTATTGGTAAAAGTTTTAAATATTGGAAAGAAGTTAAACAAGAAATAGAGCTATTATGAGAAAAGATTTAACAAAATGTAATTGGGATAACTGCAATAATGATAGGGTTTATAAAACCAGCATTTATTGTAAAGAACATAATAATCTTTATAGTTTATCTAGAAAGTTTGGCATTAGTAAAGATGAGGTATTAATATTAAAAGATAAAAAATGTTGTGATATTTGTGAGGAACCTTTTGAAAATAAAAAAATATATATTGATCATTGCCATTTATATGGACATGTTAGAGGTGTACTATGTATGCATTGTAATATTTTATTAGGTCATGCGTTTGATAATACTGACATTTTAACCAAAGCAATAACTTATTTATATAAAAATGAAAGAAAAACTTAAAATTTCGCCTCAAACTTATTTTATCTATCACATTTTTGGTAAAAAGATTGGAGTTACACGTAATCTTAATAGTAGAGTTACTCGTGAACAAGGCTACAAAGAGAATGAATATGAAGTTTTAGAAACCAGTGATGATATAGATTATGTATCATCACGGGAACTAGAGCTTCAATCTATCTACGGATATAAAATAGACAGACAATCTTATAAGAATTTAACTCAAAAACAAACAAATCAAATGGTATTAAATGTAACTGAACAAACAACAACTTTCCCATGCCCTGTGAATAAACTTAAGGGCAATCTATTAGACAATAAAGGAATTAAAATTGAGACTAGCTTTGGCAAATATGTCTTAACAGATGATTTAGCAGAATGGATTGTTAAAAACGCCAATACTTCAATGTTTAATCCTGCAAGATCTTATGTATATAATAAAGCATTAGATGAATTTACAAAATCATTAGGTAAAAAATCAATGGCTTTAGAATATAAAAATCAACCTGAAGAAGTAAAAGTTGAAGCTCCAAATGTTTATGACCTTATTAGACAATGGGCAGATGAACGAGGCATATATAGAAACGGTGATACGAAAACGCAATATATAAAATTGTTAGAAGAGTCTGGAGAATTAGCAAGAGCAATTTTAAAGAATGATACACCAGAATTTATTGATGCTATTGGCGATATGGTTGTTGTATTAACTAATTTAGCCGCATTAGAAGGATTAAAGATTGAAGATTGTGTTACATCAGCTTACAAAGTAATTGAAAGCCGTAAGGGCAAAATGATTAATGGCACATTTGTAAAAGAAAATCCTTCGATAATTTCACAAACAACTTTTAATACAAATCCATCTAATTATCAATTAACAAAAACGCTATAATATGACAAAACAAGAAATTGAATTTAGAGACCCTGTTGTACAATCTGTAGTAAATAAGTTTGTAGACAGATCAAATGTTGGTTATGTAAAATATGGCAAAACAATGCGTGACGATAAATCTGACGTATTCGTTTGGCTTAATCACCTTCAAGAAGAATTATTAGACGCTTCGTTATATCTTCAACGTTTAAAAGAAGAAATATCTACTCTTCGTGAAGAAAAAGCATTACTTGAAGAGTTAAATGCTTCTTATGCTGATGTAAATGATATTGACGTTATAGATGCTTTTGAAGTTCGTATAAAAAAAAACAAACGTTCGAAGCCTGGGAGTGGTCGTGGTGATACCTATTCATTTACAATAGACGAGCCAATAAGATTTATATCTGACCTAACAAATAGCCACTTGCGTCTTAGAGATTTACCATGCGAAAAATAAGTAGAAAGAAAGGTCCGGTTGTATCTAAAAAAATAGTATATGACGGGATTACTTTCGCCTCTGGCTTAGAAAAGTACATGTATATTGCTTTAAAAAAAGCGAATATTGAATTTGTTTATGAAGGTTTTACTTTTGAACTTGTACCATCATTTACGTTTAAAAATGAATGCTTTGAAAGACAATCAAACGGGAAAGGCGATTTTATAAATAGAGGCTGTAAAAAAGTTTTAAACTTAAAGTACACACCGGATTTTATTGGTATTGACTTTATAATAGAAACAAAGGGTAGAGCTAATGATTCTTTTCCTCTTAGATGGAAATTATTCAAAGAGTGGATGATGGATAACAATGACCGTAGAGCTTTATATAAACCACAGACAAACGGCGAGTGTGATATTACAATTGAATTAATTTTAAAAAACAGAAACAAATGACAAAAAAGAAGCAAGTGCTAGTACCAGAACCGGAACAGAATGAAGAAAAGTATTGGAGTATAACAATTGGGTTTTATCCAGGAATTTTATTTGGGTTTAGAACATACCAAGAGGAAACATTTTCAACGCATGTATTATACTTGCCATTTATTGATTTTGCATTAGAAATAGATAATTAATATGAGATTAGCAATTTATCTACTAGGAATACCAATTTTAATTATATTCTACATAATAATGGCAAAAATTATCAAATATTTATTTAACAACAAAAACTTTTAAATTATGAAAAAATTAACAATTACACTAGGTTTATTAATAGCATTAGGAATGACTTCGTGTTATGATTTTGATAGAGAGCAGCAAGAAAAAGATGCAGTAACAGCTGGAAAATCTATTTTATTTAAAGCAGAGTTTTCTAAAAAAGCAAAAGTAGAACAAGCAAAAGCAGATTTTGAGAGCGCAAAGTTAGAGGCTGATACGAGAATGATTGAGGCAGAAACAAGCGCTAAAACTAAATTGATTGAAGCAAATGCAAAGTCAAAAGCAATTGAAGTAGTTGGTAACGCTTTGAAAAACAACCCAGAGTATTTAAAATTTCAAATGATTGAAGGAATGTATCGTTACAAATCTGATAAAACTATTTATGTGCCAACTGAAGCAAATTTACCAATTATTTTAAAATAAAAACAAACATGAGTTTAACTTTAGATAAACAGATTTTAAGCGATATAACAGTATATACTAAGTATGCAAAATATTTGCCTAACAAAGAAAGAAGAGAAACGTGGGAAGAGTTAGTAACCAGGAATATGGAAATGCACGTTGCCAAATTCCCAAACATGAAAGAATCAATTGAACAAATTTATCAAAATTTCGTATTCAATAAAAAGGTTTTACCTTCGATGCGAAGCTTACAGTTTGGTGGTAAAGCTATTGAGCTTAATAATGCTCGCATTTATAACTGTGCTTTCCTACCTATTGATAGTATTCATAGTTTTTCTGAGACTATGTTTTTATTGCTTGGAGGTACTGGGGTGGGTTATTCGGTCCAGCAACATCAAATTGATAAGTTACCTGAGATTAGGAAACCTAATTATGATCGCAAGAAAAAGTATGTTGTGCAAGACAGTATTATCGGATGGGCAGACGCGATAAAAACGCTATTCAAATCTTATACAGGAGCAATGACTTCTCATATTGAATTTGATCTTTCTGATATTAGACAAAAAGGAGCATTGCTTGTAACAGCGGGTGGTAAAGCACCAGGCCCAGAACCATTGCGTATTGCTTTAGTAAAAGTTGAAGCTATATTAAGAACAAAAGAAGATAGAACAAAGCTTACTGATATTGAGTGTCACGATATTCAATGTCACATTGCAGATGCAGTATTGGCTGGGGGAATCAGAAGAGCAGCAATGATCTCATTGTTTGATCTAGATTCTACAGCCATGCTGAATTGCAAAGCAGGTAATTGGTGGGAAGACAATCCACAAAGGGGTAGATCAAATAATTCAGTAGTACTTTTAAGACATAAAATTGATAAGAAAACATTTGATAAAGTTTGGGAACGTATTGAAGCTTCTGGATCGGGCGAGCCAGGCATTTACCTTACTAATGATAAAGATTGGGGTACTAATCCTTGTTGTGAGATTGCTTTACGTCCTTATCAGTTTTGTAATTTAACAGAGATCAATATGTCTGATATTGAAAGTCAAGAAGATTTTAATGCAAGATCTTCAGCAGCTTCGTTCTTAGGAACATTACAAGCATCGTATTCGGACTTTCATTATCTTCGTGATATATGGAGAAAGAATACAGAAAAAGATGCATTACTTGGCGTATCAATGACAGGTATTGCATCAGAATCTAACTTAAAATTAAATTATGAAGAAGCAGCAAAGCACGTTAAAGTTACCAATATCGAAACAGCATACCTACTTGGAATTAATCAAGCAGCCAGAACCACCGCGGTTAAGCCGGCCGGAACGACTAGCCTTGTACTTGGCACTTCTAGCGGTATTCACGCTTGGCATAATGACTATTATATTCGCCGCATGCGCTTAGGTAAAAATGAAGCAATCTATTCTTATCTTGCGATTAATCATCCAGAGCTGTTGGAAGATGAATATTTTAATCCAACATTACAGTCAGTCATTTCTGTTCCACAGAAGGCTCCTAATGGCGCTATAACACGATATGAGTCTACACTAGATTTGTTAGAAAGAGTTAAACTAATATCTAAGGATTGGGTTAAAACAGGTCATGTTAAAGGTAACAATACGCATAATGTTTCTTGTACAGTTTCAGTTAGAGACGACGAATGGAAAATTATTGGCGAATGGATGTGGGCAAATAAAGATTATTACAATGGATTATCTGTATTACCATATCACGGTGGAACATATAAGCAGACTCCATTTGAAGATTGTACTGAAGAAGTTTATAATACCATGATGGCTACATTAAAAGACGTAGATCTATCTAAAGTAATTGAAGTGCAAGATAATACTAACTTTAGTGAGTCAGTTGCGTGTGGCCCTACGGGTTGCGAAATAACTTAATAAATAAAATATGAAAGAAAAAACATTAATTGAAATGAAAAACAAAGTAGATGCTCTTATAAGAGTTCTACAGCAAGTTATGGAAGAACAAAAACATTTAACTGTTCTTGCCGCAGGTACTTTGGAAACTTTAAAACTCATGCCTGGTTATGGCGATGCTATTAAGGCAATGACCGAAAGGGCTAAAGAAGAAATTCAAAAAGTTGAAGAACCTAAATTTGAAATTTAATTAAATAAAAAAAGGGGCACTAATTAAAGTGTCCCTTTTTTATTTATGGATTGTTAGGTATGGTGCCTATTTTAGTTAACCCATTTTTCTTTTTTTCATTCTTTCTCTTTTCTTAAGCTTTTCCTCTCTTCTTTTTAAAGTGGCTTCCCTTTTTATTTTAATTCGTTCAGCAATCGGCAAAGCTCTGATAGAATCTTTTGTACGTATTCTTGTTTCTTCGCCTTTTATTTTACCTTCTTCTTTTCTAACTTCTTTTGCTGTTGCTTCAATAGCAATATCTCCAGGAGTATCTCCAATACCAACACTTCTAGGTGTCCAGCCCATTCCAACCATTACACGTTGCCATGCTTTGTTTTGTGAATTCATTGCTTGTGATGCATTTTCAACTTTAGTTACAAGCCTATCCATTGGAAAGTTTGTGGTGGCTTCAGTCATTTTACCCACTACGGAATACATAGGCCCTAAGTGAACTCTTCCGTCTTGCATTACTCCCCACCCTCTTTCTTTTATAAGATCTTTTTCAAATTTAGTTTGCTGTAATCCAGTGTATATTTTTCTAATCTTAGATCCAATTGGAGGAGATATATTAACACCTTCTAATAATACCTTAGTATAATCGGCCTTATATTCTTTAGGTTCTTCTTCTCTATATTTCTTAATTACATTCTTCAATGTAACCATTACGCCACCTAATAGACCCGTACCTCTTACCACAGAATCAACAACGCCACTCGCAATCTCTATTATTTTTTTATCTTTTTCTTTTAGTCTTTTCTTTTTAGCTTCTTCTTCTTCCTTATCATCACCTAACCCGGGCAGTACTGCAAATAATCCTTGTTGTAATGTAGCAAACATTAAATTCTGTATTGCTAAATAATAAGTAATTTTTGCAATATGTGTTTTAGCATCTCCTCTACCATTCTTAAGGTCTAAGAAAGATTTCTTAACAATACGAGATTGTTGCATTGCAGTGTTCTGGAAAGTAAGTAATAATCTACCAGCTCCGCTTGCTTGTTGTTTAGATATATCTCTTGGATCGCCTGATTGCTGCGTTTCATCTGAAACCTTAGTAAAATCGTTCCAAGCATTCTTCTCTGCTTCAACTTCTGTTTGTCCTTCTTTTAAATAAGATTTAATTCTATTTCTATAAAAAGGAGCACCGCCAGATGCAATAGCAAAACTATCCGCAATTTGTGTTGGAGTATACCCAATCTTTAATAAATATGAAACTACAGCTTTTGGCTTATTCTTACTAGTTGCTGCAGCGTTTGCAATTTCAGCAGCTGCCACATCTTCTTTAAGTCCGCCACGTCTTTCTTTCATTTTATCAGAATTCCAAATACGTGAAAAGTCTTTCCAATATTGTGGTTGGTTGGCTAATGCTTTAGCGGCTGCTATAGGATTATTATCTCTTAAGTTTAAGAAGTTAACAGCTCCGATTAATTGCAATGCAGCAGATCTTGTATTCAAGAACATTATAGTTCCTGTAGATCCACTAACCCAATCAAACCAAGCATTAGTTATTTTATCTTTGCCTTGAGCTCTGTTTTTACCAGTGGTCATTCTATATAAAACATCTTCTATAGCTTCTCTAACATCGGTTCCATATATAGCCTCAACCTTATTTATATTAGGGCCTACTAATTTACCGTTTTCCCACGTACCAAACATTTGCTCGGCATTGCCAATAAACTCAGTAAGGAATTGTTTTCTACCATCCCCTTCTGTTAAATTATGAAGATCGGAAATAATAGTACTTGAGTCCCAATATTCTCCTGGTTTTGTCCAGCCATTCCCTTGTCTGCCTAACACAATTAATCCAGACATGAAGTCATATAACTCTGCATCATTATTAACTAAAGAGGTTAATGCTTTTGTATCTGTTTTAGATAGCCCTGGGATCTCCACATCTGATCCATTCCACATTGCAACACGCAAAGCTTGATCGTATGTAAAGTTTCCATCTGGGGTTAATTTTTCAAGCTTCTTTGCAATATTTGGAAAAGACTTTATTAAGTCCTTATAATTATTTTTAATAGATTGTCTTGCTGCGTCCATCAAATCATTACCGTTTGCATAAGGCTTTAATAATGCATCTGAGAAGAATTCTTTTTGAGCTTCGCCTTCTTTGCCTTTACCTATAAAGTTATACAATAACAATTCAAAATCCGCGGCCGAGGCTGGAACATATAAATCAAATAGATTTTTACCTGCTCCTTTTCTTTTTGCAACAATATCAGAATACGATATAGCTGGGCCAATACCTGTATTCTTAGATATTATCTTATTGAATTCAGAAGATATAGTTTTACTAAACTTGATTTTATTTTGTTGAATAGGCGATTTAACGTCCACAACATTTAAAACATCTTTTACTTGTTTAGATTGATTATTAAAAGAATTGCTTTTAGAAGAATTTATTACAAACACAGTACCAGTTTCTTCGTCGCCAGTATCTACTGCATTATAATCCCACCCAAGTTTGGATCCTATTGTACTAGCTAATGTTTTATATAATCTGATGCGACTTGGTTCCTCCGCATTAAAGGCAATTCCTTCTATATTGTTTTTTTGAATATAATCAATTAATCCATTAGTAACTATTCCAAATACTTTAAACGAATTACCAGTATCTAAAATGCCTGCTCCTTCGTCTTGCTCAGCAAATGATACCCAATTAAAATTCTGATTGCTTATTAAATTCGCTAATGGTAATCCTAAATTGTCTGCTATTTCGCCAAAAGCTTTAATTAATTCCGGGTCCTCTGAAAGGCCATAATCTTTTACAGAGGCTATTTTTATATTATAAGTATATTCGCCTACTTTAAACACGGTTGATGTTGTCCCTAACTTAGTTTTCCATTTTAAATCTTTTTTAGAAGTTAAAGAAAATTTAATTCTTGCTTGTTGTATTTTTGACTTAACATCTAAAACATCTAATGCATTTTTAACGGCTTCCACATTCTGGATTGCATCGTCAGAAAAATAGAAATCATTATATCCTTCTGCTGCTTTAGCGGTCATCCAATCCGCTTTTGACTGCGCCAAACTGCTTCCTAGTCCTGTTATATTTTTCAACGGTATATCAATGCCTATAGAAGATAAAAACTCATGAATAGGTACTGAAGAATTTGCTGGACGAGCTGTAAGTATAAAGAAGTTTTCTGGCCCAAACTTACCAATCATCTTTTTCATCTTCTCAACCATAGGCCCTGGTTTACCATCAACAACTTTACTGAATTCAGAGAAATCAAATATTGCTCCAGCATCCAACATATTCCCACCTTCTTTCGCAAACTCTTCAGCGTTTAATTTACCTTTTGAACCATCAGGCATTGTGTATAGCACACTACCGCTAGTCATTCCAACGGTGTCATCAAAGTCAAAAACAGAAATACCTTTTTGTGTTTTATATGGCTTAATAGATTGAACTACAGCGGATATTGTTTCGTTATTAAGGCGGGTTTGTTTTGCTCCAACCCCAGCAGTAGCTTCTTTTACTAATCTATCAAAGCTTACTTTTGACTTGTACATGCTAGTAATGCCGTGTAAGTATTTTTTGAAGGGGGCTAAAGCTTCTACAAACTCCAAGTTTTCATTTCTATTTTTACCTGTATATTTTAATCCGGCGTCAGTTAATGCTTGGTCAGCCGGCATTGGAATAAGGTTAATTTTTAAGGTATTTATATAGTTTTTTAATTGAGGTAATGTAATTTCTTTATTTAAATATTTACGCAATTCACTTTTTAAATCATTTATTGTGGTATTATGTTCTAATATTACATCTTTAGCTTTTAAATCGCTGATATAAAATCCCATTTTATACATTTTTCTTAAAGAACCTTGCATATCGGTTCCTAACAATGTTATATGGTTTAACCCTTTTTCTATATTTTTAGAGCCGCCTAAATCTCTATAATAAGTAAGAACTTTTAGCACATGAGCTGAAGCTAAATCTGCTTCAGAATTTATAATATCTATTAATTTTACAACATCTGTAGAATTTTTAGATAAAACAGTTTTTATATTTGTAATCGGCATATAAGAATCAATTCTTTTACCCTCTATGAATATGTAAGATCTAGGTTCACCATTTACTACTTTTTCTTCAATACTAATTACCTTATCTTTAAATAATTGATTTGTTTTTTCAATACCTAGTATTTTGTCAAGCGCCGGTTGTAATACATATGTAAGGTATTCCTTATTAGTTGTTATAAAATTACCGCTATTTGTTTTGTAGGATTTAACTTCAGCTCTTAAAAAAGTTGTTAATTCTTCTATTAATTTTTTATCATTACTTTTATTTGCTTTTATTAATCTTTCTAAAGCTTCCTCAGATTCAATAGATCCAAGTCTATTAGCTAAAGACCCTAGATTTTCTTGCTTAGCAGCCTCTAACCTTCTAGCGTAAATTAAATATTGACTTAATACAGGAGATTTAGTTTTAAAATTTATATCTCTTTTATCATAACCTAAATAAGTCTTTATTGTGCTGTATTCATTAGGTGTTAATGTTTTAATCCAGTAAAACAAGTCAGTCTTTGCTTCAGAGATAGCCAGTTTTTCTTTTGCGCTTTTTGAATATTTTACATTACCTCTTTCCGCTTGTCTTATAACCTCTATAGCAAACGTGCCTGTAATTTCTACACCTTGGCGCTCTTGATTTGCTTTGAGAGCTTCTGATATTGGGCCATCATTTTCAATGTCCTCATTAATAATATCAAAAGCGGTTTCTATTGCCACCACCATCGCTAATGACTCTTTTCTACCTCTTATAGGATTTCCATTAGAGTCAATTACTTGATCAAGAAATTGCGAGTCTGATATATTATTATTAACATTAGGTAATCTTCTAACTAATTCAGCTCCTGAAGTTCTACCTGCTTGATCTGTAGTTGTTTTCTCCCTATCAATCTTTTTACCAACCCATTCTGGAAAGTTAGTCCATTTACCATCAATTTGTTTTTGAATAGCAATAGGCATTCCGCCTTGTCCATCTTTACCCATCATCCAGGTAGTGGTCATATTCTCAAGAACATATTGTTTGTTATCTAATAACCAATTTTGAAGTTGATTATCTTTTTTACCACCCATAGCAGTTTTAACATCAATGTCTAATTGCTTACCAACTTCGTCTCTAATTTCGGAAATTAAAGGTGTTACTGTTTTATTTAATGATATTGGCGCATCAATCCTAGATTTTATTGTTCTAAGTATAGTTATAATCTTTTTTGAAGCTGTTTCTAAGACCTCTGGAGCAAAAACTTTTGATTCTAATGCATTCTTATACTTTGGCTTTTCTTTTGCTGTTTCAGTGAATCCTTGATCTGCTGTTTCAGTTGCCATTAAGCCTTTTTCTTCCGACGCATCTTTACTAAATTGCTTACCTAATATTCTCCTAGATGTTGCAATAGCCCTAACAGGCAAATACTTATTTATCCAAGCGGCTAACGGCGTTCCTGATTCTGGCCTGTATTTTGTAATTAAGTCTAAAATACCGCCAACTCCAGTTTCAATTTCATCTGTAAGTAATTCTCTGTCAAAATCCGGAGCGTCTCTACGCTTATCAACTATCTTATTAGTAATAGGTTTAAATAACTTTATTATTTCCGCGGCGCCTTCTCTTCCTTTAGTATCATAAATTTGTTGCACTTTATTGGAAGAAATTGAACCACTTTCATTTTTAATTATTTCTTTAACGGTATCTTCTTCGCTTACTTCTTTTTTAGTAGTTGGCTTTGCTGTTGCTTCTTTTGCAATGGCTCTTTTAAGTTCGCCTTCCAGTTTTTTTACTTCTTGGTCATATTCATTTGGATCATAGTCTCCTTCATTTTCTTCAAGATCACTAAGTTCTGTTTTAAGTTGAGCAATTGTTTTAGAAAATGTTTGAGATTTTGATATGGTTTTTCCTTGATCGCCTAAAGCGATGGCTCTTTTAGATAATTTGCCTCTTCTTAAGTTTTTGTTGTAATCTTTAATAAAATCATAAACATCTTTGCCATCTTGAAATTCTAAATTTTTAAATCCTTTATCCTTTAAAAACGGCAATATTAAATCTCCAATCTTAGCAAACATATCTGATAACTTGTCAGACCAAGTTAGTTTTTTCCCAGCAACTATTTCAAAGAATTGAGTCATATACTCGTCAGGATTTTCCTTTAAGTATTCATCATCATATAATCGCTCTCCAGTTTCTTTATCTTCAGCTAATATTCTATCATTAATTGCGGCTAATTCCTCCGTGCTTAATACACCTAAAAATTTATCTTTAAGCTCTGTTGCTTTAACTAAGTCTTTTTCTGTTAATGTTTGGAATGATGATATAAGTATTTTATGTAATAATTCATGCCCGCCAACATTAAATTCTGATACTTTAGCGGCAAACTCTTTATTAATTATAATTTGCCCATTGCCAAGATTTGTGCCTACTGTATTTGATAGTTTGCTTTTTGGCAATCCCATTTTTTCATTATATTCATCTAATACTTTCTGCCCTTCTTCTTGGGTGTCAAAGGTTACCAATGCGTCTACAGTACCATCTGGATTTGTAATCGGGTTTTCAAATTCTTGTTTTCCAACTAAACTTGCTAATTTTTTAGCAACTCCTACGTTTTTATTTAAAACAGCAAGATTTTTTTCTAGTTTTTCTTTAGCTACTGTGCTTGTTAACTCACTTATTCTGCTATCAAGTTCTTTTACTTTATCAGATTGGAATGTTGTTAAGATTGGATCATTAACGTTTTCAATTAGAGTCTTTAATTGGGCTCTATCTTTTAATAAATTGGCAACTTCGGCATTGACATTTGTAGGTAATTCTAAAGGCTTTAATTGGTTTGCGGCATGATAAGTAGTAGCAAATTCTTTCTTTATATTATCACCTTCCTCTATAGTTATTTTATCAGACGCAACATCAGTATCCACTTGATTGCTTAATATTTTATATGAATTCGGTATTAAAGCTATATTCATTTGAGCCTCGCTTATAGGTGTGGCTGGATTAAAAGCTTCTTTTATATTTGTAATGCCTGAATCTTTAAGTTGCGTATTAATTTTATAGGTAGTGACTCCGGATTTAAAACCTTGAATGCTTTTTTGCAATGTTACAGGAGCTCCATAAACAGTACCTCCTCCAACTCCAGCGACAAATGAATCCATTGTTCCTTCAAAAGCTGGTTTTTTAGATATTAAATTTTGTGTAACAGTAGTGGCAACTTCTTCTAAACCTTCTCCAAGCATAGAAACAGGTACGCCATATTTTTTTAATGCTGTTTGATAAGTTGTTATAAGGCCGTCTTTAAATATTTTAGATCCAGTTTCTAACCCTTCTTTAATAATTATATCTTTATATACTTTACCAATACTTCCTTCCCCTATTGCTGAAAAAACACTCTCTGCTCCAGCCATTCCAAACCCATTAATAACATTCTCAATTTCAGATTGTCCAGGATTTTCTTCTGATTGTATTCTTATTTCTGGGCCAGCCATTGCTGCAGTAGAAGCAGCAGCTAATTTAGCAATTCCCATATTAGCTCCGCCAGCCATAAAACCTATGCTCACAGGAGCGCTTTCAGCTAATCCGCTGCCTAGTAAACGAAACGCATCAGAGTAATTCCCATTGGATATATTCTCGGTTATACTTTGAGAATCGTAGTTGGCATTGTCATAAATATTATTTTTTTTACCTATTCTCTTTTGTTCGTCAATAAAATAATCCATCATTGGATTAGTTACGCCCATTGATTTTTTAAACTTTTCAGGGGTGACTTCTGCATTTTTATCACCAGAAATTGCCGCGTATATATTTTGAGGAGCGGCGAATACTCTATACACTGTTTCTGGGATAGAGGCAAAAGCTTCCCCAACATAATCAGCCCCTTTAGCAACGCCATCTAATAGTCTATCCATATAGGATTCACCTATAATTTTATTCTTTTTATCCGATGCTTTAGTTAATATTTCTTGTGCTTTTAATTCAATATCTGCTGGCTGAATATTATAAGATGCTCCTACGGGTTGTTTAGTTTGTAATATCTGAACGGCTTGATTATCTATATTTAATTTTTGTTCAGGAGTTAACTTTGCATAATTTAATGTTTCAAAATTATTAAACACGTTATCCACAATATCTGCTTCTAACTTGTTTTCTTTTATACCGCTTTTTTGTATATTTTTTTCTCCTTTAGTATAAAAACCATCTGTATCACTAGAAGTAACTTCTTTAGCAAATTTCTTTGGATTAAATACATCTTTAGTTTTAGGGACTAATGTCTTTGCTTGTCTTTGTAAATTAGTTAGAAACTCAGGTTGAGATCTATCTTCCCCAAACGGATTACTTTGAGATGCCGATAAAGATTTTACCGGCTTGGATACCGTACTTTTTACAGTTGCACCTGCATCCTCCCTTGCAACTGACTTTCGCTTTCCCGGCGCTTCTACTTTAATCTCTTTTGCTTTCTCTTGCTTTTTAGGTTTC
>Ga0209353_10001009_pt1 | contig 16337 bp, 20 predicted proteins | sample LauGreSpBDMM15SD_2_FD_187561 | JGI IMG/M metagenome (GOLD analysis project Ga0209353, IMG submission 187561) | Freshwater lake microbial communities from Lake Michigan, USA - Sp13.BD.MM15.SD (SPAdes) (version 2) | ecosystem: Environmental > Aquatic > Freshwater > Lake | place: Lake Michigan...
AATGATATTCAATTCCAGATGCATCTGTAAAAATACGGATTGATGCATAGTTTCCGATAGTAATTATATCTAGAATTGAAGTATTCATCGCGTCGTAGGTTGAACTGTTAATGGGAATAGGAGTTGCCATTTATAATATAGAATAATATATTATCGGCTACATATATGCAGTTATAAATCAACACAATTTATAACTGTAACTGCATAAGTACAGTGTAATTAAATGCAAACTCATATGCGAATTAGTAATTACAGAATTAGAATTGGAAAGCAGGAACGGGCATTGATCCTAACACATACCAATGATCATCCACGTAGTCAACTGTGGTAAAGTAATCAATGAACTCGCCAGTAGGGTTTCCAGCAACATCCTTGAATTGAATCACCACGAATGGATTGGTATCATTGCCCTCCTTGTCTTTGTAAGAGGCAGTGAAGCTTGCACTGAGAACAATGCGATTATTAATTTGACCGTGGTCATCTGTTGCGTGAACAGTTCCAGCAGCATCTGTAAATACGCTGATTGTGGCATAATTGCCTGCCTTAATTATATCAATAATTGCGTCATTTAGAGCGGTGTAGTTTCCACTATTAAGTGCAATGGCCATTTAAATATATATTGTTGTTGAGATTTTTTATTTCATTTATGACTAAATTGTTTACCCTAACAAAAATACAATATATTCAAATAAAATATAAAAACAAACGCATCTATAAATCTATATTAAGGTTAACTAGTAAGATGAATGAGGAAAACAATGTACTAACTATTAAAACTGTTCAAATACAGCCTATCCGTAATATGATTACTGCGATTAAAGACATCTTGACCGACGCAACGATTACATTCACAAAGGACCGTATGAAGATTATTAACTTTGACAAAACCCACACCATTCTAGTAAATGTGGTATTGCACGCTAACCGATTTGAACACTATACTTGTCATCCTGAAAAAATCATAGTATGTGCAAATACGCTACATTTGTTCAAAGTCATTTCGACCATGTCAAATGACGATACTCTATCAATGTATATTGATAAGGCGGATTATCACGACGGCATTGTATCTCATTTGGGATTGCAATACGACAATGGCGACATTCGCCAATGTTATAGTCAAAAGTTGCGCCTAATTGAGCCTGATACGGACGAGTTGTTCGTTCCCGACGTAGAATACTCGACTGTTATTAATCTGCCTACATCTGACTTTCAAAAGATTATTCGCGACTTGAATGGCATTTCCGATCGAATTGAAATCAAGTCGGTGGGCAGCGATTTAATCTTCTCGTGCGAGGGCAATTTTGCCAGTTCGCGTATTCTACGATCAGAGTCCGAGGGAAATATGAATTTCATACAAAAGTCGGATGCGTCTGTTGTTATTCAGGGCGAATTCTCGCTAAAAAGTCTGTCTCACTTTATTAAATGCACACCGTTGTGTAGTCATTTGGAAATGTATCTTGGCAATGACTTGCCGCTGATTATTAAATATGATGTTGCGTCACTCGGTGAGATCCGTATGTGTCTTTCCAATCTGCCCCCAGCTTAAATGCGTGTATTAAAAATATGTATTATGATACGGTGTATGTAAAGCATATCATATGTCAATATGCTTTACATTCGTGGTTTCTACTTGCCCGATGATTTTTGTTTTGGTAATATTTGAAACAGTGGTATAAATAACATCCACGTTTTGTTCCGACTTGCGTTTTGAATTCTGTTTGCATATTAACGCCCCTTGTTTGATTATTTGTAGTTTTTGTTTTTTATCTAATGCAATGTCCAGTGGCATCTTTGCAATTACGTGGCAGGATGAATAACCCGACAGATGGAACCACACATCGGTTGGTTCTGACGCATCTATTATGTTAAAATTATCTTGGGCATCTGTTCCAACGATGAACTGTATTTCACGGTTTAATGCTGGAATATTTCGTAGTTCCGTCTTCATATTTGCTGGTTCTTATTGTATTGGATATAATAAGAACACATTTCAATTTTACTCTAATCAAACAGGTATGTAAATGATGCTTGTAATATAGCGAAACAAATCATTATTATTAATATTCTTAACCAATCTGTCACGCTCGGCGCGGACAATTCGATATAGTCGCTGTCATGATTTCGTCCAATGTTGTAATGTATATAATTTTCTATCATATTCAGTATGATGAACACCATAAACGATACGATAACCAGGTGTATTCCTTTTTTTTCTATATATTTCACCATTTATTAAATCTATATTGTATGTATACAATATAGATGGACAATTATTTAGGACAACCTGCGATATATGCACACATTCTGAATGGAACTCTTGTATTTACTGCTCTGATATTTGTATTTTGGAATATCGCAAAATTGCAAAGTATAGATATTTACAAAAAAATAGTGCTAATGCTTCTGATTAGCATTTCCGTTGGCATACACGGTCTCTCGCATTTTGAGTTTGACCGTATGTACAAATATAATCAAATGCCTTGCGCGCGCAATATCGGCCAGATGCCTTGTGCTAAACGAGTAAGGTTTGCTGTTTAAAATGGTTTACGGGATTAAAACTCGGGTTCGTGTTTTTTGAACAAACAACCCTGCTTTACTAAATTATATACAGTCGCTATGATGCTTGGATCTTGGAGATGAGAAACATCCATCCATATTTTTATAATGCAAAAATTCTTTTTGGGTGAAATAGTAATACCATTAATATGCTTACTATAATCGGATTTGATACACAATGTTTCGCCGCACAATAGGAGAAGTAGCGTTTTCCATACTTCGGGCGCGTGTTTATTTATAATCTTGTATGAAAAACAACCGCCGTTTCTATTTTTCGGGTCTTCCCACATGGGCGTAATACCGTCCCGCATTACAAACAACATACAATTCTTAATAATGTTGTCGTGGATTGAACTATTCAACGATACAACTTTTTCTGCGGTATCAATTTCACGCAATATTGCGGAATAACTTGATACCTCCCAGTTTTTATCGTGTGGTAAATGATAATATAAATTCCATTTACCATTCAAGTGATGTTGTTGGGTAGGACTACTCAATGCATCCATCGCGACTATACCCGTAAATTATATAGAGAAAAATCTTTATATTATTTGTTAGTAATAACCGAGATATATTACATTTCAACTTCCATTGGAAGTTCCTGATCGTATGTATAATTTTCTCTCGTCGTTTCATCGTCCTCGCCCCCGTGCAACTGTTCTACTGCCAAGTCTGCTGCCGCAATCTCTCCAATTTCTATCAATGCTGGCAGTTCATCGTCTTCCGAGCTATCATCGGGCACTAATTCGTCATCTACCTCGGGTCTATCTACCTCGGGTCTATTTTCATTTATTACTGCTTCATTATTCATTGGATATACTGTGATTACCTTGTAAGACCGATCAGACAATTTTATATACTGATTTGACCTTAAATTAAACGTGTTGATGTTTGTATCCATTATTTTCACCACATAATTCATATCAAAGAAATATAGTTTGTCTTGATGCGCCAAGTAACGTTGAATAAACGCAGGGGTTAGAAGGCAACTTGTATTACAATACATATTATCTGGGATAACAATGACTATTCCAGTAGACATATGGGGATGCGTATATTCAACGCTTAAAAACTGATTTCGTCCTGAAACCGTGGGCAACGCATACTCCGAGTGATCTGCATTGTCTACATTAAAATAAGCTGCGTGCAAATATTTATCAAATACCTTCATTGTAACCAACGTTTCCAATACATTCACTTTGCATCTGGATTTGGCAATATCGCAAGTATGGTCCATGCATTGTTTGTAAAAATCATTTACCGCCAAACTCGTGTTTGAGTCTGGGTTTATGAAATGATATTTCTCTGAAAATACATATTGATCACCCAACAATAATTGCTTATTCGTCTCCTCAATCGTTGAAATAGATATCCAATTATTGCCATATGGCTCAATCGCATATCCTTTTGCTTTGGCAGTCGCGAAATTGACCGCATACACGACCCTATCTGAACAATCGCGTACAAATGGATATGTATTATATAGATGTCCGAACAACATTTCCATCTTTGCCTTTATTTTAAATAAACCGATGACTATCTTAACCAAAATGTCATTAAGCGATGTTTGTTGTGCATTATCCACTGCTCCACGCATAGCATCCAATACGAAATTAAATCCAAGTCCAACTGCCCCCGCAACTAATGTGTACATTGCAATTGCTTCCATCTGAATGATTATGGTATAATAAAATCGTATCTTTATGCCCTTTAAGATTTAAATTGACACGCACAAAAATTTGAGTACTTGGCCTACTGTTTATCTTACCAAAAAATTGAAAATAATCTAGGTTATCTACATAAAATCATCTCACTGAATTAATGACAAATATGAAACTTACAACCGTTTTAAATGTTGCATTGTCAATATATGCAATTGCATTGGTATATACATATGTATCAATGCCAGTGACTCCACATACATCCGTAATGTTCTGGGGTCCTGCGTCGCAACGCATTCTAGATAAAGTGTTTGGAACTGTTCGGACTGAACTGATCTCATCTGCCGCATCGGCCGCTCATATATGGATCGGCAAGCGCCCAGACGAATTAAACGTGGTAGAAACAATCTATACATTTATATATATTCCAATTAGAAACAATGCATATTCGTGGTTTGGTTACTTAATGGCCAAACGTGCATCAAGTAAAGCAGTCGGATTTCTGCGATTAAATTCTGAACTCAGTGTATTTGAAAAGATTAGACAGTTCATTGCGTCGCATAGCGCTACCTTATTTGTTTCCGATTCACCCGGAACTCAAATAGCCATTAATAACCAACAGTGGTCATTTGGTAAATGGGCCATAGATACAGGACGATACATCTTATCCTATGTGGTTGCAGCGGTTAACAAATTTACTGGATAGTTCAGCAGCTTTAAGCCGATAAAAATAACAAGGGGATGTATATTTGTATTTTTATTGCGGGCATTCGTATACAACATCCAATATTATATATTTTAATATAGTATATATTGTCATAAAAGCGTAAAATGGTCAAAAAAACTCGCGGCTTATTCTTATTTCATCGCGATTTTCGCATAGAAGATAACAATGGAATAAATCGGGCGATAGAACTGTCAGATGAGCTATACACTTGTTTTATTTTTACACCAGAACAAGTTGGGCGATCAAATGCATATAGGTCAAAAAATGCTATCCAATTCATGATTGAAAGTTTAGTGGAATTAAATGAGAGTATAAAAACCAAGGGAGGAGAACTTATGTGTTTTTATGGAAAACAAGTGGATGTTTTAAAGTCATTGATCGAGGTTCTCAAAATAGATGCTATTTATTTTAATCGCGATTACACTCCTTATGCAATTGAACGCGACAATGCCACCAAAAAGTTATGTAAAGACCTAGGTATAGTATGTCAAACATTCGCTGATTATTACTTGTTTGAACCTGGAACGGTGCTAACAGATAGCAGCCGAACCGCATTCAAAAAATATACACCCTTTTATAACAATGTTATTAATTTAAATGTAAGAGAACCTATCGTAAAGCGTTCTTTTAACTTCATCAAACCATCAGGTTCTCATCTCTTAGATAAAATTTTATTAAACGACGCAATGAAAATGTTAGTGAAACCAAACAATGAGGTCCTTGTCCACGGCGGGCGTAAGACCGGCAAATTGCAATTGGCGTTCGCATTGAGAGACCAAAAAGATTATGATCGCACCAGAGATTTTTTTACAAAACAGACCACTCATTTATCTGCCTATATCAAGTTCGGGTGTGTATCTATTCGGGAAGTCTATCACGCGATCAACAAGAAATTTGGAACGACGCACGGCATTATACGAGAACTCATATGGCGTGAGTTTTTTGCACACGTTTTATATGCTTATCCCGAGGTGGTGGGGAATTCATACCAGCCCAAGTTTCGCAGATTGGCGTGGAGTAACAACCAATCCTATCTGGAAAAATGGAAGTCTGGACACACCGGGTTTCCGCTAGTGGATGCATGTATGCGAGAACTAAACACAACTGGTTATATGCATAATCGCGGAAGAATGATCACTGCCAGCTTTCTGATAAAAACATTGTTGATTGATTGGCGAAACGGAGAACTGTATTTCGCAAAACAGTTAACTGATTACGATATTGCGTCCAATAATGGAAATTGGCAAGGCATTAGCGGTACGGGCGTTGATATGAAACCGTACTTCCGAGATATGAATCCTTGGATACAAAGTCACAATTTTGATATCCGAGCAGAGTATATTAAAAAGTGGGTGCCTGAACTGTCCAGCGTCCTTCCGACGGACATTCATAAATGGAACATTATGTGTGAAGACCCCAAATATAAAAATGTCCATTATCCCAAACCGATTGTTGATTATGATGACCAAAAAGTGAAAATGTTGGCGATGTATGGTCGAGCATTGCATTAAAAATACATAAATTACATTTAATCATTGAATCGTAAATTTTTATTTTTATAATAGGGCAAACCGCGGTTGCATAACTAAGAACACCATTCTTTCGCTAGGTTAGTCATAAAGTCTCCGCCGGGTTTATACATTTCCATTAATTCATACGGATGTTGGTAATATTTTTGTAGCAAGTATAACAAATTGCGAAATACGCTTTCACTATACGCAATGCTGTGGGCTTCTAATGCGTTACACGGAACACCATAGTCAATGTGGCGTCTGGCATTTAAATCAATCGCCGCTTGCAATAGCTCGCCCGTTATCGGAGCGTTTACGTCCGTATGCAATTGCCCAAACAAATAATATTTTCCCATTGACCACGACGACTGGGTCGTCGCCATATATTCTTTAAGGGCAATCGTATTTATTCCGACGAAATCTTGCTTGAACTTTCGTGTAATGTAATCATTTAATTGGAACAAACTTGGGTTTATCGCACCGACAAACGGCTGTCCAGTCAAATAATCGTTGGGAATATCTGGCAATTTAAATTCACTCATTTTCTATTATGGTTGCATTCAGTTATAATAGAACAAAAGTTTTCAATTTTTTGAACAAATTGCCAACTTGTATTTAGTCGGTTATATTGCCCATTTTTAGTCTCTCCAATTATTAAACAAACAAAAACGACCATTCCGACCAATATGACACAATCCCCGCCCACGGCATTTCACGTTGCCAGATGGTCAAATAACCAATACGCACAAGGTTCTTGGTCACAACTTCTGGTGGGCGGCAAGCCTAGCGACAGAGAACAATTAGGCAAACCGATATCAAAATCGTTTATTCTTGCGGGAGAAGCCGTTGTACCCGACTTTCCATCACAAGTGCACGGCGCATATGTATCTGGCAAACGCGCGGCAAAATGGTGTTTAGAATCCATACAAACCGACGATATGCCCAATAAACCAATATTGGTCGTGGTCATCGGAGCAGGTGCTGCGGGAATTAGTGCCGCAGAAACCATTCATACGTCATTTAATAGTTGTCCAAATCAGGTTCCCCACAAAGTAATCATAGTTGAGGCACTTGACCGACTTGGTGGAAGAGCAACCACTGTTTCTATGGGCGACGGCATTCATATTGACGCTGGCGGAACTTGGCTACAACAATACAAATCCAATCCTCTTGTGAAGGAAGCGTTGCGATTAGGACTAACTCTCATTCCAACCGATTTCATGAATCCATATGCATCTTGTGCAGATGGTCCCGTATCCGTTGACGAAATAAACGCAATGGTATTACACATTGAAACTGCCGCACAACGTTATCACGAAACCGTAGACGCGGATAGCTCGGTCTTGCAAATTATTGACGATATAATACGCCCGATATACCAAGATAATCCGAGAATGTTAAAAGTAATTGATTTAACTATCGCTGAAATTATGGCGGATACGGGCATTCCATTGAACACATTGTCGTCCAAATACGGTCTAGAAGAACCGTCCTATGTGGGCGAGGGCGACCATTACATCAAGGAAGGGTTTTCGGCATTGTGGTCAGGAATGGCCGATGGAATTGAAGTCCGATATAATACTCCAATCAAGACTATTGACTGGACTTCCTCCGTAAAACTAACAACGGTAACAGATGAAGTAATCGTTGCGGATTATTGTATTTGCACCATACCAATTTCACTTCTACAAGAGGCTTCGGATAACACGAGCCAAATGTTAACTATTCGCCCTCCATTGCCAACTGAACATTTGGACGCTTTACGTCGGATGAAAATGGCGATTTGTGATAAAGTTATTCTACGTTTTAGTGACCGATGGTGGCCGACCGCCCCGTCGGGCAACAATATTTTGAAATGGTATGGCGATGGCAAATATGGCAACTCATTTACGGATATGCTGGATGCCACAGACGGACTGGGTTCGCCGACAGTAGTTTTGTATATGATAGGAGCAGACAACGTGGCAAATTGTATGGACGGAAAATCTGACGCGGAAATTGCAGACGGCGCATATGAGGCATTGTGTAAATGGACAGCGACTGTTAAATAGATTGTAATAAAAAAGTTAGACATAATTCTTTTAGCCAGTCTATATATCAATATAGACAATGTTTGGTTCTCAGATTATTCTCGCAGTAACCGCCATTTTCGCATTATTTGACCCATTCTGCGTACAAGCTGACACAGTATGTCCAACTGTTACTAGCCCGAATGCTGACAGACGAACCGATAAAAATACGCTCCGCATAATGCAATACAACGTGGAGTGGTTATTCACTGATTATTATAAAAACGCCGATTGTCCAGGCGAAAATTGCACTTGGAAGAATGAAACCGCCGCACAAACCCATTTGACTTATGTGGCGAATGTAATAAACGACGTACAGCCAGACATAATCAACCTATGTGAGGTGGAGGGCTGCGATGAATTAAATGAAGTGATACACCAGACCACAACGGAATATAATCCCTATTTGATACTCGGTTCAGATACGTCTACCGGACAAAATGTCGGAATGTTGACCAAGATAAACCCGTCAATCAGCCTATACAGATCCGAAGAACGCATAAGTTATCCCGTTCCTGGTTCAAAGTGTGGATATAACGGTTCACCAGGAACATCGGGGGTGACGAAACACTATATTACTGAATTCCATTGGTCTAATATGAAGGTTCTCTATATTGGTCTCCATTTGCTTGCATATCCTACGGATACGACCCGATGTGCTGAAAGAGAAGCACAGGCGACGGTTATACAGAATATCATTGTTCCGTATATACAGAAGGGATATGAAGTCATAGTAATGGGCGATTTTAATGATTTTGACGAAGACCCACTAGACGCCAATAATAATAAGCCCATCTCACAAGTTCTTGACATTGTGCGTGGAAAAAACACAAATGTATACCAGTTATACAATGTTGCGTCAACTATATCCAAATCTGACCGTTATTCTGATTGGTGGGACAAGAATGGAGACTGCAAATCCACCCCCGACGAATTCTCGACAATTGATCATATGTTGGTAACCCCTGGATTGCAATCGAAAATAAAGAGCGCATATTATTATCACAAATATGAAGAGTTTTGTGGAACATATAACTCGGACCATTACCCATTAATTTTGGAACTGGGCATTTAATATGGTTTGATTGTAGACCATTTCTCATTTAAAATTCCCATAATTTATAAAATTGATATATTTATAAATTATATTTACATTATGATATAATTTATAATGACGGAACTAAATATTCACAGCAAATATATTGATAAACGAATAAATGATATTAAAAAAAGCAATAAATGGAATTCAAAAATAATTGACACTTCTCACGCAGATTTTATAAAGGATTATGCTTCAAATGTATTTACAAATCTAATAAGAAATACATTTACTAACTCGTATATTAAGCAATTTCCTTGCGGCGAATGCAATAATCCATCAACAGAAAGGTGTCACGGAATAGGTGAAGAAAGACCATTGTTGATTAAAAAAGCATTAGAAAGAATTTGGAGTGATACATCAAAACCAATTATTATGAAAGAAATTATAATAGCATTTTTAGAAGAACATAAATATACAAATTTTACATTTAAGTGTCAGACATGTCATAAAAATGAGAAAAGGTGTAAATAACTATGAAATATACTTTGAGTGGGTATTTGGGTCAATATAAAGTAGGTGTTGTTTTACAATTCTTACCATTTGGCGAATTACAATTCAACAATGAACTTTTTGGTTTGAATCCTTTTAATTTTAAAGACTCTATTAATTTATTTCTATTGGAGTAACCTTTTATTTTTAGAGGTTTGAAATTTGTTCCATTTCCATAAACAACATAACATCGATCTTCAAGACTCATGATGGTATTTATATAATATATTTTATAATATTTTTATATGTTTTTTCCTAAATTCGAATAAGAAAACCCTTTTGATTTTTTATTTCACCGAAAGGTGCGGTTTTAAATCTTCAAGAGTGTAAATGAAAAAATTGAATGCTGTTTTTATTGAAATACAACTGCATCTAATCAAAAATGCCGACTAATCGCAAGTCAACAGCAACAGCTCTTCTTCAACTTGCCAATTCGGATAAGCCAAATGTCGAGCGATACCATCTTAGGAATAGAAGCAAACTAAATCGCCCGAAACCTCAAAACTATACTCAAACTGCTACTCCTGCTACACTTGACCACATAATTGCTGCTGCTACTATACTTGACCACCAGACACGTAGCCGCTGAATATTATCTGCAAAAATAAAAAATGGCTTTGTGCCGTTTTTTATTGTAAACGTAGTTGTTATCATTTCAAACATTGCTAGAATGCCGGTTTAAATGTCTAATGAAATGGTATTTTTATCCGAGCGGTTCTTTCTGCGATTAGACCGCTTTGGCATATTCGAATTCTGCATATCTTTCAATGATGCAATTGAAATTACCGAGTCGTCCTCAAATGACGCCTGCTGCGCAGGTTGCTCGTGAATGTTCACACTGCGGGTTTTCAGACCTGCCAAGATGTTATCAATGTCACTGGACTGAGGACCTCGCATTTCAGGGCGAGGAGCAGACGGCTGTGGCGTGCGAATGCTACGGTCAGGTCCGTTCACGTTGAACTCATTCGTCATTTCTACACCCTGTTCGCGGAACATGGCTCCACGACTGGCATTAATGTCTGGGCGATTGCTTGGTGGCTCGTTTGTATATGTCATGCCTGGACGAGGAGGAGGTGCCATACTTTGTGTGTTTACGGGTGCGGGCGGTGGGGGTCCACGCGGTTTGGAGTTGTCTTGCATAAAGTTATTCGCCATTGCAAATCCAGGCGATGACTGACTCATACTGCTGACGGTGGCATTGGTGAACATCTTCATTAGTTCAGGACTTTGTTTAATCACGTCGTTGAATGCGGGCGTAGCACTAGACAAGGCCTTGTTTGAGAAATTCAGTACTGCCGCACTAAAACCCACACGAAGCAATAGAGATATCTCGGGAGCCAGCTTACCGCCCTTGTACTTGTCGTGCAATTCAGAGAAAATCTCCTCGTAACTGTCAATGTCTTCATTCACCTGTTCTCCCCAACCATCCAAATTCAGATCAAATGGATTAAATGCAGTGTTCGCATACTCCATGGAATTGATAAATGTCATAAACCACCATCCCTGCAACTTTATACTGTCCTTCTTGCGCTTGTCCTCCAATGCGGTTTCGTATTCGTCTTCAATCTCGTCAAATGCCGAATCGAGAGTAAAATTGGAGGTGTGTTTAATAAGCCCCTTCTCGTACCAGTCTTCTAACTTTTTAATCATCACCCGCTTCTTTCGTCGCACCTCACGTTCACTCAACGTGGTCGCCTTCTCTGCATTCAGCGGAATTTCATTAATCTTGGAGAAACCATCCCACGTCTTTGCATTCCCCATGCTATTGCGAGTAGCTTGGCCAATATTTGAACTAGATGGTTCATCTTCTTGTTGCTGTTTATTTGATGGCGGTTCTTCCTTGCTACCAAATCCGAATAAGTTTGCCGCCATTCCAGTGAGAGTTCTAGTGTTGCCTGGCGCAGTCGGTTTGCTTTGCCCAGAAAGTTCATTCAATTCGTTTTCTAGGCTATCAAGTTCTCCTAAATTTAAGTTAGAATGGTTGGATGAGATTTTTTTATCATTCATTAATAGTTCAATGCCAGACCCAAATTTAGAACTATTAAATCCAGGGCTAGAACCCCCAATATCCAAAGAAATCGGGTCTAAATCGTCTAATGCACCTAAATCAATTACTTCCATTGTATTATGATATTTATACAAGTTTTATTTTTAAATCCTCCGCAATAATAATATAATTATTGTTTCGCAAATACCAAATGCCTTGCAAAAATGCATCCGCTAAATCATCCTTTTTCTTTGTATCCAGGGCAGTTCTCGCTGATTCCATATTATTGTTTGCATTTATAATCTCTAAACAGTAATGCACTCCATCTTTCTTATGGGCTTTGTAGTCGGGATTAATGCCTTTCGTTGTGGACGGCGCAGCAGGCTCTAACGTATTCTCGGTAACGTCATCGTCCGTTAGCGTCCGCCGATTCACAAACTGTTTCAATTTGTTTGCCGAGGATATAAAATCTATCTTTGCATTCTCATTCGTCATAATGAAATACTGCGCCAACATTCCTTGTATGGTTTTCATCCGATTTGCAATCGGCGATATCTGGTTCTCAATAACAACATTAGTAACGTCGGCAATGTTCGCTGCTTCTCCTAAACATATTTTCATATTGCGTCCAATCTCTATCAGGTCAGTTTGCGATGCCGTCTTGGATTTTTTAACTAAAACTGGTTCATAACAATGTTTCGCAAAATATGCAGTGACAAGTTCCAGCAAATCCTTTTTCAACAACTTGTCATAGTTTGGAACCGAAATAAATATGAGATGTTTATTACCGAATTTGATTAAATCGTCTACTTTCAGTTTCTTTATTGATGCGGGCTGCATTTGTTTGGTCGGGACAATATATTGAGAACATTCTTTTGCGTGTTTGTCACAATAATATTTATCGTGTTTCACGTATTTCGCCTTTTTGGTACATTCGGTTGGTTGAGCTTTCTTGGATTTGGGTTTATTCATAAAACTACATATATGTTCGGTTTCTTGTTTTGCCATTAAATTCAGCACTTCCCATCCTGTAATATTAAGTTGTCCTTGTGTGCAATCAAAGACACAGTATGCCATATTCTTAATTCCAACATCAAAACTAATTACCTTCATTTCTGAAACAATAAACAATATAAACTGCGTGGTTTATGTCGTTTGAACTACAAACTATTATTTACGGTTAATTACTGGGGCGATTTGCATCATCTGTGTGTGTTCTCTGGTTAAATATGCATTCTTTAAGTCGCTCGCCTGTGTACCATATCGATGGGTCACATCTATCGCGCTTGTCTGCATACGAGGAGCATTTGTCATATCTTGCACCTTATTGCATTGAATACCTGGCAACCCCGCGTGTCTAACTGCGTGGCCGTTCTCGTTATTGCTTTCGCGGTAGTTATACTCCATAATGTCCTTTGCATTCTCTGTTAAATATTTGCGATACTGCCAGTTTGTAGTGATTCCAGTCTTTGCTACCAGATCCGCATTGTTTGCGTCCTCTGACTGCCAATTAGCAGGAACGGTCTTGGGTATATTCGGAAATTGAATATTCGTATGTACTGGATACATTGTGCGCGAAAACTCAAAGCTGGGTTTCGCATATGCATTGTCTAGATTTGTGTATTCAGATGAAGATGAAAACATTATAATATATATTTTGGATATATTATAATCCGTTAATCCGTAATGTTTTTACTGACCGCCAGTTTCTAACAACTTAATCAATTCCGCCTTTTTCATTTTGCTAGGGTCGCTGCTTAATCCCTTTGTAATCGCCAACGTCTTTAATGCTTGCAAAGACATCTTATTGTATACTTCATTCGCCGCCTTTTCTGCGTTGGACTCTACTGGCACTTGTTCTAAATGTTGTACGTCCAATTTTTCTACTACGATCGGATCAGATACCACTAAATCAACAGGTTTATCGTTATCATCACTATCGGAGCTCTCCATCCCATCGTCGGGCAGTTCAGTTAGTTCTTCTACTTGGTCTAGCAATATAACCTTCACTGAATTGTTATCTGTCTCTTCCATTGGCGAAATGTGAATGTGTGCGTGCTCGCTTTCATCTTCGCTGTCCTCATCCTCATCCTCATCGCCATCACTATACTCGTCATCGCTGTCTTCATCATCATCGCCTTCCTCATCACTGTCCTCATCGCTATCATCCATATCGGTGAATGGTTCGGGCTTCTCGGCTTTACCGCCCAGCGCGGTCTGACCGTCAGGTTCAGGATAAAACAGAACGGGTGGAGAGGTTATACCAAATCCGTGGGCAGACCGCCGCTCGCTGTTTAATTCAGTTACAATATTGTTAATCAGTTCAAACATTGTATCACATTTCTGTTCTAGTGATATAAATCGCTGCCTAAAATGGTACACCAACAATAAGATTAAAATAAACGTAATGCCTAAACTTACAAAGAAGAATGTCTCAACGAAACTAAAAAGACCCATTTTATTATAAACTAATAAATTTTTCGTCAAATGCAAACGAACACGCAATAAAATGTTTGATTATAGTATATATTATAAAATGGATACACCATCTGCCCCCGCTTCTCCTAAATTAGATATTGGCACGAGTGGAATTACCGTTAATAAAAACGTTCTCATTGCAATATTGGCATTTTTGCTAATATTCTCTCTTTTAGGAATAAACGTATTGTATGTATTTGGCAACATCTTTCAAATGCTTGGCAATTTCTTCCAATCGATTGTGAATATATTCAAGCCGCTCATTGTACAAATTCTATCTTTGTTTGGATACACCGCTGGCTCAGTTCTCAATACTACTGCTGATGTTGTATCAGTTACTGCAAAAACTGGCATTGACATTGCTACTGGTACGATTCATTCTGTTGGAAATATCTTAAAAGATGGCAGTGCAGGCGCAATAGACCAAAATTCAAAGAAACAATTTGATAATGCATTGAACCTGTCTAACATTAAAGGCGGTCTACCTGATGCGGATAACGCAAACAGCAATATTCAATCGTCCATTGTTTCTGGAAAGTCGCAATGGTGTTTGGCTGGCGACTACCAAGGTAAGAGAGGATGTGTAGAGATTGACAAGGATACGCAATGTATGTCGGGGCAGATATTCCCCAGCCAACATCAGTGTCTAAATCCCAATCTTACCCATAATATGCAATAGTGCGCATAAAATTGAAACCTTTTTTAGGAGTTAAATAAATGCAACAATTACACCAATAATACCACAATACATAAGACATTATCACAATGCCAAAGTCCAGAGATGAACGCTGCCGACAGGCAATTGATAGTTATATGACGAATGCATATGCTGTACAATACAACATTAATTCGCTTACAAAAAATAAATCTGTTTCAATGCACTCTTATGAGATTGTTATGCCTAGACTGATTAAATTATATGATGTGGACACATATCATACAATTAACGGGACTGAATCTGGTCCTGGGGCAATATACAGCGAACAAGATTTGCCAACAGCTTCCGAATTTGCAAACGATTTTAACAACTATTTTGAAAATTTTGCATTTTATGAACAATGCCCTGACAATTCCGAAACGCAATACAATTTAATAAAATTATCTTACACCGAAACAACACATATTACGCACACAGATGACGCCATTATTGCAGGCATCGAGGTAAGATATTTAAAAAAATATTCGCCATTCCCACCAGAACCTTCTGAAATAAACCTTGAAATAAAATTGCGCGAATTAGAAAAACGTTATAACGACCAACAAGCACAAGCCGCACTATTGATGCGTGAAAATAAATATTTTAGACGTCGGATTGCAAACGCCAACCGCGACTTATCTCGCGTTCGCGCGGAATACAATAATAAATGGAAAAATGTTGGCAACAAATTCACCTCGCTAAAAACAATCATAAAAAATTTATATGAAAATGCCAACAAACAAGAAGATTGCCCTGTATGTTATGAATGCATCGCCGCTGACAAGTTAACCGTTCCAGAATGTGGTCATTTTATATGTTCAAGCTGTTCGGTCCAATGTTCGCGATGCCCAATGTGCAGAGACGTAGAAATCGGCGATTACGTAGGAGAAGATGATTCTAATAATTGAATAGGAATTAATGGTTCAGTGCTCGCATTTTGAGCGATTGTACAGTTTATTGTATTTTTACTTGCATCTGAAATGTTGTAATATAATCCATACTTAAATTCATATCTGGAAATAAAATTATCCTTTTCGGCCGCACTATTGGCAGC
>Ga0209353_10001010_pt1 | contig 16332 bp, 12 predicted proteins | sample LauGreSpBDMM15SD_2_FD_187561 | JGI IMG/M metagenome (GOLD analysis project Ga0209353, IMG submission 187561) | Freshwater lake microbial communities from Lake Michigan, USA - Sp13.BD.MM15.SD (SPAdes) (version 2) | ecosystem: Environmental > Aquatic > Freshwater > Lake | place: Lake Michigan...
TACCTGTCGTGTTTTGATACACTTTTATACCGGCAGAAGTATGGGTAAAAATATCCGTTTTGCCATCCGAATTATAATCCTTTAACAACAGCCAATCCATTATTTCCGGAAAGAAAACCTGGTATTCGGGATGATGGATATAGGTATTGTTTTCCGCTAAAAAGGTACTCAACACGCCTGAGCTTTTGTCAAACAAAACTAGGTCATCAATATTGTCGGCGTTTAATTTTATTTTTCCATACTGACAAGCATTCATTCCTCCTGCAAAAATATTTTTAAGGGTATCATTGTTTGCATTTAAAAGAATGGCTTTGGAAAAACTAAACAGACCAGGTTGTTGTCCATAACTTTTACCATTGCTCAAAACAAGCAATAGTAAAATGTATATATGGACAATTGATTTGAACATTGACTTGGTTTAGGATGGAAATTTAATAAACTATTTGGTTTATATCCTCATCATGGTTTTAGTAAGTGGAGAAAAAATCAATTTTAAGTGTTGAATTTTAAATTTTGAATGGGAAATAGAGATTACTTCATTTAAAATTCTCCATTCAAAATCCAAAATTTATAATTTCTTATATCTTTGCAGGATGCAACTGAAAAATGACTTAATACTAAGAACTTCTCGTGGCGAAAAAACCGAACGTACACCCGTTTGGTTAATGCGTCAGGCAGGTAGGGTTTTACCAGAATATAGAGCGGTAAGAGCCAAAATGGGTTCTTTTGAAGAATTGGTAAAATCACCAGAATTTGCGGCTGAAGTAACCATTCAACCTGTGGATATTTTGGGTGTGGATGCAGCCATTATTTTTTCAGACATCCTCGTAATTCCTGACGCCATGGGTTGTCACTACGAAATGATTGAAAGTCGGGGCCCAATTTTCCCTTCTCCAATCAAAACAGAAGCAGATGTCAACAAGCTAATTATCAGCAATCCTGAAGAAGATTTGGCTTATGTTTTGGAGGCCATCAAATTAACAAAACAAGGCCTGGCTGGTCGAGTACCATTGATTGGTTTCGCGGGAGCTCCCTGGACCATCTTCGCCTATATGGTAGAAGGTTCGGGTTCAAAAACTTTTTCGAAAGCAAAATATTGGTTGTACAACAATCCAACTTTGTCGCACAAGTTGTTGGATAAAATAACCGAGAGCACCATTTTGTACCTCAAAGCACAAATTAAAGCGGGCGCGGACCTCGTACAATTGTTCGATTCATGGGCAGGAATTTTATCTCCAACGCAATACCGTGAATTTGCTTTGCCTTATATTTCCAGAATTTGTGATGCCATTACAGAAGTTCCTATGACCATATTTGCCAAAGGTGCTTTTTTTGCCAGAGAAGAAATGGGGAAATTAAGTTGCAACACCATAGGGCTCGACTGGAACATGGATATCACAGAATCTCGCAAATTGGTTGGTCCAAGCAAAGTTTTACAAGGCAATTTTGACCCATGTGCTTTGTATGCCGGCTATGCAGAAATTGAAAAAATGGCCAAACAAATGCTGGACGAATTCGGACCTCACCACCACATCGCCAATTTAGGTCATGGTTTGTATCCCGACATTGAACCGGATAAAGTAAAATGTTTTATCAATACCATCAAAGAATACAGTAGCCAAATGGCCAGATAATTAGCCAATTCATTTATAATCAAACAGCAACTATGGAATTAATCATGCAGGCGCTAGACTTCTTCTTGCACCTTGACAAACATTTGGCGGACCTCATTGCCAATTACGGTACACTGACTTATGTCATTTTGTTTTTAATCATTTTTGTAGAAACGGGTGTGGTGATTATGCCATTTTTGCCTGGAGATTCTTTGCTTTTCGCAGCAGGAATGTTTGCAGCAAAAGGTGCTTTCAACATTGCATTCCTTTGTGTATTGCTATTCATAGCGGCATTTTTGGGTGATTTTATCAATTACTTTATCGGCAAATTCTTCGGAGAAAAACTCCTTACCCTCAAGTTGTTTGGCAAGCAATTGGTAAAAGCAGAACACCTCGACAAAACCCATGAATTTTATGAAAAGCATGGTCCTAAAACCATTATCATCGCACGCTTTGTACCGATAGTAAGAACTTTAGCTCCTTTTGTAGCTGGAATTGGTAAAATGAATTACAAAACATTCATCTCTTACAACATCATCGGTGGTGCCGTTTGGGTGGTTGGTTTATCCCTCGCAGGTTTTTTCTTAGGTGGTTTTGATATCATTAAAAATAATTTTGAAAAAGTAATCCTGGGAATAATTTTCATTTCCGTGGTACCGATTGTTGTGGAATTGATAAGGGGGAAAAAATAATTATAAAATTAAGATGCTTTTAATACTATAACGTCGACGAGGTTTTAAACCTCAATGTCGTTTAGTACGAGACACTGACTTAAAAATCCGTGATAATCCGCTTTATCCGCCAAATCTGTGTGCAATTTTGTTTTTATTCTAAGAATAATCCCGCAAGTGCGGGATGGAACTGATCTTTATCAAGTTAACGACAAGAAGAAATAAAAACGGCGACTTTAATTTTTTAAACCGTCCAAACTTTTAGCGTATCACTACATTCATTCAACAATTCCTCCTGGGATTTACAAAAAATTGGGTGCACAAGATTTTTAGCAATTTCGCAAAGTGGTATGAGCGTAAACCTTCGGTTTTGAATTTCCGGATGAGGAATGGTAAGTGTTTCCGATAAAATAATATCGTGGTTGAAATAAAGCAAATCTATGTCTATGCTACGTTCAGTCCACCTTTGTTGACGAACCCTACCGAGTTCATGTTCAATCAAAAGTGATTTTTGTAAAATAGTTTCGGCATCCAAATTCGATTTCACTTCCAATACACAATTTAAAAATAAAGCCTGATCCGTAATTCCCCAAGCTTCACTTTCGTACAAAGAAGATTGGTTTACGATATGGCCAAGGTGAAGTGTTATCGCTATTTTTGCTTTCTCAAACAGGTCATTTCTATCCCCCTGATTGCTTCCTAATAAAAGATATACCGTATTCATAAGGGGATAAAATTACAGGTTTTAATTTAATTTCATTTCATTTCCCCTATTAAATCACAAGAAAGGGTCATAAGTCCTAAAAGTGCTTTGCATTGGCTACTTCACAAATCTTTACCTCAAATTTTTAAGAAGAACTCTTATTGGGGCAAAACACGCAACCCGACAATCAAATAAGTGATCCTCTGGAACAAAGTTATAAGGTATACAGCATAACAAATAAGCGGGAAGCAATGACCAAGTTTAAATTATTTAGTTACATTTGTTGTTGTATGTAACTTGAATACTATTGAGTTAATAAAATTGATTTCTTTTTTAAAATAGCATAGAAAATGTGGCAATTTATTAAATACCTGTTAGCAACTTTAACCGCACTCACCATCTTTGTATTTATTGGCATTTTGATTATGGTGGGCGTATTTTCTTCTACTGAAGACAACACGATCATTGAACAAAACAGTGTACTGAAGTTAAAGTTTGACAAACCAATTACAGAAGTCACGCATTCAAATCCCCTCGAGAATTTAAATTTACCCATAGGATCAGCCACTGAAAGTATTGGATTGGTCGACATCAAAAAAGCCATTGCGGCAGCAAAATCTGATACTAAAATCAAAGGGATTTATTTACAATTGAGTGCTGTAAAAGCAGGATTTGCCAATTTACAGGAAATCAGAAACGCTTTGGTTGATTTTAAAAAATCGGGTAAATTTATTTATGCTTATGGAGAATCCTTCTCCGAAGGAGCTTATTACCTGGCTTCTGTGGCACATAAAATTTATTTAACACCCGAAGGTTTGTTAGAATTTAATGGGATTGGCACCCAAATATTCTACTTCAAAAATCTTTTTGAAAAGTTAGAAATCAAGCCTGAAGTTTTCAAAGTAGGCGATTATAAAAGTGCTGTGGAGCCGTTTTTGTTAGATAAAATGAGCGACTACAACCGAAATCAATTGGATACTTTGCTTGGTAGCGTGTACCACACCATGTTACTTGATGTGGCAAAATCTCGTCAGTTGCCGATGAACAAACTCAGACTCATTTCTGATTCTATGTACGTGCACAATGCCAATGATGCACTTCGTTATCAACTGATTACCAACCTTGGGTATTATGACCAAATAGAAACTGAGTTGAGAAAAAAACTGTCTATTCACCTGGTTTCTAAAAAAATAAATTTTGTTGACCTGGAAAATTATATCAAAAGTATTCCGAAAAGTAGCGGGTCAGAAAATCAAAAAGTTGCAGTTATAGTTGCTGTGGGAGAAATTCACCAAGGGAAAAGTACTTTGGATGAAATTGGTTCAGCAGATGTTTGTGCGCAATTGCAAAAAGCCAAAAATGACCCGAAAGTTAAAGCCATTGTCTTGAGAATCAATTCTCCAGGAGGAAGTGCATTGGCATCTGATTTGATGTGGCGAGAAATTTTGATTACCAAAAAAGTAAAACCTGTAATTGCTTCTATGGGTGATATGGCTGCTTCTGGCGGTTATTACATGGCCATGGCTTGTAATAAAATTGTGGCACAACCTACCACCATTACGGGTTCTATTGGTGTATTCGGATTAATTTTCAATATCAAAAATACCCTGACCAACAAATTTGGAATCAATGTAGATGGGTACCACACAGGTAAATTTTCGGATGTAGGAAGTGCAACCCGAGACATGACTGACTATGAGCGAAACATTATTCAGAAAGAAGTAGAATTTACCTACGAAACTTTTTTGAGAAAAGCTGCCGAAGGAAGACATGTACCGATAGCACAAATTAGAAAAGTAGCTGGCGGGCGCATCTGGACTGGATCTCAGGCAAAAGCAATTGGGTTAGTTGATAATTTAGGAGGTTTACAAGAAGCCATCACCCTGGCCGCCATCAGCGCAAAATTAGGTACTGATTATAGTGTAACCTATATTCCAGAAACTAAAAATTGGCTTGAATCTTTGTTCGAAGAAAATAATGGTGATACACAATCAAAAATAATGGCTTCAGAATTAGGAGAATTGTACCCTTATTTCAGAACTTTACAAAAAATAAATACCATGAAAGGTGTACAAGCACGTGTCCCTTTTGAATTGGTAATTGAATAACAAAAAATCAAACCACCAACAAAACAAATTAATGGCAACAGCAATACGAAACAACTGGACCAGAGCAGAAATTGAAGAAATTTATAACTTACCGGTACTTGAGCTAGTTTACAAAGCAGCTACTGTACATCGTGAATTTCACGATGCAAGAGAAGTACAAGTTTGTACCCTATTATCAGTAAAAACTGGAGGTTGTCCTGAAGATTGTTCTTACTGTCCACAAGCTGCACGTTACCATACCGATGTGAAAGTGCAAAAACTGATGGAAGTAGATGAAGTGTTGACTGCTGCTCAAGAGGCTTGTGACAACGGAAGTACCCGTTTTTGTATGGGTGCCGCCTGGAGAGAAGTACGTGACAACAAAGACTTTGACAAAGTACTTGACATGGTAAAAGGGGTAAATGCATTGGGTTTGGAAGTTTGTTGTACATTAGGAATGCTCACTGACGATCAGGCAAAAAAATTAAAAGATGCCGGATTATATGCTTATAACCACAATTTAGATACCAGCGAAGAACATTACAACGAAATCATCACTACCCGTACGTATGACGACAGGTTAGACACCTTGAACAGTGTAAGAGAAGCGGGTGTATCGGTTTGTTCAGGAGGAATTATTGGTATGGGAGAATCTCATGGAGACAGGGTGGGCATGTTGCATACTTTATCAACCATGAAAGAACATCCTGAATCTGTTCCAGTAAATGCATTGGTTCCAGTAGAAGGAACGCCTTTAGAAGACCAACCCAAAGTGCCGATTTGGGACATGATTAGAATGATAGCAACGGCACGTATCATTATGCCAAAAGCAATGGTTCGCTTGTCTGCTGGAAGAGTAAGAATGACACAGGAAGACCAAGCATTTTGCTTTATGGCAGGTGCCAACTCTATTTTTGCTGGAGACAAATTGCTGACCACACCCAACCCAGAAGTGAATGAAGACAAAGAATTGTTTCATTTATTAGGCTTAAAACCTAGGGCCTCTTTCAAAGACAAAACACAACCAGCAATCAAATTCGAACAAATTCCTCAACACAGTCACCATCATTAATATTGAGCAGAATTTTCGTTTTGAATTGATTCATTCCATAAAAAACAACTAAAAATCAAGGGCATGAATTGAACAAGAATTTTCAATTCATGCCCTTTTTATTTTATGCCATTTTAAACAGTTACGAATTCAGGCTTTAGGGTATTCAATTCCATAACACATTATCTATACACTGTATGAAAAAAAACTTGCTTACGTTATCGGCTTTACTCACTTTATTTATCGGGACACAAGCCATTGCTCAAACCATTCCAAATGGTGATTTAGAAACCTGGACCTCTACGACGAGGGACACGCTTGTCAACTGGAAAGGCACTATTGGTGTCGAAAAAATTGTAGGCAAAGACGGTACTGGATCAGCAGTAAAAATTGTAACCACATCCAATACAGACATTGCTAGCCTAGTAAGTGGGAACATTTCATGCATCACAGGATGCAGCGGAGATGTTAAAGGAGTTGGGGTTCCATTAAATAGCGCATCAGGCATGCTTTCTATCAAAGCGGACTTCGCTTCCTCCCAAAACGGAGCCGTTGCTGCCGTAGCATTTTTTGACGCCAACGGGACATTGATGCCAGGAGGTGTAAATGGTTATTATGTAGCCCCCCTTTCAGCAGGACCAACTTTTGCAAGTTCAACCGTTTCAGTATTCATCACTTCTGCTACACCATCTTTGGGTACCGTGTCAGTTCCGGCTGGAGCCGTTCAGGTAATTATAGCCTTTTTCCCGGAAGCAACAGACCCTTCCAAAAGTAGCTCAAAAACTGTCGGTGCTTATGTAAGTATTGACAATTTGGTTGTAAAAGCCGGACTGACGACTTTGGCCGTTCCAAATGCTGATTTTGAACAATGGACAACCATCAATACTGACAAGGCTACGGGATGGAATTCTTCTGAAACGTATATGTTAGGTTCATTGACAAAATCTAACCAAAGTAATGCTGGTTCTGCGGCGGCAAAAATTACCACAGCCTCTTTTGTTGGGAATATTCAAACGGGTGTATTGTCGCTTGGTTCGGTACAATACGGAATCCTGCCTGCTGATACCAAGTATTTCCCTGAATTTAAAATCAACAAAATTCCTACTGCATTGAATTTTTCGAGTAAATACGTGGCTTCAGCAGGAATCAATGACACCGCTGCTGTAGAAATTATTTTAACCAGAAACGTTGGCAATGTGACCACCAAAGTAGGAAGTGGTTATGGCTTAATTGCTCCTTCAGCGAATTTCAAAACAATACAAGTTCCGATTGCCATGTTTCAAAATGAAACGGTGGCTGATTCAGCCATTGTACTATTTTATTCCTCAAGAGGAAAAGGAAGTGTTGACAGGGGTTTAGGAAGTGCCTTATGGGTAGACGATGTCTCATTTGGTTTTACGACTGTTGGAATCAATAATGAAATGTTATCGCAACAAGTAGTTCTTTCTCCAAATCCAGCCAAAGAAACAGTAGTGATTAGCAACCATTCCAATCAGCCAGTAACAGTGACGCTAAAAAATATTTCTGGCCAAGCATTATACACTTATTCGATAAGTGAATTTGATAAATACAATTTAAATACCGCTGGTCTTGGCAAAGGAATCTATTTGGTTGAAATTTCAAACAGCTCCTCTGTAAGCAATCAAAAATTAGTAATTGAATAACATCATAAAAAAACCATAGTTTAATTCACTCTTAAACTATTAAAAGGAGTACGTGAAGAACTTACTCCTTTTTTGTTTAAAAAATAGGAGTAAACAATATTTTAAACAAAAAAATCGTTAAAATTGTGGTGCATCTAAAATTAACTTTTAGATTTGGAATCTTAAATGATTCAGGATGTACCACATTGTGAATTTGAATCAGTATTGAAAAAACAAATTGTTTGTAATTAATTGAAAATGAAAAGAATAATCACTTTGGCTTTAGGCGCCACACTTACTTTGAATGCCTGTAAAGTTGCCGACAATAAACCACAAGAAGCTTCTATTGAAACCCTGGGTAACGTCTCCGTTCCTGTTTCACAATTTAAGTATGTTTACAATAAAAATAACGGGAACGATCCGGATGCTTATTCTGAAAAAAGCTTAAAAGAATATTTAGATTTATATACCAATTTTAAACTTAAAGTAATCGAAGCCCAATCAATGGGTTTAGACACTGCACAAAGTTTTATCAAAGAGTTAGAAGGCTATAAAAAACAATTGGCTCAGCCTTATTTGACTGAAAAAAGTGTTACAGAAGGCTTGATCAAAGAAGCGTACCAACGCATGGGCGAAGAAATAAACGCTGCCCATATTTTAATCTCCGTTGCACCGGATGCTGATCCGGCAGATTCTTTAAACGCTTACCAAAAAATTACTGACCTCCGCGCAAAAGCAGTTGCCGGGGAAAATTTTGAAGCCCTTGCTGTTGAATATTCTCAAGATCCTTCAGCCAAAACCAACAAAGGAAATTTAGGCTTTTTCACTGCTTTACAAATGGTGTATCCTTTTGAAGATGCGGCTTACAAAACAGCTATTGGAACTGTTTCTCCTATTTGCAGAACCAAATTTGGATACCATATCTTAAAAGTAAAAGACCGTCGTCCATCTCGTGGTGAAGTAAAAGTATCGCACATTATGGTGAGAGCCGCCGAAGGCGTTAGTGCTGATGATTCATTGGCCGCCAAACAAAAAATCGACGAAATATATGCTAAAGCAAAAAAAGGCGATAACTGGGACGAACTTTGTGCACAGTTTTCTGACGACTTAGGCACAAAAAACAAAGGTGGCGTATTGCCATTGTTTGGAACAAATGCAATGATTCCTAGTTTTGAAGACGCCGCATTTTCATTAAAAACTCCAGGTGATTTTTCAACGCCTGTACGTACTCCTTATGGCTGGCACATCATTAAATTAATTGAAAGAAAAAACCTTCCAGAATTTAAAGAATTAGAGTCAAGTATTAAAGCTAAAGTTTCTAAAGACTCTCGTTCTGATTTGAACAAATCAGTGTTGATTGCCCGTTTGAAAAAAGAAAATGCTTTTGCCGAAAATTCAGCTTCAATGAAAATTGCTTTTGCTAAAGCAGACACAAACCTGGTAAAAGGTAAATTTGATTACAAAAAAGAGGACAAAGATTTAACCTTGCCATTATTCAGTATCAAATCAAAAAACACTACTGTCGGTGAGTTTTTACAATTCGTTAAAGACCGTCAACGCCCACGCCCTAATTTTAGTCCATCACATTATATCAATTTATTGTACAAAGAATTTGCTGATTTGGCCATTTTGACCTACGAAGAAAACAACCTGGAAGTAAAATATCCAGATTACAAAAACCTTGTAAGTGAATACAGAGAAGGTATTTTGTTGTTTCAATTGATGGATACCAAAGTTTGGAGCAAAGCCATTCAGGACACTGTTGGGTTACAAAAGTTTTTTGATGCAAACCAAAACAACTACAAATGGAACAAGCGTTTGGATGCAACCATTTACAGTTGTGCCAACCGTGCCACATTAGACCAGGTAAAAGCAGCATTGGTTATCGGTAAATACAGTGTTAACGACCCTAAAACGGATGACCTACTTTTCGCTCCTGGCATTGCAAAATTAACCAAAGACGACTCTATCAAATTAAATAGTGTTGTAGCATTATTGAACAAAGACGCTAAATTATTGCTTGAAATCAATGGTTATGCAGATGCTTCTGAACTTAAAACTTTAGCCTCGACTAAAATTTCACTGAAAAGAGCCCAATTGGTTGATGACTTTTTGAAAGCGCAAAAAGTAGATTCTTACCGTATTTCAGTGAATGATTTGGCGGGAGCTGTTCTCTCTCTTTCAAATGCAAAAATCAAAACAAGCAAAGTTGGATTCAAATACATGTCAACTTCAAATACTGCATTGGAGAAATTATTCAATGAAAAACAACCTTTAGCAGTTCAGGTAACTCAGGGAATGTTTCAAAAAGGAGACAACATCAATGCGGATGCAATAGATTGGAAAGAAGGCGATCAAATTTTGGAAAAAGACGGAAGGGTTATTTTGATTCGTGTCAGAAAAGTTGAAGAGCCAAGAAACAAAAAATTAGATGAAGTTAAAGGACAAACTATTTCTGATTATCAAAATTATTTGGAAAAAGAATGGATCAGCAGCCTTAAAGTGAGTTATCCAGTAAAAATCAATACCGATGAGTTGAATAAACTCGTAAAAAAATAATGCCACTGAATAACAATTTTATATTGGGACTTCACAACAACATCCTTTGTTTGATTAAAAATCAAGCGAAGGATGTTTGCTTTTTGCTTTGTTTATTTTCAACCCTTTTATTTACCCAATGCGGAGATAAAAAAGAGGGAAAAGACAAGACACAGGCTACCGATAACACCATTGCAAAAGTATATGACGAAACGCTCACTGATGCGGATTTGCCATCCCTTGAAAATGAACATTTGAGTTCAAAAGACAGCATCACTTTGATCCATCAATTTGTGCAGGATTGGATAAGGTTTCAAACCATGGTGCATGTTTGCAAACAAAAAAGTAAGTCAACTCCTGAGATTGATAAAAAGGTAAATGAATACAGGAACACCTTATTGATGCACCAATACAAAACCGATTTCTTTGCCAATGAGATAGATACTTTGGTTTCAGAAAAAGAGCTGCTGTCAGAATTGAAAAAAATGCCTGAAGAGAATAGACTCAACAGCACCATTGTAAAAGCGAAGTTTATTGTCATCAACCGAAAAGCACCTAAAATAGACCTGATCCGATCGTTGATTACCAAGCTGTCGGAGAAAGAAAACAAGGAGTTAAAATCTATCTGTTTGCGCTTTGCAGAACAGTTTAAAATTCAAAACGGACACTGGATTGATTTGGACGTATTGGTTGCCGAAACACCTTTTGCAACACATTTAAAAAAGTATGAACGAAAGGGAAATTTCGAAATTACCGATGAAGACAATATCTATTTATTGATGATAGAAGATATCAAAACAGTTGGTAGTTTGGCACCATTGACTTACAATACAGACAAATTAAAAGCGACCATTGTTCACGACCGTAAAACAAAAAAATGGGCTTTGTTTGAAGACAAATGTTACAAAGAAGCTTTAGACAAGCAAGAAATTGAATTCAATAAAAAATGAAAAATACTACATTGAGCTATTTAAAAACATTAATTTTTATAAGTCTGTTTTTCGCCATAGGGAGTGCTGTTGCGCAACCTTTGTCTAACAGGCAAGTGGTAGAAAAAATCATCGGGAAAGTGGATAACCATGTCGTATTAAAATCCGAAATGGAAGTCATGTATTTGCAGTATATGGCCAACAACCAATTTAAGTTTAGCAATGAAAACATCCGTTGTTCGGTACTTGAATCATTATTAATCAACAAACTTTTACTGGCCAAAGCTGATATAGACTCCGTTACCGTAGATGATAAAATGGTAGATGACCAATTGGAAAGAAGAATGGCCTATTTCGTACAGCAAATTGGGTCTGAAGAAAAACTGGAAGAATATTACAACAAGTCAATTGCTGAGCTCAAAAAAGACTTGCGCCGTCAGGTAAAAGAGCAAATGGTAGGACAAAAAATGCAGGACAAAATTTCTGGAAACATCAAACTTACGCCTGGAGAAGTAAAGAAATTTTACGCGCAAATTCCTAACGACAGCTTACCTTATTTCTCCAAAGAAGCTGAAGTGGGCGAAATTGTGATTGAAGCATCAATAGGAAAAGAACAAAAAAAGGAAGCACAGGAAACATTACAAAAATTAAAAGTCAGAATTGTTGCAGGAGAAGGCTTCGCTGATTTGGCAAAATTGTATTCTCAGGATCCAGGATCTGGCGCCAACGGTGGTGAGCTGGGCTTTTTCAAAAAAGGAGAATTGGTTCCTGAATATGAAGCCGCATCGTTAAAACTAAAACCAGGAGAACTTTCTGAGATTGTTGAATCTCAATTTGGGTTTCACCTCATTCAGATGATTGAAAGAAGGGGATCTGAATTCAATACCCGCCACATATTGATTAAGCCAGCTTCTTCTACCCTTGACATTCAAGCGACCACAGCAACCTTAGAAAGAATAAGAACTAAAATAGTAACGGATTCTATTTCATTTTCTAAAGCGGCCAAAGATTTTTCACAAGACAAAGTGACTGCCGAATCAGGTGGATTGATGGTGGACCCAAAATCTGGAGCGACCATGATGCCGGTAGAAAACCTTGACCCAAGTGTGTTTTTTGTAATCGATACCATGAAAGTCGGTGACATCACACATCCAATTCCATACAGAACTCCTGAAGGAAAAGAAGCGATGAGGGTCATTTATTTGAAAAAAATCATGGCGCCACACAAGGCCAATTTCAATGATGATTACCAAAAAATATTGGCCGCAGCTATAGCAGAACGCAAAAATAAAGTACTTGCCGAATGGTTTGCCAAAACCAAAAGCGAAGTATTTATTGATGTAGATGACGAATACAAAACCTGTGATATTTTAAAATAGCGTTATTCAATTAACCATTAAAGATTATTTATGATGAGATCAGATGTTGAAGCAGCAGATGCATTGCATGCAGTTTACAAAAAATTAAATACCGAAATTTCCAAAGTAATTATTGGGCAAGAAGAAGTTGTTAAATTGGTACTGACAGCCATATTTTGTAAAGGGCATTGTCTTTTGGTGGGTGTTCCCGGCTTGGCAAAAACCTTGTTGATCAACACCATTTCTGAGGCCTTGTCCCTGGATTTTAAAAGAATTCAGTTTACGCCTGATTTAATGCCTTCTGACATTACAGGTTCTGAAACCCTTGACATCAATAGGAACCTTAAATTCATTAAAGGACCAATTTTTTCAAACATCATTTTGGCAGATGAAATTAACCGTACGCCTCCAAAAACGCAAGCTGCTTTATTGGAAGCCATGCAGGAGCATACCGTCACCATCGCAGGGCTAACCCATGTGTTAGAAGAACCATTTTTTGTATTGGCCACCCAAAACCCTATTGAACAAGAAGGAACCTATCCTTTGCCTGAAGCGCAGTTGGACAGGTTTTTATTCAACATCATTCTTGATTATCCTTCTTTTGAATCAGAAGTTCAAATCGTAAAAAACACCACAGGAAATACGGTTGCCAAGATTGAAAAAATTATTGGTGCCGAAGAAATTTTAGAATTCCAGCAGCTGGTTAAAAAAGTACCTGTTACTGACAATGTAGTAGAGTATGCGGTTAAATTGGTCCACTCCACACGTCCAAATTATCCAATGGCTTCAGCATTGAGTAACCAGTTTTTAGAATGGGGTGCTGGCCCAAGAGCTTCTCAAAGTTTGATATTGGCAGCCAAATGCAATGCTTTGATCAATGGGAAATATGCTCCAGATATTGAAGACGTACAGGCAGTTGCCACAGCAGTACTACGTCACAGAATTATCAGGAACTTCAAAGCTGAAGCAGAAGGATTAACTGTTGAAGACATCATTAAGAAATTATTGTAAAATAAAATTTTAATTTTCTACATGAGTACCCTTGTGTAGCAAACCACTTCTCTTTTTGTACATCAGAAAATTAAGGATATAGCCCAACTCTTCGGTTGTAACGGTCTCAGCCGTCAATGCATTTTCATGGTTTTTATTCGAACGGCGAATCTCATAACCATATATTTGGTCGGCAGTAAAATCAGGAATCTTTTTACTGAGCATACTTTTCTTTGTATGACATCCGGAACAACTGATTTCATACAATACTGCACCTTTTTCACATTGTCTTAAATATTCTTTTTGAACACTTTCATTCATGGTCGAAGGGAAATCATAAGCCACTTTCTTAGGCCCCATACAACTCAGCACTGCAATCATCAATAAAACAATCATAGCTATATGTTCTTTTTTTATCATAAATTTCATACTAATACTCTCCTCCTACTTTCCTTGTATTAAATGTCTTGTTTTTGGAAAGCGGTAATTTTTCAGGTGTTACCTCCAAAATAATTTCTTCATTTAATGATTTGATAAACGATATTAACTGTATTTTTTCTTTTTTTGTAAGCCTTAAGGAATCGGATGACAAAGTCTGGTTTTCAACTACGAGCCCTCTTCCTGCACCTCCTCCTCCATTGTAAAATTCAATGACTTCATCGAGGGTTTTGAAAACACCGTTATGCATATAGGGCTTCGTTTTTTCAGCGTTCCGTAGTGTACCTGTTCTAAAGGCATTCATGGTTTCCGTTGCAGGATTTACGTCATGCCTGCCTTTATCTTTGCTCAAACTTTTGTAATGTGGATCTTCAGGTGTGCCCAAAACTTCAAATTCTGATCCTATATAAGGAGGCTTTACACCATTAAACTGGGGTACAAAATGACAGGAGGCGCACTGAGATTTACTCATAAACAAGTTAAATCCTTCAATAACTTCTTTGTTAACAGGTGTTTTATTATTCATAGCATTATCAAAAGCTGCAGTACCATTACTGAATTTACCATAATAAAAGGTAAGTGCCGATACGATATGCTCCAATGTTATTTCCTTTTCCTGAGGGGTATGTTTTAATAGTTTGGTAAATCCGGCTTTATACTCTTTACAGCTTAATATTTTTTCTAATACTTCATTTTCATTACTTCCCATTTCAATCGGATTGGTAATAACGGCTTTACCCTGATGCTGCAAAGTCTGGTGCTTTCCGTCAAGCATGGCCAGGTGGTTAAATGGTGTATTGAGCAATGAAGGTGAGTTTCTGGGTAGAAATTCTTTTTCATTGAACTGCAATGAAGTACTTCTCAAGGTATCGGTAAAAAATTGTTTTGGATCGTGACAGGAGACGCAGCTCCTTTGATTATTGGCCGACAATATCGGATCAAAAAAAAGCATTTCACCCAAGCGGTCAATGGTTTGCAAAGTCTGTTCATCATTTACCCTGAGAAAAATGCCCTTGGTGATTTGTCCCATGTAAAGACTCTTATCAAAGATTGATGCTGCCGTTTTATTTAAGGCATAATCGAGGTTACTACGGGAAGAGGCGCCATATTGCCTGATCAGTTGCTGGTTAAGCGCAAACAATGGATTGACATAATCTTTAATAAAAGTAAAATGATCAAAATGGCTGTAGCGTTCAGGCTGATTTACAGCAAATTGTATACAGGCTGCAAACAGTGTCATGTATGGAGCACTAAGCTGCTGAGAAGAGAAACTCTGATTATATGTAGCATAAATAGTATTCACTTCGGAAAGCATCACTTTTAATTCAGGAATAACGAGGGCAGTATCCGGGCATTCAAAACCTGTGGTATAAATGGATGCCAGGTTCAGCAAAAACAACCTGTTGCAAAAATAAAAATGGTCAAAGGTCTTGATTTTAGAAACGATAGAATCATGAAGAAAGCTACCCGTAGCCTTTTCAGCCTGGGTAAGTAAATGTAACAAGGTATCTTTATCAGGATTTTCTTCTTCAAGGTACAGTTCTGCCAGTGTAAGTCCGGCTCCAACTCTTTTGTATGGCTTTTCAAATTTTTCAAACACTTCTGTTTCCCATTCTACAGGAAGCGGACTGTTTATTTTTTTATAGGCCAGCGGCTCAAGATAGCGCAACCAGATATCGGCGCTTTTCATTTTGTTCCTTGATGCCCCAATGGCCTGTTTAATTTTATCAATATTTGTTCCTGAGAGCTGATTACATTCCTGTACAGTTTTGATCAGGAATGATTGGCTTTTTATAAAATCATTGATTTTTAATTCATAAGCCTGCTGATAACTATTACTTTGAATCGTTTTAAATGAAATGGCTAAAAATGCTATAAAAAAGAATAATGCGGAGAGGTAGTATTTATTCATGTCGATGTTGTTTTTAACTAAGAAAACCACCGGGACAAAATCCCGGTGGTTTCACAATGATTTTACAATCTGATTAATGGATCACCATCAATTTAATTCTTGTAGTGGAAGTTGACGTTTTAACTTCTACCAGGTAAACACCTGATGTTAAACCAGAAGTATTGAATACAACTTTTTGATTTCCTGCTGCAAAATCTGCTTCTGTGCTCAATACATCTTTACCCTGTAGGTCAAGAATATGTACAGCTACATGGTCATTTTTCGCAAGAGAAAGTGATACCGTTACTTTATCTCCTGTTGGATTTGGATACAAGCTAATATGATCAGCAGTAATTGCATCAGTAGTTTCAACACTGGTGATTACCTGAGAAGCTTTATAAGTATCAGGGTTGAATAATT
>Ga0209353_10001011_pt1 | contig 16328 bp, 26 predicted proteins | sample LauGreSpBDMM15SD_2_FD_187561 | JGI IMG/M metagenome (GOLD analysis project Ga0209353, IMG submission 187561) | Freshwater lake microbial communities from Lake Michigan, USA - Sp13.BD.MM15.SD (SPAdes) (version 2) | ecosystem: Environmental > Aquatic > Freshwater > Lake | place: Lake Michigan...
AAGAGCCCAGATTTACCCTCTCTAGGCAAAGATTTCATTACATTCTGTGAGTCAATCGGGTTCACTTTGCTTCCCTGGCAACAATTCTTGGCTCATGAAGTCTGCAAAATAATGCCTGATGGCAAGTGGTATTTCAAGGAAGTGGGGGTCATAATCTCACGCCAAAATGGCAAAAGTACCTTCATGCAGCTCATGATTCTATGGAGAATGTATGCTCTAGAGCAGAAGTTACAGGTCCACACAGCTCATAAACTGACTACATCGAGTGAAATCTTCTGGAAGATAGATGACACTATCCAGTCATACGCCAATCTAGTAGATCGCTTTGGCAAGAAGTATGAGTCTAAAGGTTCACAAGAGATTAAACTTAAAACTGGTGAGCGTTACCTAGTCCGAGCCAATAACTCAGCCTCTCGTGGTATCGCAGCTCCCGATACTGTCTATATGGATGAGGTTCGAGAGTTTCATGATGATGAAGTCTGGTCATCGCTTAGATATACGCAGATGGCCACTGCTAATCCGCAGACTTTGATATTCAGTAACGCTGGAGACCAACACTCAGTAATTTTGAATCGCCTGAGAGAGCGTGGACTCGCCGCAGCTGCTGGAGCAGATGACAAGATAGGTTGGTTCGAGTGGAGTGCTGAACCTGGATGCGATATCCATGATAAGAACGCCTGGATGCAGGCTAACCCATCAGCAGGTTACACGATCTCATTAGATAACCTTGAAGCGGCAATGATGGATGAGGAATCTATAGTCCGTACTGAATTGCTGTGTCAGTGGGTATCTGTAATCAACCCAGCGATTAACCCATCATCGTGGGCCTCATGTTCATCTAAAGAAATCAAGTTAGACAAAGAGGCGACTACATGGATGGCTATTGACCTTTCACCAGATCGTAGAGAAGCTGCATTACTAGCGGCTCAAAGGCTTGATGGAGATAAGTTCATTGTGGTATTGCTTGAGACTTATACCAATCCAGTCAATTTAGACGATAAGCAAATGGCTAACTCGGTTGCTGACTGGGTTCGCAAATATCAGGTAGAGACTGTCGCATATTCTCGTCAGACTTCAGGCGCGGTTGCAGCTCGCTTGGCTCCAGCAGGAATCAACACGACTCCCATCGATGGAGCAGTCTATGGACAAGCCTGCGATGAGATGCTATCGGCTATTACTAGCCAGAGACTCTTACATTCTGGTCAAGATGAATTGACAAAGCAAGTATTAAGTGCAGTCAAGTTACCTTTCAAGGATGGCGGTTGGTACTTAGGCCGCAAGGTCTCAAATTCCACAATCTGTTCAGCTGTGGCTATGGCTATGGTCTGCCACTTTGCTACTCGGCCAGACTCAGACACAGACATCATGATTGGCTAGACACTTTTATCTGAATTGTCAAATCCTTAAACACTTATGGTACTATATGTCTAATGGGTATCTTCTCAAAGAATGTCAAGGCTCAGTCAGATTCATACTCTGATGTAGAAGCCTCACTACAACCATTTAATCTTTCGACTTCAGTTTATGGTTTGCTTAATGCACCAGTAACTGTAGATCGCTCATCTGCAATGTCGGTTCCTGCAGTAGCTCGTGCTCGCAATATCATCTGCGGCACTATTGGTTCATTGCCACTTGAACAATATAACAAAATCACAGGCGCACATATTGAACCATTAAGAGTAATCAATCAACCAGACCCACGAGTTTCAGGATTCGTTGTCTATAACTGGATATCTGAAGATATCTGGCTATACGGTGTCGGGTTCGGATTAGTCCTCGATGCTTATGCAGAAGATGGTCGCGTTCGTTCCTGGACTCGCATTGATCCTCGCCGCGTTCAAGCAAAATACAACTTAGCAATGAATGAAATTGACGGATATGAAGTCGATGGCAAAATGGCTCCTCTTGCCGGTATCGGAAGCATTATCCGATTCGATGGATATGATGAAGGTTTCTTAAATCGCGCAGGTCGCACAATTACAGCTGCTATTGAACTTGAGAAGGCAGCATTATCTTATGCTAAAGAACCAGTACCATCAATGGTCCTTAAAAGCAATGGAACTAATTTAACTTCAGAGCGCATTGCTAAACTTTTAGAAGCATGGCGCAATTCTCGTGCTACTCGTTCAACAGCATTCCTTAATGCAGATGTTGAAATGCAATCAGTAGGCTTTGACCCTAAGCAATTACAATTGGTCGAAGGTCGTCAGTATGTGGCGTTGGAAATTGCTCGCGCAGCAGGCATTCCAGCGTATTTTCTTTCAGCTGAGTCAACCTCGATGACATATTCCAACGCCACTTCCGAAAGACGCTCACTTGTGGATTTCTCTATGCGTCCAATTCTTTCCGCAATAGAGTCAAGGCTTTCACTCCCAGATATCTGCCCTAGTACTGCAGAAATTCGTTTCGACTTAGATGATTTCTTACGCGGCAATGCTTTAGAGCGCGCTCAGGTTTATCAGATACTCAATTCAATCGGCGCGATGAGCGTTGAACAAATCCAGGAGGAGGAGGACTTAATCAGATGAAAATTGAAGTCCCAATCACACTAACAGCTGCCGATTCACAGTCGCGCACTATCTCAGGCCAGATAGTTACATGGGGAGAGCAGGGCAATACATCTGCTGGACCAACTATCTTTGCTTCAGACTCAATTAAGTTTAATAAGAACATCAAACTGCTCCTCGAGCATGATCGTACTCGTCCAATTGGAAAACTCATTGCGCATGAGGTCACAGATTCAGGAATCGTTGCAACTTTCAAAATTGCAGAGACCACTGCTGGTAATGATGCGCTAGTAGAAGCATCTACTGGAATGCGTGATGGATTCTCAGTCGGAGTCAAGGTCGATGCGTGGGACAACAAAGATGGCGTGATGGTAATTAGCAAATCTTCAATTATTGAGACATCACTCGTAACAGACCCAGCCATTGACTCAGCTCGAGTCGCGCAGGTCGCAGCTTCAGAGGAAGCAAATCAAGTTTCTGAGACAACCGTTTCAGAAGTTCAATCAGAAGGAGAACAAGTGTCAGACACTACCGTTCCAGAGACTCCTGCCGTTGCTGAAGCGGTAGAAGCACACAAAGTAGAAGCATCGGCTACACGCCCAGCATTCTACGCAACTCCTCGCATCAACACTAACCTCACAGCAGGTCAGTTCCTTGAGGCGAACATCAAAGCATCAATGGGCGATGACGAAGCAAGAATTCTCGTCAAGGCTACAAACGATACTTCAACAAATACTGGCCTTACACTAGCCCCACATCTAAACGAGTTCATCAGTTCTTCAATTGATGGCCGTCCAGCAGTAGATGCAGTTTCACGCGGTAACTTAGTCGAAACGGGGATGTCATTTACAATTCCAAAACTTTCAACTGCTCCAACAATTGATTCATCTTCAACAGAAGGTGAAGCACTTGGTGGAACTGAGATGGCTTCAACATACATCACTGTAGATGTTAAGAAGGCTGCTGGTCTCCAGACAATTTCATGGGAACTTCTAGATCGTTCATCACCAGCATTTTATGATGAACTTATTAAGGAACTCAACTACGCATACGCAAAGGCAACTGACCAGGCAGTAGTAGCAGCACTTGTTGCTGGTGGTACAGCCGCTTCAACTCAGGCTGCAACAATCGCAGGATTCAAAGCCTATGTGGGCAAAGAAGTTCCAGCAGCGTATTCAGCAGCTGGTAAATTTGCTAAGAACATCATTGCTAACACAGCATGGTGGGAGACAATCATCTCAGCTGAGGACACAACAAACCGTCCACTATTCACAGCAGCTCAGCCATCAAATGCTCCAGGTAATGTCGGAGTAAACTCAATCACAGGTAACGTAATGGGCCTCAATTTATTCGTAGATCCACACATGACAGTTACTACACTCATCGATGATTCTGCATTCTTGGTAGTACCAGAAGCAGTCACATTCTATGAGGCTCCAAAGACTCAAATCCAGGTTCAGGCTTTGGCTAACGGTCGCCTACAGGTAGCAGTTTATGGCTACTACGCAATTGCAACAAAGGTCGGCGCAGGCGTTCGTCGCTTTAACCTTACCTAATAACTAACTAATCATGGGGGGGCGGTTGCTCCCGATCGCTCCCCCAGCAGTATAGAGAGGACTGAAATGCCAACAATCATCACCGCTTCCGAGCTACGATCTGTGCTTGGTGTTTCAGTCTCTCTTTATTCTGATGCAGTCCTATCAGATATAATTGATAGTAGTGAGGCAGTTATCTTGCCTATGCTTAATTCTTACTCAGTAGCCATTGATGCAGTATCTCTTAACGATAACATCGCCTATTTTTCAACACCATTGCCACAGCCTTTCAATGAAGGTCAATCAGTAGTCATTTCAGGATGCGGTACTCCATTCAACGGTACTCGCACCATCACTACAGACTTGCTAGATGATTACACATTCTCAGCTGCTATTACTAACGCTGACATCATCTCTAAAAATATTATTCCATCAGGACTTGCAACCCTAACTGGCGCATCGACCTATGTCGGTAATAGCGCGGTAGAGACTGCCGTCACTGTAGTTTCAGTAGAAATATTCCAAAGTCGCACTGCTCCAGGCGGACAAATTGAAGGCGTGGACTTTGCTCCAACGCCGTTCCGTATGGGTAGGTCACTTTACAATCGAGTCTCTGGCTTACTCGGGCCTTTGGTAGATGTCGGGACTATCGCTCAATGACAATCCTTTCACAAGTCCGACAGCCTTTAGCCGATGCACTTTCAACAGTAGCCGCTAACATCTTTGCTTATGTACCAGAGAGCATCCCAGCACCAGCAGTAGTTATTGTCCCAGATTCACCATATATGGAGTTTCAGACAATCGGCACTAATGCAACATTTCGTGCTCGGATCAATATGACCTTGACTTGCGCGGTTGCTTACAACAGTAATCCAGCAAGCCTAGACAATCTAGAACAGCTCGTGACAAGTGTAGTCAGCCTAATCCCAGCAGGATATGAACTGACTGCGGTCGATAGACCAACCGTAACTACAGTAGGGGCAGGACAACTGCTCGTAGCAGATATTCGTATCGCTACTTACTACACCCAATCCTAAGGAGATAAAGTGGCAACAACAGTAATCACAGGCCGCGACTTAGTTCTGACTATCGACTCAAAAAGTTATGATGGCCAGGCTCTAAGCGTTAGCCTGGAGACAACAATGGATAAGCAAGCGTACGAGACTCTAGACGGTCGCGTATTTAAGACAATCGATACAGATGCAACAATGACACTTGAACTACTAGCAGACTGGGGCGCATCAGCATCTGCTCCAACATATTCAATATGTGAGCTGCTATGGACTGCTGCATCAACAGCACCAGATACAGCACTTGCTTACTCATTCACAGCAGCAACAGGCGCAGTATTCACAGGCAGTGTCTATCCAAACTTTCCAACAGCAAACGGCTCTGGTAAGGATGCTCAGACTGTATCTTTCACGCTACAATGCACAGCAAAGCCAACATTAACAATTAGTTAATCTAACAAAAACGGGAGCACACAATGAAGTTACCAATCACAATTACATATAATGGCGGAGATTCTGTACTACTCGTGGCCCAGCCACCAGAGTGGGCTAAATGGGAAAGGGAGACTGGCCGTTCATCTACACAATGGAATGAATCAGCGGGAGTCTGGGACATTCTATTTATGGCATATCACACCTTGAAGCGTGAATGTGCAGGACGGCCAGTTAAACCTTTCGAAGTCTGGATGGATACAGTCGCTGACTTTGAGGTAGGAGAATCAAACCCAAAAGCCATCAGCCAGGAAGCATCAGCAGACTCCTAGTAGAAGTGGCAATAGCCACAGGAATCCCGATGAAGGAATGGCAAAACGCAGAAGATTTATTAACAGCTATTGAAGTACTGAAGGAGAGAAATGAGTGAAGTTCTACCATTTAGCGAACGCTCTATGGTTGTCTATGACAAAAAAGAACTTCGCAAAATAACTTCTTCATTCAAGGCAATGTCTGACAAAGCCGTAGAAGAAGCCAAAAAACAATCTGCGGCTTTAGCCCAATTCTTAGGCGAAAGAATAGTGCAAGCATCTTATAGTGCTCCTAATCCAAGAGTCGCTACAAGAATCGCACAAGGCTTTAGAGTTTCTAAATCATCTAAAATTGGTGAATTGTCTTTTGGATTTGCAGGGCAAAAATTTTCTGGAGGAGCGACTACTCAATTCAACGTGGGTACACAAGGCGGAAACGGTTTACTTGCTGGCGCTGAGTTCGGATCTAAAAAACATCTAAACTTCCCGTCCAGAAGTCCTAGATATGGCATTAGGGGCAATGCTGGTTACTTTATCTATCCGACACTTAGAGAAAATCAATCTCAGTTAATTGAACAATGGGAAGAAGCTTTCTCTAATATTTTGAAGGAGTATGACTAATGGCTGGTAGTAGAACCCTTAAGTTATCCATCCTCGCAGACGTTGATGATCTAAAAAAGAAGTTAGGTCAAGGCTCAACTGAGGTTGAAGGCTTTGGTACTAAGATGACTAAGTTTGGCAAGGTAGCAGGATTAGCCTTTGCAGCCGCTGGAGCTGCTGCCGCTGTCTATGCTGGCAAGTTAGCAGTAGATGGAGTCAAGGCTGCCATCGAAGATGAAGCCGCACAGACTAAACTTGCTACAACTTTGCAGAATGTGACTAGCGCCACTAATGCTCAAATTGCATCCACTGAGGCTTACATCCTTAAAACATCTCTGGCAACAGGTGTCACAGATGACCAACTCCGTCCATCACTAGATCGCTTAGTACGCTCTACTCAAGATGTTGAGGAAGCTCAGAAACTTCAGACCTTAGCAATCAATATTGCAGCAGGCACTGGAAAAGATTTGCAGGCGGTCTCAGAGGCATTAGCCAAAGCACATGACGGCAACTTTACTGCACTCAAGAAATTGGGTGGAGGCATAGACGAGAACATTCTCAAGACTAAAGATTTCGATGCGGCTACAGCTGCGCTATCAAAGACATTTGAAGGACAAGCCACTAAGCAAGCCGAGACCTTTCAAGGCAAGATGGATAGACTCAAAGTAGCCTTTGATGAAGGTAAGGAGACTGTAGGTTCATTCATCCTAGATGCTATTACTCCTATGGTTGATTTCGTAGTCAAGAATGTAGTGCCAGCAATTCAGGCATTTACTGAAGGCTTAGGCGGAACTGATGGGCTTAAAGGCACATTGAATACCATTATTGAAATTGCTAAATCTATATTGATTCCAGTTATTAAAGGTATTCAAAGCGCATTCAATAAAGTTAAAGATGCTCTCGATGATAATAAAGATTCATTTAAGACTCTATTCGATTTCATGAAAACCTATGTAGCTCCATTCTTAGGCGGAGCAATGAAAATTGCTATCCAGGCTATTGGCACTGCTCTATCAGTAGTTATCAATCTAATTGCTGATGTCATCGATGGCTTCAAATGGATCATATCCAACGGCAAGAAGGTCGGAGATTTCTTAGGCAATATCAATCCATTCGGCGGCGGTAGAGCATCAGGCGGTCCTGTATCTATGGGTAAGACTTATCTAGTGGGCGAACGTGGTCCAGAGTTATTTAGCCCAGGTTCCAACGGAACTATCATTCCTAATCACGCACTTAAGGGTGGTTCATCAGGTGGTGCAACTATTAACATTTCAGTATCAGGAGCCATTGACCCAGCCTCAACTGCTCGACAAATTGCTAACATACTTAAGCAAGAGGCCAGCACTTCAGGTTCATTTATTAACTTAGGGCAGAGTGTCTTTGCATAATGACATGGGAGCCAAATTGTTCAGTGTCAGTCAATGGAGTCGATTACAGCTCTAAGACTATAAACTCAATCTCGGTTAATCATGGCCGCCAATCTTATTGGGAGCAGGCTCGCGCAGGCACAGCCACAGTCGAGATAGTCAATTGGGACAATAGCGATTATGGCTTTGAGATTAACAATTCAATTGTCATTACTGTAGATAATGCCTCAGCAACTGCTAGGACTGTGTTCACAGGCAAAGTCACAAATATAGCCACACGCATGGCAGCGGTAGGCTCAGTCCAGGAAGTCTCACTAATAACGATTTCGGCTGTCGGTCCTTTTGCAGCGATGTCTAGAGCCATCATAGGTTCAAGCGGTTATGCAAAAGAACTTGACTCAGTTCGCATGACTAATATCTTCACTGATGCTGGGGTGACAGTCGATGTGGTTGATACTCCAGGCATTTATGAATTTGCTCTTGTCGATGCGTTCTCGGCCGATGCTTACTCAACAGCTGCTAAATATGCTGGAATGGCTAACGGCTACATCTACGAGACAACAGCAGGCGAAATCGGCTTTGCTAATGAATCACGCAGAACCATCGATGTAACTGCATCAGGTTATATGACCATTCCAGAGAATTACATATTGTGGAGATCGGTCTCCTCCAATAAAAGTCTAGGAGATATCCTCAACTCCATCACGCTCTCATACAAAGACAATGCAACTGTGACAGCCTCGGATGCTACTTCAGAAGGCTTATACGGTTTACTCGGGGCATCAGTAACCACAGAGCTTCATAACCTTTCAGAAGCACAAGAACTAGCCGATAAGTACGTAGCACTGCGTAGAGTACCTAGACTAAATATGTCATCATTCTCGATTCAATTAGATTCGCCTAATATCTCATCGGCTGACCTTGATTCATTCCTTCAGATGACTATGGGTAAAGCCATTAGCATCTCAGGGCTACCAGTACCACTAATGCCTACTAACTATTACGGTTTCGTTGAAGGCTGGTCTCTGGCCGTCTCCAGGACTCAGGCAGGCATATCACTAACTACTTCAGAATCGTCATACTCCATTCAACCTACAAGGTGGCAAGATGTATCAGCTGCGCTTATATGGTCAGGGGTCGGCGGTACTGTACAATGGGAAACATACGACTAGGAGCAATGAATGGCAAGTACAACTAATTTCAGCTGGGCTACTCCAGATGACAGCGCATTGGTCAAGAACGGGGCATCGGCAATCCGCACCCTTGGTTCATCTGCTGACTCCACAGTTCAATCTCAATTCGTTGCCGTATTGATGGGAGCCTTCTAATGGCAAATACAGCTAAAGCCTTATTTCGTGGCGCTGCGACAACTACGACTACGACACTTCTTTATACAGTACCAGCAAGTACGACAACAGTGATTACCAATATTGCTGTGACCAATACTTCATCTACTGCCTATACATTCACCATAAGTCTCGATGATGTGGCTATCCACACAGCGACAACAATCAATGGTAATTCAACAGTTTATATTGATTCAAAGCAAGTTCTAGCCACTACTAAGACTATCAAGGGTGGAGCCTCTAATACAGCGGTGAACTTCCATATCTCAGGGATGGAGATCGCATAGTGGCAATTTCAGCCTATCCAATATTAGTCAATCCATCAGATGATTGGGTTCAAATTGCTGCGACTAATCCAGCAGCTAGTAGCCTCAACTTTACTGGCATTTCAAACTATAAGAAGCTCATGGTATTTTGGGCTAACGGAACAAACACAATCACTTCATTTAGATTCAATTCTGATTCAGGTACAAAGTATGCTTATTCAAGCATTGGTGTTAGTTCAGGAACTCCAGTTGGGACATATAATTATACGACAACTGCAGTCCAAACAAATGCAGATAATTATATGCGGCTTGAAATCGAATCGGCAGATACAAGCAACATAAAGAAATACTCATGTGAACCACATGGTTCGAGCCAAACATATAGATTAACAGGCATCTATCAAGCAACTGCCCCAATCACAAGCGTTAACCTTGTCTGGTCAGGAACATTTAGCCAAACTGTCTACCTTTACGGAGTACGCGCATGAAGTCGCCTAAAGTCGTTGATTATGATGTTACAACTGGTGAAGTCACTAAGAGAACTATGACAGAAGAAGAATTTGCACAATATGAGGCAGACCTTGAAGCCTCGACTATCTAAATCTGCATCTCAACTAAGAGAACAGATAGACGATGCCTTCCCAGATAGAGATAGAACATCGGATGGTTGGCTCGGTGATACACGTCATTCAGCGCGTGTCAGTGACCACAATCCTGATGATTATGGCTGGGTACGTGCCATCGATGTGGATGCTGATTTATCGGGGAAGTCTAAGCCAGCGCTCATGCCTGACCTTGCTGATCAGATACGACTCTGTGCAAAGGCAGGAGACTGGCGCATTGCCTATGTCATATTTAACGGCAGAATCGCATCCAGCAAAAAGCGTTGGGCGTGGAGACCCTATACAGGAATCAACTCCCACACCCATCACTGCCATATCAGCTTTACGAAAACGGCTGACATTGATAATTCTTTTTTTCAGATACCTATGCTAGGAGGACAAAATGGGTAGAGTGACAGTCAGCTCTAATAATTTATTTCCAGGTCCTAAAGGTCAAAAGGGTGATGCAGGCGCAGCAGGCGCTACAGGACCAGCAGGCGCTACAGGACCAGCAGGTCCTACAGGCGCAACAGGACCGACAGGTTCTACTGGTGCTACAGGTCCTAAAGGCGACACTGGTGATCAAGGCATTCAAGGCATTCAAGGCGCTACAGGAGCCACTGGTTCAACAGGAGCCACTGGACCTAAAGGCGATATCGGCGACACAGGACCCACAGGTCCTACTGGACCAACGGGCGCTACAGGCTCTACTGGACCTCAAGGTATTCAGGGTATTAAAGGTGACACTGGCGATACTGGTCCTACGGGTCCTACAGGACCCACAGGTCCTACAGGAGCGACTGGTGCGACAGGTGCAACAGGTCCGCAAGGCATTCAAGGCGTAAAGGGAGATACTGGAGATACTGGACCTACGGGCCCTACTGGTCCAACTGGCCCGACAGGAGCAACAGGCGCTACGGGCGCTACGGGGCCAGGAGTAGTCGTAGGTGGTACGGTAGGTCAAGCACTTACAAAGATTGATTCTACTAATTACAACACACAATGGACAACGATTCCATTGCTTGATGCTGCCAATACTTTTACAGGTGGACAACAACAGATTACAACTGCAAGTGCTGCCACAAAAGGTTTAATTGTTAAAGGCTCAGCAAGCCAATCGGCCAATCTTCAAGAATGGCAAGATAGCACTAGCGCGGTGAAAGCAAGCGTTGATTCAACTGGCGTATTAAATACTTATAGTGGTTTCAGAGGTTATGTATCGGGAGCAGAAACATTTTCATTTGGCATAAGTGCAAACGGTGGAATTGAGTTAGGTAAAACTAATGGCACTACTTCAACTCCATTCATAGACTTTCACTCAGGAGCAACCGCAGTTGATTATGACGTAAGAATGATTGCATCGGGTGGAACAGGTGTGTCAGGCGGTGGAACATTAACCGTGACTGGTGGAACAATAGCCCTGCCTGCAGGTACAACCGTTGGTGGCAATACCATAAGCGGAACTTGGGCAAACTACACGCCAACGTGGACAAACTTTACCGTTGGAAATGGCAGCGTAGTTTCGCGTTATGCACAAATTGGCAAAGTTGTATTTGTGAACATTATAGTTACTCTTGGTTCGACTTCTTCAGTAACAGGAATCATTTACGCATCTCTGCCCGTAACAGGAGCCAATATATCTAACATTGGCAATTACACGGCTGGCATCTATGATGCAACGCCGTTCAATATCTTTATGGGAACGGCTTTTTTTAACTCGACAACACAGGTTGGCTTGAAGGCTCAAAACTCTGCTGGAACTTATGTGACTTCATCATATACAAATTCGACAACTCCGATGACTTGGGCAAGCGGTGATGCTTTCCAATTCAACTTTAACTACGAGGCGGCGTAATGACACTTGAAGAACTAATCGCACAATGCAAGGCAGAGAATCCAACTATGACTGCCACAGTCAATGGCGAGGAATATGAACTATCCCCTGCTGAATATGAGGAAGCAGCCCTGAATTGGGCTACAATGAGGCTTGAACAAATAGCAGCTGAAAACCAACTAGGAGAATAATATGAATATAAAGAATCCTTACATCCTGACTGCTGGTGCATTCTTATCAGCGTGGGCGGCTTCTAACTTTGCAGCTGACTATCGCTCGATACTCTGGGCTGTGCTGGCTGGTGTCTTTGGATACGCGACCCCTAAACGATGAGCCAAGCTAATTTCTTTAGCCTTTACCTAGCGACCTTAGGTATTATTGGTGGTCTAGCAGGCTATGTCATTACACACTTACTCAGCGAAATTAAGCGACTAAATCAGCGTTGCGATGATATCTATAATATCCTCTTAGAGAGATAATAAAGTCATGGCAAAGAGAGCTACTAAAGTACTCGAGGAACAGGATTATTCTGCTCTCGATGCTTACTGTATAGCACTGCATGAGTTCTATAAATCTCTACGCAGGGCAGGCTTTAGTACTGATATGGCCTTCTGGATGCTCCAGGAAAAGGCTACTTACCCAGCATGGATATTACCTAACCCAGTAGATCCTGAGAAGTTCGGCGATTACCAAGATGAGGACGATGACTAACAAGAGACGCTATCTAGTGATATCAGACCTACAGGTTCCATATCACCACGAAAAGGCAGTTAAGAATCTTATCAAGTTAGTAAAGCGTGAGAAGTTCGACCTGGTGCTAAATACAGGTGACGAGTTAGATATGCAGTCTCAGTCTCGCTGGGCGCAGGGGACTAAGTTAGAGTGGGAAGGTACTCTCGATGCTGACAGAAGCCTATGCCAGGATATTCTCTATGAGCTCGGCACAACAGATGTCACTCGGAGCAATCACACAGACCGCTTATACCACACACTATTACGCGCACCTAGCCTCATCGGCCTACCAGAATTGGAATACCCTAAGTTCATGGACTTTGCCAATCTCGGAATCCGCTTTCATAAGCGACCATACGAGTTTCATAAGGGATGGGTCTTAGTTCATGGCGATGAGGGATCGATGTCTGCCCATGCGGGGCAAACCGCGTTGGGCTTAGCTCGCAAATTTGGCAAATCCGTAGTCTGTGGTCACACGCATCGTGCGGGTATTTCAGCGTTCACAGAGGGCATAGGAGGCCGATATAGGACTCTCTGGGGGCTCGAGGCTGGAAACATCATGGATAAGACTAAAGCCTCATATCTCAAGGCAGGGGCGGCTAATTGGCAGATGAGCGTAGCAGTCATAGAAGCTCATGGAGACCACGTTAGCCCAATGCTAGTACCGATAAATAAGGATGGGTCATTTACTTTATATGGGAAGTTATACTCCTAAATCGTTATCATTTCGTTACCTTAAAATCAGGTAACTGGTCGGTTACTTATGCAACACTAGTCCTGTAGCCAATCGAGTGTATTGGCACAAGGGAGCAAAATGATAACAATCGATACACGAAAGACAGCATTAGATTATGCTGCTAAAGGCTGGGCAGTCATGCCATTAAAGCCAAAGATGAAGGACCCACACTTTGATTTAGTTAAAGGTGCATATTTAGGAGCTACGACAGATTCAACTTTAATCGATTTCTGGTTTGATGTTGATCCAAAAGCTAATATTGGAATTGCCTGCATTACTTCAGGTCTAATAGTCCTTGATGTTGATTTTAGAAATGGTGGAGAGTACATCGAGGAAATGGGCGACACATACACAGTTCAGACAGGTGATGGATTTCATTACTACTACAAAGCACCAAATAATCTAAATGTTCGTGGGACTTTGGCCTCAGGTATCGATGTCAAGTACAAAGGCTATGTAGCTGCGGCTCCATCAATTCACCCAAGTGGAAAGATGTATCAGGTTGTTAATGATATTGATCCGATTGATTTGCCTAAGGAGATATTGGAGATGATTAAAAAATGAACTTATTAACAATGATTGGAATATTAGGGCTATTTCTAGTTTCTAATTTCGTATGGTACTGGCAGGGCTATAACGACGGTAAGCGTGAAGGATACGCCAGGGGTCGCAGTGTCAGCCGTCAAGCATTTTGGCAAGAATAATGAAACATGGAGAAATACTACAGTCTGCCACTGACCTATATTCTGAGCGCGGACTCGCTTACGGTCATCCAAGTGACAATATGGCACGAGCCGCACGACTTATCAGCGCATACCTTGAAGTGCCAGTGGAAGATTACCAAGTCGCAGTCATCCTATCGCTGGTTAAAATCGCTCGTACCATCGAGGACGGTAGTAGAGTCGATTCATGGATCGATGCAGCCAGTTATCTAGCAATCGCTGGACAACTTCAGACAGAGGAGAATGAGTTATATGTTTAATCTTGCAGACTATGAGCCAGTGGAGGTCAGACTTGAAAAGTTTATTAAGGACTATCCAGATTTTCGTGTTAGTACAGAACTTGAACTTGTCGAAAAGGATCGATACATCATTAAGGCGTATCTCTATAAGGTTGCACATGATTCTGTTGCGTGGGCTACAGGATACGCTGAGGAAACGGTTAGTAGTCGAGGCGTTAATCAGACTTCAGCTCTGGAGAACTGCGAGACTTCAGCGATCGGCAGGGCGCTTGCGAACGCTGGTTATGCTCCTAAAGGAAAGAGACCATCTCGAGAAGAGATGACTAAGGTAGTAACGCCTCGCGTTACTAAGCCTGCTCCTCAAGATATTAAAGAAGGCGATGTAGATTACTGGACTACTCCACTAGGAGATAAGCCAGATGTAAAGACTGTCCAGGCTCCAGCGACACTAGCTGCTGCTATGGAGAATATCGCCGCTGTGTTAGGTACTGGAGAAGCTGCTGAAACTCCTCAATGCGAGCATGGGAGTATGAAATGGCGAGAAGGTGACAAGAATGGGAAAGCCTGGGGCGGTTTCTTCTGCACTGTGCAGTCCCAGACTGGTGGGCGTAGTAATTGTCCGACTAAGTGGTATGTCCTATCTGGCTCTGGCCAGTGGGAGCCACAGAAGCCGAGGGTATAATGGCAGACTTAGAGATTCATACTCCAGAGGGATGGGTGAAGTTAGAAGATGTGCCTCTATTCGATTCGATACCATGTCAGCTCTGTAATGAGCCTACTATGGTGACAGATATTTCATTTCCAGCGATCATTAAAGATGGGCACTTAATCGCTGGTACATGGTCATGTAAGAGATGTAAAGTAGTTAATGGCTAGTCAACACAGGAAACACAGAGGCTTCCGTACTGAGCGCCTGGTAGCGGCCTACCTTTCGGCTATATGGCCGAGCGCATCCGTCGGTCGGGGGACGGGTAAAGATATTCAGAATGTGCCCTTTGATGTGGAAGTCAAAGCACGTGCTGGATTCCAGCCTAAGGCAGTCCTGGAGCAGATACGTAAGCGGACTTCGATTTCGGGGGAAGTAGGGTTCGCTGTATTACGTCTCAATGGACAAGGAGAAGATGCAAGTGAGTATGCCTGCATTATTCAGCTTCAGGATTTGCTTCCTCTCTTAGAATTAAAGTATGGACATATCAAGTACGAGCCTAAAGAGATCGATGTCGCAAGGTGCGAGATATGTGGCTCATGGATGCTAGAGGAGTGTAAGACGTGCCAGCCTACGACTATAAATGCGGACGATGTGGCCTAAGTAATGAGCTGCATCATGGATGGCATGACAAGCCTACAGTCTTATGCACTTACTGTAATGAGCCTATGAGCAAAGTGATTAGCCCAGTAGGGGCAATATTCAAGGGAACTGGATGGGGTAGTAGTAAATAGTTATCCACAGAAGTTATCCACAGCCAATAATTAGGAGGTCTCAATGAAGCGACACGCCGCTCTGACCAGCACTTATACTAATATGCTTGACACGCATGATACCCTCAAAGCAAAAGGCTTCAGGCCTTTAGCCCGAGCCCCGAAGGGAGCGGCTCGGGGGGTGCTAGGTGGGTTGGTGATACTTGTATGCTTTATGCCTAATGCATCTAGTACTAAGTTAGAAGATGTATCTATGACTGCTAAAGAATATGCTAAATATTATCTATCTGATAAGAATGAATATAAATGCTTAGCAAAGCTCTATGGTAAAGAGAGTGCATGGAATCCAGATGCATCTAATGGATCTCATTATGGGATACCACAAGGTAGAAGCAATTACCTTAAGACTGCTACACCATTCGAGCAAGTGAGATGGGGTATCAGATATAATGTATATAGATATGGCTCGATGTGTAGTGCATGGCAACACTTTCAAAGGTATAACTGGCATTGAAGAAGTCATCATTAACTAGCACTGGTAGTACGTATCAATGGCGTACAATAAGAGCGCGCATATTAAGACGTGACCAGAACACGTGTCAAAGGTGTGGTCAAGAAGGTGACACTGTGGATCACATCATCCCACGTAGGTTAGGTGGAGATGACAATG
>Ga0209353_10001012_pt1 | contig 16317 bp, 13 predicted proteins | sample LauGreSpBDMM15SD_2_FD_187561 | JGI IMG/M metagenome (GOLD analysis project Ga0209353, IMG submission 187561) | Freshwater lake microbial communities from Lake Michigan, USA - Sp13.BD.MM15.SD (SPAdes) (version 2) | ecosystem: Environmental > Aquatic > Freshwater > Lake | place: Lake Michigan...
TCTAACGTCTCATTTTCGATGTCCAAATCGGAAGGGATCAAAATAGTCCCCTGACTTGAAATGTTTTCTTTTGACTCTGCATTGCCGTCAATCAAAAGTGTAAAGAACTCTGCTTCAGGGTGGAATCTTAAGAACGATCGCTCAAGGATCGAAGCCTGAGCCAAATAATTCTTGGCCACGATCGTGACTACTGCGAGCATTTTTTCATTGTATGAACCTTGAACCGCCACATTGAACCAATCATCAACAAATTCCCTAACAGTGTGCTGGATAGTTGCTTGCCAACAGCAAAATCTGTTTTCTCTACATCATTAACAGACACCAATCCGAAAAAGATCAACTTCAATCAGCTCGATTTTTCAGACGCCTCACGATCTTTCGGGTTAATCGAACTAAAAACCTCAAGCTCTTAATTTTGCGAAGGTCGAACCTACGAAGAATTGGTGCAATTGGTATCGCGATTTCGTTACCACTGCTTTCGTGCTTAGGGTCTAGCCGATCAATGATCATTGAAAGGTGGCCCTTAGGAACTGCCAAGCCTGAATTCTTGCCTTGAGTCAACACCATTTGAATTTCAACCAGGCGATCCAACATGAACTCACTTGTCTGTTGGACGGAAGAGTTCGTTTGCTGCGCTGCGCGCGCCTTATGTCCTAACTGTTGAGCGAAATCTTTATCCATGAATACTCGTCTCATGGCCGCAGCAGCCGCACCCTTATCCGGGTCGGCCCAATGCGAATCGTATGGATAGGTCGGGTTGCCCAAAGTGGAGATCAGTTGGAACGGAATCAACAAGCTGTCTTCATCCGACATAAATTCGCAGTTTGCCGAATAGGCAGTAGCGATGACTGGCTTGCCGTGCGACATGGCCTCGGCCATCGTCAATCCATAGCCCTCAGAACGATGCAGCGACACATACGACAAACACTCTGCGATTAATGCAGTGCGCTGAGTTTTGTCTAGGTAGCCATCAAAAACCACAATGTCGGGACGATCTACGACAGCTTGATGAACTGCATCCAGGTCTCCGCTTTTCACGCTTCCATTAATTGTCTTGATGACCAACTTCGGCCCAGAATTTGGCGCGAACGACAATTTGAAAGAGTCAATAAGACCAAGGGGATTCTTACGTTCAATCTCACTCAGGAAGTCAAACATGAATAAGAAGTACTGATCGTCTGGATCAAGACCGATCGGGGCTCGATCTAACTTTTCGATATCCGCTGAACTAGGAGATTCAACATGGAGTGGTATCGCAAATACAGGCTTGTTTGTTCGCTTCTGAATCGCGCGTTGCGTAAATTCTGAAATTGCCCAAACTTCATCGACAAAATTAAACGCATAATCAAAGATTTCAGGGAAATCCTCTAGTTCCCATGACCAAACCCCAATGTTGTAGCGGCCTTCGACGACTTCCGAACCAACATCTTGAGCCCAAATTTTCATTTGATCGGCATTAACGGCAATCAAGTTGATAAGCGAAGACTTCCCAGTAGATCGTTCTTCAAACCCGAAATTCTGGCGATTGATTGTCCGGGTCGAGGTAAGCGTCGAATAATTGATTTTCGCATGATCCGCTCCCCGAGCAAGGATCCGACCTACTTCTCCAACGCCCAGCTCAGCCTGCAAATACCCACAGATATTTACTGAAAAAACTTCCTCGCTGTCAAATTCCATGTAGACGACTCTACGTCGTGTTCACAATCCAAAGATTTCATTCTTCGCCGGGGCTCGGAGTTAATGGTTCCTCAAAATTGGAAATACAAAAATGGACTAAAGGATGAAGACAGCACGTACACCGAGGCCAGAGCACCGCTGGCCAGGGCAACCGTGCTGAGAATGAGATTGCCTTGTTCTTCTCCAAGTTTCTCGCCAAACGACTTTTGTTTGGGGAGCAAGAAGGCAACCAAACCAATGCATGTCCAAAAGATTCTTTGTGGCGTCAGAGCCGCTTGAACCAAAGGCGAAATACCAAAACCAGATCGACCGCCCAAAGCACTGAGAAGTTCGCCTGCGTGCGCTAAATCGACAGCTCTGAACAAAAGCCAACCGAGCATCACAATTGTGATTGTCCAAATTTTCAAAAGAGCCCGGGCAAGCCAAGGTCGTTCTTTGTCCCCAGCAAGGAAATACCTCTCAAGAATAAGAGCGGTGCCGTGAACAAGTCCCCAGACCAAGAAAGTCCAATTTGCGCCATGCCAAAGGCCCGTCAGAACAAAGATCAAGACAAGATTGCAGTAGGTACGTTTAGAACCTTTGCGGTTTCCACCGAGAGGGATATAGACGTAATCCTTGAACCATGACGATAGAGAAATGTGCCACCTACGCCAAAAATCGGTTACCGAACTTGACGAGTAAGGATGCCTGAAGTTTTCTTGAAACTTTATGCCGAACATTCCTGCAAGTCCGATTGCCATATCGGAATAGCCAGAAAAATCAAAATAGATCTGGATTGAATACGCGACGACGCCAACTACGGTATCTAACGCCCCGATTTGATAGCCAGCAATTCCAAATGCGGCGTTCGCTATCTGCGCGGCCTGATCTGCAATCAAAACTTTTTTCGCTAATCCCCAAAAGAAACGTGGACATGATGAAGAGAACGAATCCCACAACCTGGTTGGGCGTGATGCCAACTGATCTGCAACATCTTTATAGCGAACAATTGGCCCAGCCAAAAGGTGTGGAAAGAAAAGGATGTAACACAGAAAAGTGACGAAATTCTTTTCCGCTGCTACTTCGCGTCGACCCACATCGATCAAGTAACTAATGCATTGAAATGTGTAGAAGCTAATTGCTATGGGCAACACTATGTCAAGACTGAAATGTGCAGATCCACCCAAATCCTGAATGATTTGGGATAACTGTTGAAGAACAAATCCTGCGTACTTCCATACGAGCAAAGAAGCAAGCAATGCGACGACTGTTACACGTTGAACAACTTGCTTCCTATTGCCAATTTCGGTTTTCTCGATTGCTAGAGCAGCGCCAAAGGTCAACGATGCACTCCCCACAAGAAGAAGAACTAATCGACCGCCCCCTGACGTGTAGAAAGCCAAACTCACAAATAGTAGAAACAGATTTCTCTGTCGCCAAGCACCTAACCAGTACACGAATAAAACAATTGGCAAGAAGTAAAAAAGAAATGATGGATCTGAAAAAACCATGCGACTTCCCTACTTCAACGCATTCGCTAGGGCACTGAGAAAATTCTCTGTTCCCCAGTCATAGGCAACACGATAAGAGAAAGAGCGTTCAACTGACCAGAATAAAACCCGGTCTGCGGCTTGAATCAATTCAATATATTTTTCAGCTGAAAAATCATTAAATCTCATCAGCGTGACATCAGCAAAATAACTCAGGAAAAACGGTTGCGCTGCTTCAGTAAATGAGTCCCCAAAAATCAAGGTTCGTCCTGGAATCAAAGGTGATTCCGTAGACGTGTTGATGACTCGTCGATTCTGCCCATGATCACTTTCATCAATTGCATCAGAAGAGACCTGTACTACATCTGCTCTCGTTAACGAATACGACGGGACCGAATCAATGAATGGTGAACCTAGAAGAAGGTCTAAGTCGCCACCTTCTGACAACAATCCCATGAATTCAAGAAGATCATCTTCCCATAGACCCGGGGAAATCGAATTGACTACTGCCCTTGAAGCCATAGCCCCACCCACGTTATCCCAATGCGAGTCGCGCTTTTTGTAGAGAATCTCCCTCCTAGAGATTCGTTGAGCCTTTAATTCAGAACGCAAATCAACAAAACTATTGATATCGCTGGACGACAATTGATCCCAAAAATCGTTGTTATAGGTTTCGAAGCAATTTTTCAAGTCAAAAGTGTTCGGCAGGTAATCCGACAGTATTGAACTCTTGTCTGGAGAGATAATCAACCTGAATTCTCGTCCCGAATCAACAATGACTCGAGATAGTGATGTCATTTGTCGAACCAAGCCATCTGTTTGAATGTGTGGATTGCAGGACTCGTTGAAAGCATCAGCGATAAATGCAACTCCCCCTTCGCCTTCCAGCACTCTTGGCGAAACAGACCCAGCTGTGGCACTTTCATTGAAGATTGCCCGATCAATCTTTGAGTCAACCCTGATCGCTTGATCCTTCAGAGTGACGCGATCACCCAACCAATTCGCAAGGTCACCAAGATACGCAAAACTTAAGCGTGGCTCAACTGAAACTTGGCTTGTGTTCGTCTTGATTTCCGTCCAGCCTTCAAAAGGGCCAAAAACCACGGGACAAAAAATGATGGCTACTGCCCCGACTCCAAAACCAGATTTAACAAACCGCGTCAATCGCTGGGGTGTTTTCTTGGGCGCCTGAAGACTCACCCGAGTCACTCTAATCATTCAAATGACCTACATGAAGAAGCTTGGAGTTTGTGAATATCTCATCAGTAGTTGTTCATTCTTCATGTCAAGAATTTAAGTAGGCTCTGAGAACAATGAGTTTTAACTACCTGTCTCGAAGCCCTCAACTCTCCTTATTTCAAAAGCAAGCGCTGACAAAGATGCTTCCGATTGCATTTTTGACCGCCTGCGCCACCTTTGTTGGTGGACCTGTGATGGCGGGATTCGTTCTGTCTTCGCTGTTATTTGCAATTGTTGCCACCCGTTATTTTGGGACAGCATTCGGCATCTGCGTTGGGCTCATCAGCACACTCACGGTGACCCTGCTTGAATTCTTTTTCTTAGTACCTCTGATGCGTCGGCTGGGTCTTATGCGGTCCTGGTTTTTTGATGAAGCGATAATCAAACCGTTTGTGGCACGAGATACAACCCTTGAACAATTGGTTGAACTGAATCGATTCGGTTCAATCTTGATTGCTTTTGTGCCGGTTCTGCTTGCCCTCTTAATCGCTCGCAACTTGAGAGCGCCTCAGAAACCGAAGGAAGTGAACCCGCTGTTAATGGTGGTCACTTTTCTACCTTTACTCATCAGCGCCGTTAAGAAATTCAAAGACCCTGTTTCTTATATTGTTACTACTGCCAGTGGTGACGGTCGCAATTTCTTCCTCCATGTGCAAAGAATTCGTGTTACTTCTGGATTTACAAGCTTGAGCAATTTCTCAAGTCAAGGCGACTTGGGGGCCTCGCTGTCCTCCCTTGTTTCAGATGGACTCGGCTCTACCGGACTCTTTCAATTCAATGATCAGTATTCGGTCGCGGCCATTTATGCCTTTTTCGGCATTTTGATTTCAGCAAGCGTTATCGCGGCTGTCGTAGCCCTCACCGAGAAGAAGGGAGATCTTCTCCAGCATCAAGTTTCAGTATTACACCTGGCGGTATTCGTTTTGGTGGGACTGTTTTCAATCACGATGCCATGGGTGATGAATGAGATGTTTCGTTCAGGATTTTCTTCTGCGGTAGCCGCAATGTCTCTCTGCGCTGCAATGGTCGCCGTTATCGTGACCCCTTCGTCATTCATGATCAAGGCGAGCTTGCTCATGGCTATTTCTGTTCTTTCGTTTGCCGTGTATCAAGTAGCAGCGATTTACCCACTTTTTTCTCTCGCTGTGTTATCGGTCCCCCCGCTCGTTAAAAAGTTGCGTTCGCACCCAGTTCAAATCACTGTGGCCATACTCTTGGTAGCCGGCCTGACTGTTCGAGCTCTACCGCAAGTTAAAGATCAACTGAAATCCCGACTACTTTTAGACGGCTCAATTACCTACCTGTCAGATTCACCTTGGATTCCATTGGCGCTGATCGGATTAGCCATAAGCCTCATTCGAGGAAGACTACGTACCGTCGGATTTATACTCTTTATTTCCGGTGCTTGTACCGCTGGATTCCAAATTGTCGCTCGCAATCTACGAGAAAGTGCTGGCCAAGTCGGCTATGGCTATTACGGCGCAAAGTTCGCTTACATCGGACTCTTTATTTTGATTCTCGCCATCATCGCCTGCATAGGTGCTCTGATCTACGCGGTGATTGATAAGTACCATCGGGCACCGCCTACGAAATCATTGTTTGAACACACACACCGAATAACTGCTGCCGGGGCGTTCGTCGCAATATCACTTGCAGCGGGCAGTTTTCTTCTCCCTGAATCGCGCGGTTTTTTCGGCAAGAGTGATAACTGGGTGGCACCGACTGGTTACGGCTTGAAATTGGCCGTGTCTTATTGGGACGACCCGCAAGTGGTATTCGCCAGAGTTGCTGATCCTGGGACTGATCGCCTGATCAATTTTTGGCACCCTTACTTTTGGAGTGGCGACCCATGGAACTGGTCTTATGGGGCCTACAGCGACGATGTTGAAGGAATCTGTGCTTTTGTTGAGGGCAAGGAAGTCCTAGTAGTTACTGGCGACCCAAGCTTTGCAGAAGCATTGCGCGACTCATGCGGAGCAAACGTTAAATTGCCTTGAACTCATACTATTTAATTGGTGTCTCATTAGTTTCGGAACATTCTCTATAGATGGCGAAGTTAGAAGCGCCAAATACGCAAGAATGACAGTGTGAAATTGTTAAAGACCGCGATTCGGGTGGGGTTGTTCGGCGTGATTTTGGCGACAATCCTGGTCATCGGGAAGATTCATGCCGCTTACTTCGGCGAATACGACCTCACGTCATCCAATCGCTTCACCTGGATCATCGCCTATTCATTTCTTTGCTATGTCGTCGCATACTCTTTCGGCCTGCCGGACCAACGAACATGGCCTAGTCGCGCAAAGGCATCTTTAGCAGCGGCGCTTACCGCAGCAGTGCTCATTGGAGTTTCACAAATAGTCCTCGGCCAAATCAGTCTGCCGAGATTCGTCATAGTGGTCTCAATACCCGCGCTTTTTATTGTGTTCAGTTTTGTTTCAACCGTCAACTCTAAAGTCGACCGGACTATCGCAGGCAATGAAAGAGTGCTTCTCATTTCGTCAGCCGAAGACGCACAGATCATCACAAAAGACATCGCCTTTCATGTTGAAGTTCCATGCGTCGTTGCACGACACTTGACTGTCTCTGAAGCACTTGCAGATCACGATCTGGCGACGATCATTGCGGAAGATCAAATCACACTTGTGGTGCTTGATAACGACGCTGTCAGGGACTCTGAAATCATTGAATTAGTTACGCCAATCCATTCACGAGGGGTGCGTGTCCGGACCCAACTTACGTTCTATAACGACTGGGTTGGGAAGGTTCCAGTTCGAGAACTTGGAGAAACCGCCCTACTGTTTGACGTCCGCGAGATTCATCACATTGGTTACTCCCGAATTTCTCGACTCGTTGACATCAGTATTTCTCTTCTCGGTCTTGTCGTGTTAGCGATCGCTACGCCCATCGTGTTGCTCGGCAATCTTCTTGGCAACCGTGGTCCTTTGCTCTTCGGTCAGGAACGTGTCGGCAAGGGGCAAGAATTATTCCGAATTCTAAAATTTAGATCGATGGTTCCTGGTCAATCTGTTGGCGAATGGACAAAGAAGAATGATGTTCGAATTACGAAGTTCGGCAAATTCCTCAGGTTGTCTCACATTGACGAACTCCCACAAGTGATCAACATATTGAAAGGCGACTTGTCAATTGTTGGCCCCCGTCCCGAGCAGCCCCACTACGTCGAACAGTTAGCCCAATCAATTCCCTACTATCAATCTCGTCATCTCGTGCGGCCTGGCTTAACTGGTTGGGCTCAAGTGAATTACCCATACGGTGCCGACGAAATTGATGCCTTTGAGAAATTGCAATACGAGTTTTGGTATCTTCAGCACCAATCAATGTGGCTTGACCTTCGAATTATTGCCCGCACTTTCCGTCATGTCTTAGGATTCAAAGGACGATGAGCACCCCCGTAACAGTCATCTTGCCAACTCTCAACGAGCGTGGACATATTCGCGATTGTCTTGACAGCCTTAAGAACCAAGATTACGCAAACATCGTTGAGATTCTCGTTGTGGATGGCGGCTCAAAAGACGGCACGCAAGAAATCGTGTTGGCCGAAGGGGGGAATGTTCGACTTATCGACAACCCCCGGATGACAGCAGCAGCAGCTATGAACATTGGGATTCAAGAATGTTCAACCGCTGTATACGTCAGAGTAGATGCTCATACTCTGTATGCGAATGACTATATTTCTCGGAGTGTCAGCACCTACAACGAGTCTGATGCCAAAGTTGTTGGTGGGCCAATGCGACCAATTGGCACGAATCCATTCGGCAAAGCCGTTTCAGTCGTCACTACTTCACCGTTAGGTGTTGGACCAGGCCGATTTCACTACAGCGAAGTACTTGAAGAAGTGGAAACCGTTTACCTGGGAATTTTTGATCGGGATTTCGTGATCAAAGTTGGTGGATACGACGAGACAAATCTTCAGTGGGCCGCCGAAGATCAAGAGTTGAACTACCGGATTCGCAAAGCCGGTGGGAAAATCTTGCTTGATCCACGTATCAAATCAACATATTTTCCTCGTGACAATGCTCAAGCTCTTGCTCGGCAATATCACAACTACGGCATGTGCAAAGCGTCAACGTTGGCCAAGCACAAGGTACTTCCCTACTGGCGGCCGATGGTTCCTGCGTTGATGGTTTTATCTTGCTTGTTGTGGGCTATCGCTGCTCTTTGGATTGGCACTCCGTTGCTGATCGCCCTTCCGTTTTTCATTTATGCCATCGCCGCCATATTGGTGGGAATCAAGTTGAGTAAGAAACAAAAGTCTGATGCTCGACTTGTTGCTCTAGCTATATCAATCTGCCATTGGTGTTATGGCGTCGGATTCTGGCGCGGAGTTTTTCGAATAGTCACGCTGAGAAAATTCGATACCAAGCCCAAAGGAGGTCGACGTTAATCGCCTTTTCTTTTGGGTGATCACCTTGATTTCAGGAGTCCAAATTTACACTTCTAGTAGCGACAAAAATATCGTGTTCAACCGTCCACAAAAAGCCATTCGCTGTCGCCCAATCCACCAATACTTTCCTCTCTGGATAGTCAGAAAATTCCGAATTACTCGGATCAAAGCATCGAAAATCATCAACAAATACTGAGACATTGCTGAATCGGTGAAGATTCTCTTTGATTGCATCTAATTCACTAAGAATCGGCGTGTCAATATCGCCCTCGAAAGTCCCACCCGCAGAGAAGTGCCCGTCAAGCCAAAAGGCGACTTCTCCATTGAGGTCATTCAAAACTTGACCAAACAATTGTTCTGAGGTTCCATAGTGAAGAGAAACATTCCCTACATTCTTAAAGCGGATATTGGCCAAATTCACAAAATTGAGTTGAGGTTCAATTGTGTGAACATGAAAAGCCATAGCCGATAACGCTGACGTAGTGTCACCCATCCAAGTTCCGGTTTCTACCCACGTCATTTTTGATGTTGAATAACGTTTAAGTACCCCCATCTTCACCGCATGTGGCGCTGGGACTGGCCATCCAGACGCTTTCCACTGGCTCTGAGCCCTAACCGTCCTCATTTTTTTTCGAAAGCTTGCGGGTATTAACGAACTGATTACCGTGCGAAAACTCATTATCAATTATCCCACATAAAATCAGGTTCTATACCTTCTTTAGATATCTGTTCTAATATCAGTATGTGTCCGAACTTAGACTGAATCTTGACGGCGGAATAGGTAATTTACTTTTCCAGTATTCCGCAGCGCTGAAGTTGCAAACTCAGTACAAGGTATCCCTACAGGAACTCACACCTGGACTCATTGAGCGATTAGAGACTTACGTAGGCGAGATTGACCCTCTTCGTCTGATTAGTAGTTCCGGAAATCGCTCTCTCCTAAAGTCAAATCTTGGACGTCTAACGACAAAGTGGATTCCAGATTTCACACCGTCTGAATTGCCCTACTCAAAACGTGTACGTCTACTCAAAGGGTATTTCCAACATTCCTCGTGGTATGGAGATTCACTACAAACAGTCCTTGAAAAAATAGAGACCAAACATCAATCAGATTTGATTTCAGTTCCAAAAAATGTAACTGCTATACATCTTCGCAGGTCAGACTATGTTCGGCTTGGTTGGGATTTACCAATGAGTTACTACGAGAACGCTATTTCCCTACATACGAGTATAACTGAAGGGCCAGTCGCAATTTTCTCGGATGACCAAATCGTTTCCGAGCTCTTTACCAATCGACTATCGGCCGCGGGCTTGACTATCTATAAAGACGAACACGGCAGATCTCCATCTGCCTTGCATGATTTTTTGACGATTGCAAAAGCGCAAACAATAATTATGTCAAACAGTACATTCTGCTGGTGGGCAGTTAAGTTAGCGCAGCACACAAATAGTGAAGTTGTCGCCTATTGTCCATCCACTTGGTTGCCTGATCAGAAATCAAACTTACTTATTGACTTGACGTGGAATAAAGTTTGATCATTCGACCTTATTAATGCTACTAACGACAGTGTTTTTAAAGAGAAGATACCCAGAGGTCGCCACCACCGTGTTTGCAATTAAGTTTGTGCACGCAGCCCCGATTGATCCATATTCAGATGTCAAAATCAAATGACAAATAACACTGCTGATTAGTCCTATTGATACAGCAGCGAGTGATTTTAACGGACTATTCACGGTTAGCCAGGCGAGAAAAACCGATCCGACGGAATTTGGTATCACTGAAAAGGCAAGGATCCGAAGCGGAGTTTCAGCGTTTGCATAATCTGCACCAAAAACATTGGGCAGTAATGAAGCAACAACTTGCAATACGCAGACGGCTAAAAGGCTGTAAATGAGGATCGACCTGACTACCTTGAAAATTTCGCTGAACGAATTCGTTTTAGCAAATTTTGAAATCTTGAGAATAATTACGGTACCTGCCGGGACAAGTAAAAATTCGACAAAACGGACTCCCACCGAGAACGTTGCCACAGCATCCTGACCTCGCAACGCAGAGATAAAAATTGGATCAGTTCGGGAAAGTAAAAGTCCCACAGCCCCAGAAATCGTAACTACCGAACTCACTTTCCAATGAAGTTGCTGATGAGCAAAAGTCTTGGCCTCAGGACCTGATTTCTTTCCGAGCAATTCGCGATGCCGATGAGAAACAACTATGAAAGATAAAACATCAACAGCTGAATACAGAGCAATAACTTTTGGAGCCGAAAGTCCCCATGAAAGCAAAGTGAAGCCCGAGACAATCAACACTAATCTCGAATAAAACTCGTTCTTGGCTTCAAGATCGACGGCTCCAGAAACTCGCACTACCGCGAATATCGAGCTGTAGCCGACAGATGCCAACACTGACGGCCAAATGAGAAAAATCGTTAAGACACTGGCATTTGTCGTTTGGGAATAGATGATTGTGACTATTGCTAGCGCCATAATCGCCATTGCAAACCGACGTTTGAAAACAATGAATGAAAGTTCTTCCTTGAAATCAGGTCGAATAGCCACTGCTTTAGCGAGTAACACTAATTGCCCACCGTCATGCAGTACGGATGTCAATGCACCGAATGCAAGCACCAAGACGACGACGGCGAATTCGTCTTTATCGATTTTCCGAACTAAAAATATGAGCCAGGTTGCTGAAACCATACCAGCAAGTATTTTTCCGGCAGAAAGCCGAATTCCCGGCCGTACTAGTAAGGCTCGCAACTGGATGAATACCCGTTCAACGAATTTTGTTATCAATTTCATTTCGAGAGTAGTTTCCTGCGAATGCTTATTGTCTCTTGGCAAACTTTTTCGTACGCATCGGCACTATTGTCCGTTGTGAATTGCTTCAGATGAAGAGCAAGACCTTCCTTGGTACTAGAAAGTTGAAGCGCTGATTTCATTGCGTGACCCAGACCTTCGATATCACCAATTTTGACCAAGTAACCGTACTTCCCGTTATCGAGAATTTCAGCGGGTCCAGTTGGGCAATTAGTCGAAACTACTTGGCATCCTTGTGCCATAGCCTCAATGAGAACCGTTGGCAAACCTTCAAAGTCGGAAGCCAGAACCACGCATCGCGATTTTACAAAATACTCTTTTACGTTGTTGACAAAACCTTTGAAGTGAACTCGATCAGCTATGCCCAGTCGGTCCACAAGTTCCACACAGTTGTTCATCTCTGTCCCATCGCCCAAAATGACTAGATCATCGGAAACCTCTTTTACTAATAAAGCAAAAGCGGTGATTATGTCGGCAACGCGCTTCTCAGGTGCGAGACGTCCGGCGAAGACAACGCCTGATCTGATTCCGGCCTTCTCTTCTTCCTCCTTGAAAACCAGTTCATTCCCGTTCAGTACCGGGTTCGGCAAATACACCGCAGGTTGTTTCAGTTTTCTGAACTGCTTGTTGATCGCTGCTGTCGTGTCTCGAGAAACTGCCGCGATTTGATCAACATTTCCCAAAAATAGCCTTCCTAACCTAAAGACAATCTTGTCCTTAATTTTCGGCGACTCCTTCCAATAATCAAGCGAAGAATGCTCTACTAGCAGCAGCGATGTTGAAGACAGCCGAGGGCGGGCCCAAAGGGCTATCAAGCCCATGAAGAGTTGGCTCACTATGACAATGTCGTAATCATTCCTGAACAACTTTGACTTAATCATCGAGATGGATCTAAACGATGACTTTGCTCCTAGCGCAATCGAGCCCTCGGGTATTTGATCGGCAGTTCCAGGGTCAATCGTCGCACTGACCAAAACAACTTGATGGCCCTTTTCAGTGAGCGCCGCAGCCAACTGAGAATTAACCGCTATCAAACCCCCCGGTTCAAACTTTGCTACTAATAATGCGATTCTCATTGGTAAAGTCCCATTCACTTTGATTACGAATTCGCAGCTTGGAGCGGTATGAAAGATTGTAGTAGCAGCACGGCTCTCAAACTTGATGCGTTAATCATTTGCTTCAATAGGCAAACTGAGGTTGATTTAGCTATCGAGTCATGCAAAACAGTAGGCGTTTCTCAGATCTATGTTCTTGATAACGCCAGCGAAATCCCGATCACGGCGCAACCCGAAACATGTCTCATTCGATCAAATGAAAACCTTGGCCCCTGCAAGGGACGTAATGCACTTGTACTGGAGTCGTCTGCCGATTTATTGCTTTTCCTTGACGATGATGCTGTTCTTGATCCCAATATTGACATCACTAGCCTCATTGATGAGTTCGCCGCCAACCAAAACTTGTCAGTTATCGCTGGTCTCGTGAAACGAGAAGACGGGAACATAGCCAAATTTGAATTTCCTTCTCGCACAGTCAGTGATATCGCCAGTCCAAGAAAAGTTGGTTATTTTGTTGAAGGAGCTTGCATTATCAGGCGTAGTGACTTCGTCGGCTTGGGTGGATATGACCCCAACTTCTTTTATGGTCACGAAGCTACGGACTTCGCTTTGAGGCTTGCCGCAATTGGTAAACAAATCATCTACGACCCACGTCTTTCATTCGTTCATCGACCAAGCTCGCTGGGACGCTCGTTGACAAGCGATAAATACGTGAGGCAAATCCGCAATCGACGAATTCTCACTTGGAGAAATTTACCTCGCCCAGTTGCACTACTACATGTTTCAATCTGGCTCGCTTTCTACACGACCCGAGTATGGAAAAGACGGCCAACCGACTTCTTGCAACTCATCAAGGCTGCCGCCTCACCAATTACCAAACAAGAGCAGGCAATCAATAGATCCCCACTCCCCTATCGAAGGCTGATCCAGCTACAGAAGTCTGGTTATCGAATTTACTGGTGAAAGGAGGTTCGCACGATAAACAGCATTCGAGCAATCGCCGACAATTTAAGACGGAATGATCCTCTCGCGATGACCGGAATTAAATTGTTGAAAACTGATTGAAAAAAACTTCCAGATCGTTCATCATGTGATGAGAGGCGTTCACGCATTCGCAAATCTCTGATGTGTCGTTTAAGAAGTTTTTGTTGGCCAGAGTTGAATGTGCCCAGATTTTCTAGAAGCGTGTTTTGAAGGGCTTGAAAAAAACTGCTTTTGATTTCAGAGAGAGAACCCATGCGGCGACGATACAAAACAGTTGACAATTCTGGTTTCACAATCACATAGCCACTGGCGACAGCCCGCAACCAAAGCAGGTGATCCTCACAAATTCGAACATGCGGAAAGTCACCAATGTCTCGAATCATTGACAAAGGAAAAAGCGATCCAGCAAAAACAAAATTTTCCTTGCAAAGTTCCTTGAACTGGTCTCTTCCTTTAGGAACATCCAGTGCATACTTGCGATCAAGTGACATTCCCCTACCGTCTGCCCATACAACGGCCTTCGGGCTAACAATAGTTCGGGCATTACTCAAACATCTCATTAGTGTTTCTAAATGCATCGGTAACCAAAGGTCATCGGCATCCAAAACTGCCACAAGTTCGCTACTGACATGCCGGAGGCCGACATTTCGGCTTGCACCAACTCCCAAATTGACTTCATTTCGTATGTACTTAATTGGCAAGCGATCCAACCATGAATTCACAACGCGTTCCGTCTCATCTGTGGAGCAATCGTCAACAATGATCACCTCTGATGCCCGCTCGGTTTGCCAAGCAACCCCTTGAAGGGTGACGTCCAGAAACTGAGAAGCGTTATAGGACGCAATCAATACTGATACTGAAGATTTTTCCAAGAAAATTGACTCATTTCCATCGTGTTTCAGATTTTCATAGTAACAGGCGTCGCCTTTCCACTTTTCAGTCATGGTCGTCGTGACGATCTGGTTCAGTTACGCTTTTGGTGGCAGAGAATACTGTTTGCCTGCAGTTGGGACTAGGGAGTTCTGAGTTGACTAAGAATCTTGCGATTATCGGAACTGGATATGTTGGCCTCACAACCGGTGCTTGTCTGGCTCACCTCGGACACAAGGTTGTCTGCGCAGATGTAGACCCCGAAAAGATCGCCAAGCTACAAAATGGAATCATCCCCATCGTCGAACTTGGTCTAGCCGAACTTGTCACAGAGGGTATGGCTTCGGGTCGTCTCTCATTTGTCGTCGGTTCTGTAGAGGCCGCTAAATCTTGTGACATCGCTTTTTTGTGTGTTCCGACCCCGCAAGGCGAAGATGGGTCGGCCGACCTCAGATATGTCCAACGTGCCGCCGAAGAAATTGCCGCCGTCCTCCCATTTGAGGCGATCGTCGTCAACAAGTCGACTGTCCCTGTCGGATCAACGAAGGTTGTCGAGCAGGCATTGAAACGACCCGACGTCAAGGTTGTGTCGAACCCTGAGTTCCTACGTGAAGGATCCGCCGTTCAAGACTTTCTCAAGCCAGACCGCGTAGTTGTCGGTAGCGACGATCAAGCAGCTGCAATGAAAGTTGCGTCATTGTATGACGGTCTTTCAACTCGAGTCATCATCACCGATCCAGCATCTGCCGAAACCATCAAGTACGCAGCTAACGCTTTCTTGGCAACAAAATTGTCATTCATCAATGCCATTGCCGCTATCTGCGAAGGTGTCGGCGCCGACATCAACGATGTTGTCGTTGGAATGGGAAGCGACAAGCGCATTGGCGAAAACTTCTTGCGCCCCGGACCTGGTTGGGGCGGCAGTTGCTTCCCGAAAGACTCGCGGGCCCTCATCAAGATCGCCGAAGACGCCGACTATTCATTTGATCTCTTAAAGGGTGTCATCACTGTCAACGACCAACAATTTGAACGAGTCGTTCAAAAAGTCGTTCAGGCGGCAAATGGTGATCCGACCGAGACGACCATCGCAGTGTGGGGTTTGACTTTCAAAGCTGGCACCGACGACCTGCGCGATTCTCCATCAATAGAAATCATCAAGCGATTGCTTGCACTCGGATTCAAAGTGCAGGCCTTTGATCCCACTGTTGAGAATAGCAAGTCCGGAATACCCGAGAACTTGAACCTTTCTCTGTCACCGATTGAAGTAACAGTTGGTGCCAACGTGTTGCTTGTGCTCACCGAATGGGACGATTTCAAATGGATTTCACCCACGACGATTGCTACCACCATGAATGGAAAGCAGATCATTGACGCTCGTAACTTGCTGGATCGCAAAGACTGGGAACGGATCGGCTTTACTTACCAAGGAATTGGTCGCTAGACATGCGCATTCTTCTTGCCGGTGGCGCAGGCTTCATCGGCTCTCACATTGCCGATGCGCTACTAGCCCGCGGCGACGAAGTCGTCGCAATCGACAACTTCGCTACGGGACGACCCGAAAACGTTGCGCACCTCAATAGCAATGCCAAGTTCACACTGATCAATCACGACATCACCGTTCCCTGGCCGACGCATCAAGCGCTTGCGGAAAAGTTTGATGCGGTTCTCGATTATGCAAGCCCGGCATCGCCAAACGACTTCGCCACTATGCCCCTTGAAATCCTTGCTGTTGGAAGCACCGGCACACGCAACTTGCTCGATCGTGCCAGGGCAGATGGAGCGGTGTTCTTCCTGACCTCAACCA